>R14__coassemble_683_pt1 | contig 21453 bp, 26 predicted proteins | sample R14__metabat2_low_PE_014 | metagenome-assembled genome bin R14
TTTCACTGTGCCTTTGCGATGTCGGCGGCGGTGATGGTGGCTGCCCTGGTGTTTTATCTACTCACTCGGGATCGGCTGATCGCCATCCCGAAGGAACCGCCGTATCCGCTGGCGGAGAACGTGGACGTGGAACTGTTCACGATCACCGCGTTCACTGTGGCGTTTTCGGTACTGGTGGGTTTTGGCATCATCCCGGTGGTGTGGTTGCCACACGTGGCTGCAACGGCAGCGTTCTGTATCGCCGTCTTCATCTTATACCAGTTGCTCACCCCCGCGGAGATCGGTCCAGCAGAGCGGCGCAGGGTGGATGGCTATGTGCCGATGTATGTGGCAATGGTCATCTTCTATGCGGTGTTTAAGCAGCGTTCGACGGTGTTGGCGGTGTATTACGACCGCCGGGTGGATCGGGATTTCTTTGGATATCAGTTGTCGCCGGACATGATCAACTCCTTCAATCCGCTGTTTGTGATCATCTTCGGGTGGCTGTTGGCGTGGGTGTTCACCCGGCTGGGGCACCGTCAGCCGTCCACCCCCACCAAGTATGGGGTGGGGATCATCCTCACCGGTGTGGCGATGCTGCTGTTCATCCCCTTCGTATCGACGGATGCGAACTCGACTCCGCTGGCGGTGATCGCCGGCATCATTCTCCTGTTCACCATCTCTGAGCTGCTGCTCAACCCGACTGGCCAGTCCCTGGTCACCCGGATGGCCCCGGCCGCATTTCCGACGCGCATGATGGCGCTGCAGAACCTGGCCCAATCGATCGGTGCATCGGTGGCCGGTTCTGTCGGCGGGTTTTACATCGCCTCCGACCCGGTCTCGGAGATGACGTACTTCTCCACAATCGGCATCATCACCATCGCCTTCGGGGTGCTGTTGATCCTGCTCAAGGTGTGGATTGTCACCCAGTTCCGGGCCACCTCCGATGATACAGTGGGGAGGGATGAATGAGTGGTGAGCGTGGCTTCGTTGACGAATCGATCGTCTACCTCGGAAACGGAGCTCGAGAATATGTCCTTGTATGCGTTATTTTCATGCAGGATTCCATCGAAGATGTTCGCTTAACCCTTCGCCCGTTTTTGCTGTCAGGACAGCGGAAACTTCACTGGCGGGACGAGAGTATCCGGAGACGAAAGCATATTCTGCGGTCATTATCAGGTTTGCCGATGGATGTCGTAGTAGTGAGAAGCGAGTTTCAGATCAGTGAGCGAAGTGAGCGAGCTCGTCGTAAGTGTTTAGAGGTGCTGTATCGGGAGCTTTCGGAGCGTGGGATTGTTGACCTCGTCTTGGAAGGTCGCGACTCGAGTCAGAACCAACGTGATGTTGTCCATATTAATGCTCTTCAGCAGGCACTAAGAGTTCCGAAGGCCGTTCGCATCAGACATATACCGGGTTGGGATGAGCCGGTCTTGTGGATTGCGGACTTTCTCTGTGGATTAGCGGGGGCTTCTCGCTCAGAGGGAGATTATCCTGATGAAGTCCTCGATAAAGTAGTGAGCAGTCTACGGGCTGATCTTTAACGAGCGAAGACCCTAGCCTCCAGTCGTCCGGCTGGGATCTAGGGTCCTCTTCCACACCCGCCGTAACGGGGGGCAACACGTTCAGTGTACCACATACATTGTCTAGTGCAATCCTACACTGAGCGGAGGAAGATCGCCGTGGTGGCAGCGGTTTTGATGATCTCGGTGGGGTCGACGGACTCGTTGGGGGAGTGGATGTTCGCCTGCGGGTCCTCGCATCCGTAGAGCGCCAGCTCCGCCTGCGGATATGCCTCAATGAGGGTGGTGGTTAGCGGGATCGAACCGCCCATGCCGACCTGTTCCACGTGTGCAGCCGCGGCGGCGGGGTCTTCGCTATAGGCAATCCCCATCGCCTGGTTGAGCACTGTGGTCAGCGGCCCATCCATCCGGGCGGAGAACGGGTCAGCGGCCTCGGAAACGGCAAATTCTACCTGTGCACCCCATGGCATATGAGCAGAGATGTGGTTGCAGATGGCCTGCTGGACCTCGTCGGCGGTCAGTCCTGGCGGAACGCGGAAATTGACGCGGGCGGTAGCGGTCGCCGGTACGGCATTGACGGCCTCTGCCACCGGGGTGGAGGTGAAGCCGGTGATGGAGACGGCCACTCGGCTCCACAGTTGGGAGGCGATGGTGTTCTCCTCATCGGCGATGACCTGGGCACCCTCGATGAGTCCAGCGTCGGCGGCGAAGGCGGCCGGATCGTACTGGTAGCCCGACCACACTTGGTCGCCTGGCAGGCCATCGATGCGCACGTAGCCGGTCTCATCGCGCAGCGAGTTGAGGGCACGCATGAGGGCAAAGACGGCGTCCGGGGCGGGCCCACCGAAGGAGCCGGAGTGGGCTGGCGAGCTCAAGGTAGTGACGGTGACGTCGATTTGCCCGCCGCCGCGCAGTGATGAGGTCAGTGTGGGTACTCCGGTGGCGGCGTTGCCCGAGTCGACGATGAGGTACATGTCTGAGGCGAAGCGCTCCGGCTCGGTCTCAATGAGGTGGTCCAGGCCTTCGCCACCGACTTCCTCGGAGCCCTCGATGATGAGCTTGATTGTCGCCCGGGTGCCGCCGAGCTGGTCAAGGGCCCGGATGGCAGCGAGGTGGGCGATGACGTTGCCCTTGCAGTCGGCGGCCCCGCGCCCGTACCAGCGCTCGGTCCAGTTACTGGCGGCGGTGGCGCGTTTGGTCAGTGTGAATGGGTCGGTGTCCCACTCGCCCTGGGCGGGGACGACATCGTAGTGGGCGTAGAGGGTGATGGTGGGTGCTGTAGAACCAGCAGAGTCATCTCCGGATGCCGTGGGGCCACGGTGGCCGAGCAGGACGCGGGTCCCGTCGATGGCGGGCACGGATTCCACGGTGAAGCCCAAGGTTTCAAACTGTTCTTTCACCCAGCCACTGGCTGGCAGGTTGCCCTCGGCTCCGCGCGGGGAGTTGAAGGAGACGAGGTCTTTGAGCTGGTCAAAGATGGTGTCGATGTCGGCTTCGATGGTGGGGCGAACCTGGTGTGTAGCGGAAGACATGGTGCCCATTGTAGTCGCTCGCCCAGTGCTCGCTGTGGCTTCGCAAACGCCTACATCAACCGCAAACTCGTGCCAAAAACGCAGCCATGACTGCAAAAGTCCTATGACTTTTGCAGCTGCAACTGCAAAATCCATAGGAGTTTGATAAAATCGCAGGAAAATGTTCGCTCTTAAGAAGCTGGAGTAAGGAGCAGCTGTGAAGAGAGAGATGATGACCGATCTCGTCGCATGGCGCGATGATCCCCACCGCAAGCCACTTCTTGTCACAGGTGTGCGCCAGTGCGGGAAGACCTACCTTATTCGGGCCTTCGGCGAGGAGCACTTTCAATCGCTGGCCTATGTGAACTTGGAGCGAAATGCGGGTGCCGCAGGAATCTTTGAGCGGGATCTAGATCCACGGCGCATTGTGACTGAACTCAGTGAACTGTATCTAGATGTTCCGATTGTTCCCGGCGAGACGCTGTTATTCTTCGATGAGATTCAGGCTCAGCCGAAGGCCATCACCGCGCTCAAGTATTTTGCCGAGGACCTTCCAGAATTGGCGGTAATTGGAGCCGGGTCGCTGTTGGGGGTGAGCCTTCAAGGGTTTTCCGGGGTGGAACAGCCGTTTTCATTTCCGGTTGGCAAGGTGGATGTGGTCCAGCTGTATCCCTTCTCGTTTCGGGAGTTCTTGTGGTCGTCCGGCGCCGACTGGGATAGCCTATTGGAGCGGTACATACCGGATGAACCGATCCCGGAGACGCTGTTCACGTCTCTCATTGAGCAATACAACACGTATCTCATCGTCGGCGGTATGCCTGAGGCTGTTGCCATGTATCGTCGAACTGGGGACCTAGATGCAGTGCATCGCGTTCAGGACATGATTCTGTTGGGCTATGAGAATGACATGACCAAGTATGCGCCGTCGACTGAGTTTGCAAACCTCCGTCAGATATGGGACTCGATTCCGGTGCAGCTCTCAAGAGAAAACAACAAGTTTGTCTTCTCTCATGTGAGAAAGTCAGCGCGGGCAAAAGACCTAGAGGCCTCTCTCAACTGGCTTGTTGGTGCTGGCCTGGTCCATCTTCTCACGCGCGTTGAAGTGCCTAGAAAACCCCTGTCTTTCCATCAGGATTCCAGTTATTACAAGGTGTTCTTCTGTGATGTCGGACTCATTGCCCGCCGTGCTGGCCTGTCCTACCGGGATCTGGTCAATAGGGGTAGGGAGACAGAGAACTTTCGGGGATCACTCAGTGAGAACTTCGTGCTCGGCGAGTTGGTGCGCTTGGGTTATCATCCGCATTTTTGGCGCTCTGCTAATACTGCCGAGGTAGATTTCATCGTTGAAGTGGGTGAGACGGTAATCCCCATTGAGGTAAAGTCTGCTGATAATACCCAGGCGAAAAGCTACCGCAGCTTCATTAACTCATTCCATCCGCAGTTGGGGTTCAAGATGTCTCTCAAGAATATGGGTGTTACCTCAATACACTGGGTTGACTCTCGATCCGGCGCAACCCGGACATGGGCGCTGCCGCTGCCGCTCATCTGGTTGATGCCGACCATTGTCGAGGGTCAATTTGTCGAATGAACCGAGTAATTCAAGGTCTCGTAGCGCCTAACCAATTCGAGAAGTGCCGTATTGATGACAGTGCTGGGGTTGGACGTGCCTGACAGCTCCATTGCCCGTTCGAGAAGGGATTCGTCAATGTCGATCAGCATCTGCATGTTTTTTACCTCCCGGGTTTGGCGCTTGTGATCTCATAATAGCGCCTTATCTTGCACTCGGTGGGGGAGAGTGCTAAAAATGATTTAGCACTTACGGTTTGAGAGTGCTAAAAACCTGAAATACCACCCAGGTGGGGCTCAAACTCTTGATTCCCCAAGGCCGTCGCGGGCACCTCGGTGGGAACAAAAACAAGGAGTAACACTTCAACATGGCTAAAATGATTGCCTTTGATGAAGAAGCGCGCCGTGGCCTGGAGAAGGGCCTCAACACGCTTGCCGATGCCGTCAAGGTCACCCTCGGCCCGAAGGGCCGCAACGTGGTCTTGGAGAAGAGCTGGGGCGCCCCGACAATCACCAATGACGGTGTGACCATCGCCAAGGAGATCGACCTGGAGGATCCCTACGAGAAGATCGGTGCCGAACTCGTCAAAGAGGTAGCCAAGAAGACGGACGATGTCGCCGGCGATGGCACCACCACTGCCACCGTGCTGGCCCAAGCCCTCGTCCGCGAAGGTCTGCGCAACGTCGCCGCCGGGTCCAACCCGATGGGGATCAAGCGCGGCATTGAGAAGGCCGTCGAGGCTGTCACCAAGCAGCTCTTGAGTTCGGCCAAGGAGGTTGACACCAAGGAGGAGATCGCCGCCACCGCCGGTATCTCCGCTGCTGATCCGACGATTGGTGAGAAGATCGCCGAGGCGATGTTCGCCGTCGGTGGCGGCAAGCTGAACAAGGATTCGGTCATCACCGTCGAGGAGTCCAACACCTTCGGTGTGGAACTGGAAACCACCGACGGTATGCGCTTTGACAAGGGCTATATCTCTGGCTACTTCGCCACCGATATGGACACCCTCGAGGCTGTCCTCGAAGATCCCTATATCCTCCTCGTCTCGGCAAAGATTTCTGCGGTCAAGGACCTGCTGCCGATCCTGGAGAAGGTCATGCAGTCCGGCAAGCCGCTGCTCATCATCGCTGAGGATGTTGAGGGTGAGGCCCTGTCCACCCTCGTTGTCAACAAGCTGCGTGGCACCTTCAAGTCCGTCGCCGTCAAGGCCCCCGGCTTCGGTGATCGCCGCAAGGCTCAGCTGCAGGATATGGCGATCCTCACCGGTGGCACCGTCATCTCCGAGGAGGTCGGCCTCTCCCTTGAGACCGCCGAACTGGATATGCTCGGCTCCGCCCACAAGGTTGTGGTGACCAAGGATGAGACCACCATCGTCGATGGCGCTGGTGCGAAGGATCAGATCGAAGGCCGGGTCAACCAGATCCGCGCCGAGATCGAGAACTCCGACTCTGACTACGACAAGGAGAAGCTGCTCGAGCGGCTGGCCAAGCTGTCCGGCGGTGTCGCCGTGCTCAAGGTGGGTGCTGCCACTGAGGTGGAGCTCAAGGAGCGCAAGCACCGCATTGAGGACGCTGTCCGCAACGCCAAGGCTGCCGCTGAGGAGGGCATCGTCGCCGGTGGTGGCGTCGCCCTGCTGCAGGCCGCCCACGTGCTGGACAATGACCTGGATCTGAGTGGCGATGAGGCGACCGGTGTGGCCATTGTGCGCGCCGCCCTCTCCGCCCCGCTCAAGCAGATCGCTCTCAACGCCGGCATGGAGCCCGGTGTGGTGGCCTCCAAGGTGGAGGAGCTGCCCGCAGGTCAAGGCCTCAACGCCGCCACGGGTGTCTATGAGGACCTGATGGCTGCCGGTGTCAATGACCCGGTGAAGGTGACCCGCTCTGCCCTGCAGAACGCCGCCTCCATCGCCGCCCTGTTCCTCACCACTGAGGCTGTCGTCGCCGACAAGCCGGAGCCGAAGACTGCGGTTGCCCCCGGTGCCGATGAGATGGCCGGCATGATGTAACAATGCTGTAGCTCAGTGGCCAGTACAACTGGCTGCGCCTACACGCCAAGGCTCACAGCCCCCAACTTTTCCTGCATATTGCGACCGCCCCAGGTGGTCGGGTGTGTGGCGAAAGGGTGGGGGCTTGTGTGTGCACGAGGTGGTGCGCAGGCGGTGCTCGCTAGTCGACGCGACGTACCACCCCGAATAGGGGTAAAATTAGAAATTAGCGTACCCTAATTTATGCAGGGTACCTAGTGTGCTGTGGCTGATAGGTTGGCTCGATGGGCATAATTGGCGCTCTATCGTTAGATGGATTCAGCCTCGTTACATGGGCCCCACAGAAACTGGGGGATGGATACCCCCGCAGTACAACCGTACTAGCTTGGGGAACGGTGCATAACAGTGGGAAGCGGGGGGAGGAAAGTCCGGGGAAATCTTAAGTTTTTCCAACCGATGTAGGTATGTAGCTGTGTATAAGTAAACGTTAGCTGACATGCTGATAACAGCCTGTAAAACTTGGAAATTCCTGTTGCAGTGTTGGGGGATAACCACTAGATTGTCTCCTGACGGTCTTACGACCTACCTGTACACAACTGAACTGACTGGTTCTGCGGTTCCGAGAGTCCCTCCAGGAGCCCCACGTATCCGACAGCTCAGTGAAACTCCAAGGAGAATAAACATGGACCTTTCTGCAGTAAAGGATGCCCTCGATTTCTTCAGCGACCTCGTCGACAATATCCTGGGCCTGTTCGAACGGATTCCTTTCCTGTTCAAGCACATCGGCGAACTCGCTGCTGACAAGTATGTGCCGGCAGATGCCACCGCTGAGGAGAAGAAGGCCCTGGTCGAGGGCCAGACCTACTTCAACTTCGATGCAATTTTCCCGCCGGAGACCACTGCCCCGGCTGCACCAGAAGAGCCGAAGCAGTAGTTCTCTCGAACTGACATCGTCGACTAACTAAGACCAAATTAAGGAGAATAAAATGGGAGATGCACCGTCGCTAGGAGATTTCCTTAACAAGATGGACAATACTGTGGCCCAGGGGGGTAAAATTCCCGCTGACGCACAGGGCCTCTATGACTACGGTGAGAACGTAGCTAAGTGGGGTTTGCTTTCCAGTGATTCCGGCTTCGGCTGGCTGTGGGATCTGCTCGAGACCCTCAGCAAGATCGCTGGCAACATCTCTGGCCTGATCGGCCTGATGTAAGAGACTTCTTACAAGGAAAGGGAATCCCCGCTCTGCTTTGCAGGGCGGGGATTCTGCTATGAGTGGACAACCCGGCTTGGGTGGGTCACCTAGACGGGCATCGTCGCGTTCTCGGGGATTGTGAGCGTGATCTGCCAGGCGGCCCGACCGGTGGGGTGGAAGTCGGTGATCTCCAGGCCCTCCTCCTTTGCCCACTGGGGGATGGTCTGGGTGGCCTGCGTGCAGTCGAAGTCAATGCGCAGGGAGTCGCCAGGGGAGAGGGTGGCGATGGTCGCCTTCGCGTCGACAAGCGGGAAGGGGCACACCGCACCGAGCGTATCCAAGGTGTAGACGCGGTCGGCTACCTCAGTAAGCTGGCCAGAGCCGGAGGCACCGGCGAGCGGGGCGGAGAGCAGACCCGTCGCAGTGGCAAAGGCGGGTGCGGTGGAGGTAGTGGTTGTCGCAGGTGTGACCGCATGCGCCGCCTTCGTCGGCTTGATCCACAGCTTGGTTGCGATGGTCACGCCCACAAAGGTGAAGGCGAGGGCGAACCAACCCTGGTAGGTGAACAGGGAGGTCTGCACCATGCCGTTGCCAACAGTGCAGCCACCGGCCAGTGCGGCACCAATCCCCATGAATGCGCCGCCGATGACGGATTTCACTGCCTGCTTGCCATCGGGAACGCGGACACGGAACTCGCCGGTGGCGATGGCGGCGATAAATGAGCCGATGAGGATGCCGAGGACGAGGAGGACACCCCAGTCCACACTGCCCTGGCCGGTGAGGGCGCGGACTGTGTTAGCAGACGGTGTGGTAATACCCAGCCCATCATTGCGGCCGGTGGCCGCCGACAGAGGCCAGGCCAGCACTGCAAGGATACCGATAGCATAGGCGGCCCAGTAGTTGGCGCGCTGAGTGACGGTGTAGTAGATGGCCGCTGCAGCGGTGGCGACAGCGAACGGAACCACGAACCACCATACCGACAGACCGAGGGTGGCGTTGATGGTGGTGAGAGGAACAGTCCAACCCCGCACGGTGGAGTTGACCGGCTGTAGCGCACCGTACTTCATCGCGGCGGCGAAGGCGGCGTAGAAAATGAGGGCGAACCACGATCCCACCAGTCCCTCTCCGGAGCGATACCAGGTGCCGGAGGCGCAGCCGCCGGCTAATACGATGCCAATGCCGAAGATGAGTGACCCGGCGATGACGGCGACTGGAGCAAACGGGTCATATTCCGGGGTGATGATGCCGGCCGAGGTGAGGGTGGCGAAGCCGACGGCGGAGATGGCGATGACGATGAACAGGTTGACGATGGGTCGGAAGGTGTGCTGCAGAGTGATGTCGCGGAGCATTCCCGTGACACAGAACCTTCCTCGCTGCATGACAGCTCCAAGGATGACTCCTAGAACTAGACCGGTCAGTATCATGGGAAACCTCCTTAAGGCGGTGATTATTTGTTATTTCTTCTGTGTTAGACAACTCAGTAAATGAACTGAGCTGTCTAGCAAAAGAATACTAAACGGTCTAGTGTGTGGGTGCAAGTCGCACAGAAAAGTAAACAAACATGTAGAAAAGTGCGCGACACTATTGTTTGAATCTGGCGATTTAGCGGGCGGGAAAGACGGTGGCGTATTAAACTTTTGAGCATGGCTGATAATGAAGACGACCTGCCGGTTATTGACCTTGCTAAGACTGAAGGCTACTGGGTGGATGATTCCGATGAGGATGATCCTGCCCTCATGATGCCCAACGGTGAGCCCGTTCAGACGTGGCGGGAGAACTACCCGTACGATGAGCGGATGACCCGCAAGGAATACGAGCACATCAAGCGGGGTCTGCAGATTGAGCTGCTCAAGTGGCAGAACTGGACCAAGGATACGGGCCAGCGTCACATTATCATCTTTGAAGGCCGCGATGCCGCCGGTAAGGGTGGCACGATCAAGCGGTTCAACGAGCACCTCAACCCGCGCGGTGCCCGGACAGTGGCGTTGGAGAAGCCCTCCCCGAAGGAGTCCACCTCCTGGTACTTCCAGCGCTATATCCAGCACTTCCCCTCCGCCGGTGAAATCGTCTTCTTTGACCGGTCCTGGTACAACCGCTCCGGGGTGGAGCGTGTCATGGGCTTTTGTACTGAATCCCAGCACGCAGAGTTCCTCCGGGAGGTGCCAATGCTGGAGAACATGATCCTGGGCTCGGGGATTTCGTTGACCAAGTTCTGGTTCTCTGTTACCCGGCGCGAGCAGCGCACCCGCTTTGCCATCCGGCAGGTGGATCCGGTCCGCCAGTGGAAACTCTCCCCGATGGACCTGGCCAGCTTGGACCGGTGGGATGACTACACTCGGGCCAAGGAGGAGCAGTTCCGCTATACCGATACCGATGAGTCCCCGTGGATCACGATCAAGTCCAACGATAAGAAGCGCGCCCGCATCAATGCGATGCGCTATATCCTGTCCAAGTTTGACTACACCAACAAGGACTACGAGCTGGTTGGTGAGCCAGATCCGCTGATCGTCAAGCGTGGTCGCGATCAGATTGGTGACTAACTTTTCTTGGTTGATCGCTATAGTTACTTTAGCTATAGTGAAACCATGAGTTCAGGGTATTTATCGGAAATCTCTGATGGCGAGTATGTGCGCTTGCGTCGGCGGGCATTAGGTCTGACGCAAGCGCAGCTTGCTGAGAAGTCTGGTGTTCCGCAACCCAACATCAGTCTCATCGAACGCGGCAAACTGGCCGTTTCCCCCATTCTTGAGGCCAGGCTGGGGCCAGCACTGTACCAGCGCCCAAGCGCAATTGTTCCTGTACAACGCACGGCACTGCGCCGCGTACTGGCTTCTCATGGGATTGATCACCCGAGGCTCTTTGGGTCAGTTGCCCGGCAAACCGACGATTATGACTCCGACGTCGATATCCTCGGTGTGACCGATATGGCACTGTCATTAGCGGATAAGTTCGCTATCGAGACGGAACTTGAACGCATCCTGGCTACTCCGGTTGACCTCGTCATTGAGACCACCAACAACCGCAGTTTCCTGGCACAAGCTTGTGACGATGCAGTGGAACTGTAACCAGGGGAGCTCAAACCATGCGCAGACCGGGAGTCCACAGCAGTAGCTCATCTGAAGGCTCAGATGAGTATTTTCGCGAGCACGGATTTCATCGGAGTATTGAGCCGTTTCGGCGCGATCGCGCCGAAGAGCGCATTGCGGATGTTCGGAAGGCCTTGAGGAAGAGCGCCTTAATCGTTGACCGTGGTAGCGAGGCCTTCTTCGCAGATAATGATGAGGGTGAGATGTATCGCTGGCTATCCTACTATTGCGTCATCCGAGTTGCCGAAGGCCTCAGCAAACTGCATTCTGATGTAAAGGAACTCAATCCGGAGGTAGATTGGCTGGTCATCGGGCGCATGCGTAATCTCGTGGTTCATCACTACGAGAGGATTGACGATGATTACGTCTGGAATACGCTGGTGTCAGATTTTCCGCAACTGTCTCAACGGCTGGCTGCACTGGCGTGGCCTGAGTGAAACTGTGTGAGAGCCCCAGTGAGGGGCTGAATGGTGTGATTGGGTGCCAAGCTGGTAGTGTGGGGAAGTTGAATGTCTCTAAATAAAGAAACGTAGAGGTTCTGCCCGCAAGGGTGGGGCTAGGAGGATAAAAAGTGTCCGCCATTTTGCAGGCTTTTAAGGACCCTGATCTGCGCAAGAAGCTGTTGATTACGCTTGCGCTGATTATTCTGTATCGCATCGGTGCGCAGATTCCGTCGCCCGGTGTGGACTACGCGCAGATCGCGTCCATGGTTGGCCAGTCCGATGCGGAGAGCGTGTTCTCCCTCATCAACCTGTTCTCCGGCGGTGCGCTGTTGCAGCTGTCGGTGTTCGCCATCGGCATTATGCCCTACATTACGGCCTCCATCATCGTGCAGCTGTTGACGGTGGTGATCCCCCACTTTGAGGAGTTAAAGAAGGAGGGGCAGACCGGTCAGACGAAGATGACGCAGTACACGCGGTATTTGACGGTTGCCCTCGCCCTCCTGCAGTCCTCCGGCATTGTCGCGCTGGCCGCCCGTGAACAGCTGTTGGGTACTGGCATCCGCGTGCTCAAGCAGGACGCAAACCTCTTTGACCTGATCATCCTCGTCGTAGTGATGACCGGTGGTGCGGTGCTGGTGATGTGGCTCGGTGAGATCATTACCGAGAAGGGCATTGGCAACGGTATGTCGCTGCTCATCTTCGCCGGTATTGCTGTGCGTATGCCACGCGACGGCATCAACATCTTCCGCTCGTCCGGTCCGCTTGTGTTCACGGGTGTGGTTGTTGCTGTCATTATCCTGGTCATTGGTGTGGTGTTCATTGAGCAGGGTCAGCGCCGGATTCCGGTGCAATACGCCAAGCGCATGATTGGTCGGCGCCAGTATGGCGGTACCTCCACCTACCTGCCGCTGAAGGTGAATCAGGGTGGCGTGATCCCGGTTATCTTTGCCTCCTCGCTCATCTATGTGCCGGTGCTCATCACCCAGATTGTCAACTCCTCCAAGGCGACTCCGCCGGATAACTGGTGGATGCGCAACATTTACGCCTACCTGCAGCAGACCTCCAGCTATCAGTACATCATCTTGTATTTTGTGCTCATCATCTTCTTCTCCTACTTCTACGTGTCGGTCCAGTACGATCCGTTTGAGCAGGCAGAAAACATGAAGAAGTACGGTGGCTTCATTCCAGGTATCCGCCCGGGCCGTCCGACAGCTGAGTATCTGCAGTTTGTGATGAACCGCCTGTTGGTCGTCGGCTCCCTGTATCTGGGTGTGATTGCGATTCTGCCGAACATCATGTTGAACTTTGGCGTAGGCTCGATTCAGACGGGTAACACCCCGTTCGGCGGCACAGCGCTGCTGATTATGGTGTCTGTGGCTCTGACTACGGTGAAGCAGATTGAGTCGCAGCTCCTCCAGAGCAACTACGAAGGAATTTTGAAATGAGATTAGTTCTCCTCGGTCCCCCCGGCGCAGGTAAAGGTACCCAAGCAGCTATTTTGAAGGACAAGCTGGGTATCCCGCACATCTCCACCGGTGACCTCTTCCGCGCCAACATAGGTGAGGGCACCCCCCTCGGCCTGGAGGCGAAGAGCTACATCGACAAGGGCGATCTGGTGCCCACCGATGTGACCGCCCGGATGGTGTGGGACCGGTTGGAGCAGGATGATGCAAAGAACGGTTTCCTTCTCGATGGCTTCCCGCGCACGGTGGAGCAGGCGGAGCTGCTCCGCGACCACTTGGCCGAGCAGGGTTTGGAGCTCGATGGTGTGCTCAACTTCAGCATTGAGGACGACGCTGTCGTAGAGCGCCTGCTGGCGCGTGGCCGTGCCGATGACAATGAGGAGACGATCCGCAACCGAATGAAGGTCTATCACGCGGAGACGAAGCCGGTGATTGATTTCTACGGTGACAAAGTGAAGACGATCGACGCTGTTGGTGAGATCGAGGAAATCAACCAGCGCGCGCTGGATGCCCTGAGCTGATCGTCGTCAGTTGTCTCATCGCCCCGCCAGGTTCCCACCCGGCGGGGTTTTATAATTAACGGGATATAAAAGTGATCAAGATGCTCCGAAAAGCCGGATGGATGCCAACGCGTCACCGGGGCTCTCACACCACGTGGGAGTCTCCGGTTGGTATCACGGTGACAATCGCAGATGGGCACTCGGAGATCAGTGCAGGCGTGTTTAGGCAGGTGTTAAAGGCAATGGAACGTGCGGAGGAGAAGGAAGAGTGATGGAGACTGTGACGAAAAAGAGCTACTCGGTTGACGTAACTCGTGACGGAGATTTTTGGATGGTCCATGTTCCGGAGATTAACGGCCTTACTCAAGCTCGAACGTTTAGTGAAGTCGAGAAGATGGCCCGTGAGTATATCTCCTTAGTCACTGATACTGCACCAGATGCATTTTCTGTTGACACGTGAGGCGGTCCAGATGATGCGGAGTGAGGATTTGTCGATGCGAGAGATAGGGAGCATCCTTGGTTTGTCGTACCAGCGTGTTGCCCAACTTGCGGCGGCATAAACCCCTCCGGGGACTACGATAACCACTATGGCCTTTCGCAAACAGAAGAAGATCGTCGCAAAAAACCCTGCTGAACTCGATGGAATGGAGGCGGCCGGGCGGATCTGCGGGGCTGCGCTGACTGCGGTGAAAGAGGCGGTGCGGCCCGGTGTCTCCACCGCTGAGCTGGACGCAATTGCCGAGGCGACGATCCGCAAGGCCGGTGCCACCCCGACGTTCAAAGGCTATAGTGGGTTTCCCGCCTCTATCTGCGCATCTGTCAATGACACGATCGTCCACGGCATCCCCAGTGCGGACATTGTGCTGAAGGAGGGGGATCTCATCTCCATCGACTGCGGTGCCACCTACAAGGGGTGGGTGGGCGATTCTGCCCTCACCGTGGAGGTGGGCCAGGTGAGTGAGGATGTGGCAGCGCTCAATGCGGCCACCGAGTGGGTGCTCATGGAGGGGATGCAGGCAATGGTGCCGGGTAACCGGCTCACCGATGTCTCCCACGCCCTGGAGATGGCGACACGGGCGGCGGAGAAGAAGTGGGGGGTTGACCTGGGTATTGTTGATGGCTACGGCGGTCACGGTATTGGCCACACGATGCACGAGGATCCGTATCTGGCCAACTATGGCAAGGGCGGGCGTGGCCCGATCATCCAGGAGGGGTCGGTGTTGGCGATCGAGCCGATGCTGACTTTGGGTACAGATGATTCGCGCGTGCTGGATGATGACTGGACAGTGGTCACTCTTGACGGATCATGGGCTGCGCACTGGGAACATACGGTGGCTGCAACGGCCGAGGGTCCTCGGATCCTCACACCTCGGTAGCACATCTACAGTAGGTGACATGACCCCAAAATGGTGGGTTGAATTCGCGCCCGGCACCGGTGGGGTTTATACTCTCACTCATGACCGGGAAACAGTCTTTCAAATCCATGACCAAGAAAATTGCGGCCACGGTGGCTGCGGCAATGTGCGTCGTCACGCTGCAAGTGCAGCCGACCGAAGCTGCTGCCGATCCGTTCGGTGACTTTGTTGGCCAGACCCGCGCCCAGGCGTGGAACACGCGCAACAGTTTGCATGCTCAGGCGGACACTCTGCCGGCCCCCTCAAACGACCAGGCCAAGCAGGCAATTGATGCAGTGGTAAACGGGCTGTTCCCAGGTGTGATTCAGGAGAATGAGGCGCGCATCGCTGCCGAGAAGGCTGCTGCTGAGCGTGCTGCTGCTGAAGCCGCTGCTGCCGCTGCTGCTGCCGCCGCAGAGGCGGAGCGCCAGGCTGCCGCCGGTATTCCGGCTGGTGTGTGCCCGCCGGAGGCGCGCGCCTGTGTGGACCTCAATGGCAACCGCGCCTGGCTGCAGGAGAACGGGCGGCTCACCTATGGTCCGGTGCCTGCATCTGGTGGGGCCAACGGCTATGACACCCCATCTGGAATGACCACGGTGAAATACCAGGTCAAGGATGAGGTATCGCGGGTCTTTAACAATGCGCCGATGCCGTACTCCACCTACATCAACTACAACGGTGTGGCCTTCCACGGTGGGTCTCCCTACATTCTCTCCCACGGCTGCATCCACTTGAACTATGGTGATGCCGCCCACTTCTTCAACACCCTGAAGCCCGGCGACAACGTCTACGTCTTCGGTGACATCAACTACGGTGTGCCCAACGGGGCGGTGCGGTAGCAGATTTTCCAGTAGGCTGAAACCATGAGAATGTTTCACACTGGAATGAAGTCTGTTGTTGCTGTCGCCTCGGCCGCTGTGTTGAGCCTGGGCCTTGTCGCCTGCGGGGATACTGCTACTGTCACCGGTGACAATGATGACAACGGCAATGGTGGCACCGTCGCCACAGACAACGATAATGACGATGATGGCACCGATGACACCGACGATAACGATGGCACGGACGACAACGACGGTGGCGACGACAACGACGACTAAATGGCCCCATTGATTAGCGGAGTGCCGATGTTGGCAAAATGAGTGTGAGGGGCTGGCCAGGCATCTCTAGAAATGGTCCGTGGTGGAGGTAGAACTGTTTCGCGATCTCGTCTATGCAGTCTACCCGTACTGCAGCGACTCCTGTGAGTTCTGAAATAGCCCTGACTTGCCGGAATGCATGCTGGAGAAGCGCTGATCCGATGCCATAACCCTGCGCTGAAGAATCAGTGGCTAAGCGCGCGAGCAGGACAGCCGGGATTTGACGAGGTCTATGACGTCCGATTGAAGGGGGTGCGCTCATTGCAGCGATGTAGGTGTTTGCCAATGCGTAGTAGCCGACTACTTCCTCTTCTGTCTGATTGTCGGCACCACGTACAGTTTGGGTAATGACGTAGGTCACAGCATTGTTGGCACGTTGGTTTTGCCAGGCGTACTGCATTAGCCACTGGTCTAACTCGGCTACACCGCAGTGAAAACCATCCCGCTTATCCGAATGGCGCAGGCGGCGGGGAGGATTTAGTTGCTTCACAATTACTCCGGGAAAGAAAATGGGTGCTTGAGAAGTTCATGTGCGGGTTGATCTAAGAATTCGTGCCACTGGTCAGTATTGATGGCGGGGTCTAGTTCGGCTTCGTCGAGGATTGCGAGAAGATTAGAGAAGTCGTCGTTGCTCAGTATCGTCGGCTGTGGCACCGATAGGATCTCTTCTGCCTGAGCGAGCGCGGTTGTGAGCATGAATTCGGAGAGAGTGAGATTCTCTCGTTCCGCTGCCAGTTTGAGCAGTTCTTCCTCGGATTGGTTAGTCCGAATGTTGATGCGGCGGTCCTTCAAAGGGGTCTGTGCCATTGTCATCCTCCTGTCTGTACGTAGTACTCACGATAGAGACTCCGCCTCATCGTGTCAATAAGTGCGTGCGTCTTAATGGGGTGATGGCATGAAATGAGTTTGCAATCAGGGGTGGGAGAGTGTACTGTGTTCGTTTGGTGTGTCGCCTGAGTGACACGCCGGTAGATTTATGCTCGCTGAACTCACGAAACGAAAGAGGATATGGCTAAAAAGGAAGGCGCAATTGAGGTTGAGGGCCACGTGTTGGAGCCTCTGCCAAACGCAATGTTCCGGGTTGAACTGGACAATGGCCACAAGGTGCTTGCCCACATCTCCGGAAAGATGCGCCAGCACTACATCCGTATTCTGCCGGAGGATCGTGTTGTCGTGGAGCTGTCGCCCTACGATTTGACGCGTGGGCGGATCGTCTACCGCTACAAGTAAGCCTTCTCATTCCCATCTGGGAACATGGCGCTGGCCTGGCCAGTGTGCGTGTCCTAGACCCATTACCTCTGGCTACGGTGGCCGGAGCCAGGCCTGTGCCTGGACGAATGAGGAGAAAACCACCGCGTAACCGAAAGGTGTGCACATAATGGCACGTCTGGCTGGTGTGGATCTCCCGCGCAACAAGCGCATGGAGGTTGCACTTACCTACATTTATGGCATCGGGCCTGCCCGCGCCAAAGAACTGTTGGAGAAGACAGAGATCTCTCCTGACCTGCGTACGGATGCGCTCACTGATGAGCAGCTCGCATCCCTGCGCGATGTCATCGAGGCTTCCTGGAAGGTCGAGGGTGACCTGCGTCGTCAAGTCGCCGCCGACATCCGCCGCAAGATTGACATCGGCAGCTACCAAGGTATCCGCCACCGTCGTGGGCTTCCCGTCCACGGTCAGCGGACCAAGACCAACGCGCGGACCCGGAAGGGTCCGAAGAAGACCATCGCAGGAAAGAAGAAGTAATGCCTCCCAAGACTCGTAGTGGCGCCCGCCGCGGTGGGCGTCGCGTAGTAAAGAAGAACGTGGCCCACGGCCACGCTTATATCAAGTCCACCTTCAACAACACCATCGTGTCCATCACGGATCCGTCCGGTGCTGTGATCTCGTGGGCCTCTGCCGGCCACGTCGGCTTCAAGGGCTCGCGCAAATCCACGCCGTTCGCCGCTCAGATGGCTGCCGAGAACGCCGCCCGCAAGGCGATGGAGCACGGCATGAAGAAGGTTGACGTCTTCGTGAAGGGCCCCGGTTCGGGCCGTGAGACCGCTATCCGCTCCCTCCAGGCCGCTGGCCTTGAGGTCAACACGATCTCGGATGTGACGCCGCAGCCGTTCAACGGGTGCCGTCCGCCGAAGCGTCGTCGCGTGTAGGAGAGGAGAAAGGATACATCATGGCACGTTATACAGGCCCTGCAACACGTAAATCCCGTCGTCTTCGCACCGACCTGGTCGGTGGCGACCGCGCCTTTGAGAAGCGCCCCTATCCTCCAGGACAGGCCGGCCGTGCGCGGATCAAGGAATCTGAGTACCTCCTCCAGCTGCAGGAGAAGCAGAAGGCTCGCTTCACCTACGGCGTGATGGAGAAGCAGTTCCGTCGTTACTATGCCGAGGCGGTCCGTCGCCAGGGTAAGACCGGTGACAACCTGGTCATCCTCCTGGAGTCCCGCCTGGACAATGTGATCTACCGGGCTGGTTTGGCGCGCACTCGTCGCCAGGCCCGTCAGCTGGTCACCCACGGCCACTTCCTGGTCAACGGCAAGAAGACGAACGTTCCGTCCTTCCAGGTTTCTCGCTATGACATCATCGATGTCCGCGAGAAGTCCCAGAAGATGCTGTGGTTCGAGGAGGCCCAGGACGGCCTCGTCGATGCGGTCATTCCTGCTTGGCTGCAGGTTGTTCCGACCACGCTGCGCATCCTCGTGCACCAGCTGCCCGAGCGCGCTCAGATCGACATTCCGCTGCAAGAGCAGCTGATCGTCGAGTACTACTCCAAGTAGTAGTACGCCACAATCCTTCATACATTTTCCGGTGCCTCATATAGCGGGGGCCCAGTCAAGGAGTTTCATTTCATGCTCATCTCACAACGTCCTAACCTGTCCGAGGAGACCATCGATTCCGCGCACTCCAAGTTCGTCATCGAGCCTTTGGAGCCGGGCTTTGGCTACACCCTCGGCAATTCCTTGCGCCGTACACTGCTGTCCTCGATCCCGGGGGCGGCGGTCACCAGTGTCAAGATTGAAGGTGTGCTGCACGAGTTCACCACCATCACTGGTGTGAAGGAGGATGTCTCGGACATCATCCTCAACGTGAAGGACATCGTGCTCTCCTCTGAGTCGGACGAGCCGGTCACCATGCACCTCGTGAAGGAAGGTGCCGGTGACGTTCTGGCCAGCGATATTAAGCTGCCGGCCGGTGTGGAGATTCACAATCCGGAGCTCCGGATTGCCACCCTCAACAGTCAGGGACGCTTGAGCATGGAGATGGTTGTCGAGCGGGGCCGCGGTTACGTTCCCGCCAGCACCACCGGTGATGAGGAGATCGGCCGGATCCCGGTTGACCAGATCTACTCTCCGGTGCTCAAGGTGGCCTACAAGGTGGAGGCCACCCGTGTTGCCCAGCGCACGGACTTTGACCGTCTCGTGCTGGACGTGACCACCAAGAACTCCATTTCCCCGCGCGATGCCATGGCATCGGCTGGGAAGACCCTCGTCGAGCTGTTCGGTCTCGCCCGTGACCTCAACGTTGAGGCGGAGGGCATCGAGATCGGTCAAGCTCCGGTGGAGAGCGACAACTTGGCTGTTTACAACATGCCGATTGAGGAGCTCGACTTCTCTGTTCGCTCCTATAACTGCCTGAAGCGTCAGGATATCCAGACCGTCGGTGAGCTCGCCGAGTGCACGGAAAGTGACCTGCTGGACATCCGCAACTTTGGCGATAAGTCCATCAATGAGGTGAAGGTGAAGCTCGCCAGCTTGGGCCTGACCCTGAAGGACGCTCCGGAGGACTTCGATGTCACCCAGATCGAGGGCTATGACGATGAGACCGGTGGGTACACCGATCCCAACCCGGATGAGGACGAGTAGAGGATTGTGGTTTGCGAGCGCATCTCGCGCATAAGCACACGTTAAACACTTTTAAGACACGAGGAGAAATACCATGCCTACCCCGAAGAAGGGTCCGCGCCTGGGCAATTCCGCTAAGAACCAAAAGCACATCCTGTCCAACCTGGCCGGTGCTCTCATTGAGCACGGTGCGGTGAAGACGACGGATGCGAAGGCGAAGCTGCTGCGCCCGTACGTGGAAAAGATCATTACCAAGGCCAAGTCCGGCACCGTTGCGGATCGTCGCAATGTGGCCAAGCTGATTCCGCAGAAGGACATTGTCGCCAAGCTGTTCGACGAGCTGGCCCCGAAGTTTGAGGGCCGTGAGGGTGGCTACACCCGCATCGTCAAGCTCGGCGTGCGTCGCGGCGATGCTGCCCCGATCTCGCAGATTTCGCTCATCCTGGAGCCGACTGTGACCACCGAGGCCACCAAGGTGACCAAGGCCAATGCCAAGAAGGCCGACAAGGCTGAGAAGGCAGAGGACACGAAGGCCGCTGACAAGGCTGCCGCCGCTGACGAGGCCGAGGCTGAGGCTGCTGAGGAGGCTCCGGTTGAGGAGGCTCCTGAGGTTGAGGCCGATGAGGCCACCGATGCCGAGGCTGCCGAGGAAGCTGCTGAGGCTGAAGAAGCTGACGAGGCTGAGGCTGAGAAGTAAAGCCCACTGATTTCCCCACCGCTGCGCCGATAACCGGACTGCGGTGGGGAAATTCCTTTGTGAAGATGCGATATAGATCACAGTGCGGAATACCCCTATAGGTATGTATGTTATAGGTGGTGTAAGCGAGGAGCCTGCTGCAGTAACTCGCCTGCACGTGAAATTTTCCTGCTGCAGCCCCATATAGAGAGAGATGGAGTTCAGATGGTAAAGAATGAAGGCGGCATTGACCGGATTATCCGGGTTATCCTGGCCATTGTATTTGTTGTGCTGGCACTGACTGTGGCGGCAACGTGGGCGAAGGTGATCTTCTGGATCCTCGCCGTGGTCATGCTGTTTACGGCGGCAACCGGCTTCTGCCCGTTGTACCTGCCGTTCAAGCTGTCCACCAACAAGTCGGCTGAGTAGGCAGACAAGCATAACGCAGTTCAGATCCTGAAAACCGCCCATCACACCCGGTGTGATGTGGCGGTTTATCTGTCCGTGAGGTTGAATAGGGGGCGTGATCAATCTGCGTTTGGATATCGCCTACGACGGCACACATTTCCACGGGTGGGCCACTCAGGCCGGTGGGCTGCGCACAGTTCAGGGGGTACTTGAGGAAAAACTCCGTCTCATCCTGCGCCTTGATGAGCGCTACCAGCTGAGCGTGGCCGGACGCACCGATGCGGGAGTCCACGCGACCGGCCAAGTCGCAGCGATGGCGGTGCCCGAGGAGAGTCTCCAGCAACGCAGTATTGACGGAAACCCAGCCGCACTGGTGCGGCGGCTGAACAAACTCCTGCCTGATGACGTGCAAATCCGTGCAGTGACGCAGGTACCTGAGGAGTTTGATGCGCGCTTCTCCGCACTGTCGCGCTCCTACGTGTATCGGGTGACCTGTGCGCCATCAGGAGTAAGCCCCCTGCGGCGGTGGGATACAGCAGTGTGGCCGAAGCCAGTGGACGTGGGCACTGTCGCTGAGATAGCTCAGCGGCTGGTGGGGTTGCATGATTTTGCCGCATTTTGTCGATCCCGGGAGAATGCCACCACGGTTCGCAATCTGCTGGAGTTTTCCTGGCGGGATGTGTCCACTGACCGGGAACCGGAGACCTTCGAGGCCGATGTGCGGGCGGATGCGTTTTGCTGGAATATGGTG
>R14__coassemble_757_pt1 | contig 19818 bp, 17 predicted proteins | sample R14__metabat2_low_PE_014 | metagenome-assembled genome bin R14
GTAATAATAGGGCCATGAATCGCTCAACCGATCCCATGAGGTTTGGGCACAGTGAGATCAGCGGTTTCCCGGTGTTCTATAGCAAGAGGCCAATGTCACAAGCAGAGTTCAAAGAATTTCTCGACGATGACCTGAGCGCCCTGCTAGAAACGATGTACCTCGTGTCGGTACCTGGCTTTGTGGAATCAATCAATCAGGCCCGTGATGAGGGGATTGATGTGGCTGCCGAAAACCTGGATTGGTGATCCCACAGAGCTCATTATTTCCTGGTTAGTTGTCCAGCGCCTCGTAGGCAGGGCCATCGAGAAGCTCGCCAACCTCAGCTACCTGGACCTCAAAGAGCCAGCCGTCGCCGTAGGGGTCATTGTTGATGACCGAGGGGTCATCCTCCAGGGCCTCATTGATAGCCGTGACGGTGCCGGTGACCGGGGCATAGATGTCCGAGACGGACTTGGTGGACTCCACCTCACCGCAGGACTCACCGGCGGTGACCTCATCACCCAGACCCGGCAGATCGACAAAGACGATCTCGCCGAGGGCGTTGGTGGCTACCTCAGTGATGCCCACCTTGACGGTGGCACCGACGGCAGCGTCAGCGGTGGCATCAATCCACTCATGGTCGGAGGTGAAGGAGTAGTTCGCAGGCAGTGCCATAGCTGGGCCTTTCGTGTTCGTGGGCGGGGAGCCCGCCGGTAATTTTGATTAGTTTTTTCTGTCCCTATTATTCTCCACGGATATCCAGTGTTACAACCGCAGCTTGAGGGTTATCTGTCAACTCGGGGAATAGCTCGAGGGCATCACGGATTTCCCCCTCAATTTGGTCAAGGCGACGAGCTTGTGTGATCACACCGGGATCCTCCTTAAGCTGTGCGACCCACCAGCCGTCCTCGCTGCGATCAACTTCCGCCGTAAAATCTTGCCGCATTGTGTGGGCTACCTAACCTCGCGCGTATAGAACGGCGGCTTAACCAATGTCATCGGATAGCGCTTGCCACGGATGTCGGCCTCGAGGACAGTGCCCACGTCACTGTGGGCGCGGTCCACATAGGCCAGGGCAATTGGGTAGCCGAGGGTGGGGGAGAGAAGACCACTGGTGACCGTGCCCACCGGGGCGGATGCAGCCGCTTGGTCAGTGTCTGGTGTCTCAGTGCGGGCAACGTAGAGCTCCGCGCCGTGGCGGGCCGCGCGTCGGCCCTCACCGGTGAGCCCCACCAGCTTCTTGGTTGAGACCGGCAGGTCGAGCAGGACCCGCCCGTAGAACTCGCCGGTCTTCTCCTTGCCAACAATCCCGCGCATCCCCGCATCGACGGTGGTCAGTTCTGCGGTTAGTTCATCGCCGTACAGGGGCATACCGGCCTCTAGGCGCAGAGAATCCCGGGCCGCAAGGCCAGCTGGGATAAGCCCGTGCGGCGTACCTGCTGCCATGAGTTTCTCCCACAGCTGTTCGGCGTTGGGGAAGGGGACATAGATTTCAAAGCCATCCTCCCCGGTGTAGCCGGTGCGCGCGACCAACAGACGCATTCCTGCCACATCAAACCAGTCGGCGGCGTAGTACTTGAGAGCAGACAGCTTCTCGTGTTCATCGGCGGGCAGAAGTTGGCTGAGAATCATCTCACTGGCAGGGCCTTGAATGGCAATGTCGCTCAACTCACCAGACTGGTTGACAATGCGCACATCAAACGCCTCTCCCGGGGCCCGGTAGCCCTCCGGCTGCGGCTCCTGGGAGCGCTTTTCCATGGTGTCCCAATCCACCTGGGTGTTGGCAGCGTTGGGGACGATGAAAAACTCCTGTTCACCCAACCGGTAGATGATGAGGTCATCGATGATGGTGCCGTCAGCGTTGACCAGATGCGTGTACTTCGCCCGACCTACTGAGAGCTTGTCAGCATCGAGAAGAAACACATAGTTCAACACGGCGGCAGCATCTGGGCCAGCAACAGTGAACTCGCCCATGTGGGAGAGATCAAACAGGCCCGCAGCCTCCCGCACGGCGCGGTGTTCCTCGAGGTCGGAGGTGTATTTGAGGGGCATGTTCCACCCGGCAAACTCCACCATCGTCGCGCCGAGGCTCTCGTGGGTGCTCTCTATGGGGGAATGTTTGATGTCGGTGTCCATCACTGAGTTGTCGGTCATTGTGGCTCCTGTTTTCCTGTACCTTGTTGCCTGTACGTTATTTCCCGGTCAGTTCTGCGTAGGACTCAGCCCAGTCGGTTCCCGGTTGCATCTTCTCCAACGGGGGCAGCGTCACATAGAGGTGGCGGTCGCCGAAGGCATCGTCGATACGCCGCACCGGCGGGAAGTACATCCGGCCGGCGAGATCCGCGGTGGGGTAGCCAGCCTGGGTGCGGCTGAACTGGAAGTCCCACTCATCGGCGATGAGGCTGCGGGCAGTAAACGGGGCGTGGGTGAGCACCGAATCCTTAGACGATACCTCACCATCCTTCACCGCCATGATCTCCGCGTGGATGGCCTTCATCGCGGCAATAAACCGATCCATCTCACGGGTATCTTCCGACTCAGTCGGCTCAAACATGAGCGTGCCGTGGACCGGGAACGCCAAGGTGGGGGCATGAATACCGAAGTCCTGCAGCCGCTTGGCCACATCGGTGGCGGTAATGCCCGTCGCCTTCTCCAGCGGGCGCAGATCAAAAATGGTCTCGTGGCCGACCAGACCGTTCTCCCGATACAGCACGGGGAAGTAGGGGTCGAGTTCGTGCGCCACATAGTTGGCGTTGAGCACCGCCATTGCCGTGGCCTGGGTGAGCCCCTCTGACCCAAGCATCGCAATGTACATCCACGTAATCGGGGTGACACCGGCAGAGCCGAATTTCGTATTCACCATCGGAATACCCGCTGACATATCGGCTGGGGTGTGCGGATCGGCAGCCAATGGGTCTGCCGGAAGGAACGGAATTAAGTGCTGGGCCACAGCCACCGGACCCACACCCGGACCGCCACCACCGTGGGGAATCGCAAACGTCTTGTGCAGATTCAGGTGGGAGACATCGCCACCGAACTTCCCCGGCCGCGACCATCCCACCTGCGCGTTCATGTTGGCCCCGTCGATGTAGACCTGACCGCCAGCAGCATGGACCTTCTCACACACCTCCACGACGGTGTTCTCATAGATGCCGTGGGTGGAGGGGTAGGTGATCATGATGCCGGCTACCCGATCTGCATATTTCTCCAGCTGCTGGTCCAGGTCCTCCAGGCTGATAGTGCCATCGGTCGCACTTGCCACATTCACCACCGTCAGCCCCGCCAATGTGGAACTGGCCGCATTTGTGCCGTGGGCGGAGGTGGGAATCAGAATGATATCCCGCTGCGTTTGCCCACGGGAGGCGTGGTAGCGGCGGATCGCCAACAGGCCCGCCAACTCACCCATCGAGCCACCATTGGGTTGCAGGCTCACTGCCGCATAGCCGGTGATCGTGGAGAGCCACGATTCCAGATCCGCAATGATCTTCAGCCACCCCTGGGTTTGACTGGCCGGAGCATACGGGTGAATGTTCGCCAGCTCAGGCCACGTGATCGGCTCCATCGCCGCCGCCGGGTTGAGCTTCATCGTGCACGAACCGAGCGGAATCATCGTGCGGTCAAGCGCCAAGTCCTTATCCGACAGCCCCCGCAAATAGCGCATCATCTGAGACTCAGAGTGGATGCGATGGAAAATCTCATGCGTCAACGGTGTCGCCGAACGCGGTGTGGGGTAGGAATATCGCTCCACACAGTCCCCGCTCCCACTGCAGTCAACCACCCGGTCCAGGCCGAAGGCATTCAACAAGGTCGTGATGTCCTGATCTGTAGCGGACTCACCGAAGGATACGCAGACGGTGTGCTGACCCAATGGGCGCAGAAGAAGCCCGAGGTCAGCTGCCTTATCGACGACCTCCTGGGCGACACCAGGAACCGTCACTGCCACTGTGTCAAAGAACTCGTGGTGCTCAATATCAACACCCTGGGCGACGAGGTTGGCGGCAAACTGTGCAGCCAATTCATGAATGCGCCGGGCAATCGCCAAAAGACCATCCGCACCGTGCCACACCGCATACATCGCTGCCATATTGGCCAACAGAGCCTGAGCCGTACAGATGTTGCTCGTCGCCTTCTCGCGGCGAATGTGCTGCTCGCGCGTTTGGAGAGTCAGCCGCAGTGCCGGATCCCCCGCCGCATCCCGGCTCACTCCCACTAACCTACCTGGCATCTGGCGCACGAGCTTCTCATGCACCGCCATGAAGGCGGCGTGGGGCCCACCAAAGAACAGGGGTACACCGAAGCGCTGGGACGACCCCACAGCGATATCAGCACCCATCGCGCCGGGAGACTCCAACACCATGAGGGCGAGCGGATCGGCAACGACTGTGGCCAATGCGCCCAGTGAGTGGGCCTGGTCAATCAGGGGTGTGGGGTCAACAATGTCGCCGGCGGTGCCAGGATAGGCGATGACCACGCCGGTGAGCCCCTCACCAACAATCCCGGCAGTGATGTCGCCAACACTGACCTCCAACCCCAAGGCGCGGGCCCGCTCGGTGGCAACAGTGAGATCCTGGGGGTGGAGGCGCTCATCAAAGAGGATCCGGTTGGTCTTCTTGTTCACTCGGCTCATCAGCCCGACGGCTTCGGCCACAGCGGTGGCCTCATCGAGCAGGGAGGCGTTGGCAACTTCGAGGCCGGTGAGGTCACTGATGAGGGTTTGGAAAATAAGCAGTGCTTCCAGTCGGCCCTGAGAGATTTCCGCCTGGTAGGGGGTGTAGGCGGTGTACCAGCCGGGATTCTCCACCATGTTGCGGCGAATGACAGCGGGGGTGATTGTATCGGAGAACCCCTGCCCGTAGAAGGACTTGAGCACTACGTTCTCTGCCGCATACTGGCGCAGCTTCGCCTGGGCATCTTCCTCGGAGAGTGCGGGCGGCAGATCTGCCAGAGGGTTGGACTCCATAATTTCAGCAGGCATCGCTGCCTTCATCAGGTCTGTCAGGCTGGAGAAGCCAAGCTGCTGGAGCATGGAGGAAGTTTCGTCAGCTGTGGGGCCGATGTGCCGGGTGGAAAACGGCGGAAAACCCGTCTGGGGTGAAGTTGTCATGGGTGCCATTATACGCTGACTAGAACGGCGAAATCCCGCCACCCATGGTGACGGGACTCACAGCCGTAAAACTGGTTTAACCAGTGTGTTTAGAGGTCAAGATCGGCCCCAAAGTTGCCGGTCTCCAACCGGTCCTTGATGGTGGTCATAAACCGGCCAGCATCGGCACCATCGACCACCTGGTGGTCGTAGGTCATCGGCAGGAACACCATGTTGCGGATGGCAATGCCATCCACACCGTTCTCATTGACCACAACGGCGCGCTTGGTGATAGCGCCGGTACCGATCATCGCCGCCTGCGGCGGGACGAGGATCGGAGTATCGGTGAGCGCACCATTTGAACCGATGTTGGTGATGGTGAACGTGCCACCGACCAAATCATTCGGCTTCAGCTTGGACGAGCGAGCCCGGTCCGCAATGTCCACAATCGCCTGTGCCAACTCGGGCAGGGTCATGTCCTGGGCATTGTGGATGACCGGGGACAGTAGCCCCTGCTCGGTATCCACCGCAATGGAGAGGTTGACCTCCTGGTGGTAGGTCATCTCCTTAGTCTCGGAGTTGTAGGAGGCATTGACATTCGGGTGGGCCACGAGGGCCTCCACCACGGCCTTGGCAAAGAACGGCAGGAACGTGAGGTTAATGCCGTACTTGTTCTTGAAGGCCTCCTTCGACTCGGCGCGCAGATCCCACACCTTGGTCATGTCCACCTCATGGACCTGAGTGAGCTGAGCTGTGGTGGCCAGCGACTCGCGGGTCTTCTCCGCGGTGATCTGGCGGATCCGGTTGACCTTCTCGGTGGTGCCACGTAGGGCAGCCTTGGCCGGATCCACACCCTTGGTGGACTCACGGGAACCACCGGCAGGGGCAGCGCCCTCCTCACCGTTGACTACGGCCATCACATCCTGCTTGCGGATACGTCCACCGATGCCGGTACCGGTGACCTGGGAGAGGTCCACGTTGTACTGACGGGCCAGCTTGCGCACCAGCGGGGTGACATACTGGCCAGAGTTATCTGCACTGGCCGCCGGAGCAGGTGTCGGGGCTGCCGGAGCTGCAGGCTGCGGTGTGGGTGCCGGTGCCGGTTCCGGCTTCGGCTCCTCCTTGGCCGGTTCGGGCTCAGGCTCAGGTGCTGGTGCCGGTGCGGCCTCTTGCTTGGGAGCCTCCTGTGCGGGGGCAGCCGGGGCGGCGGAGCCATCGCCGATGCGGGCGATGACGGTGCCAACATCGACAGTCTCGTCCTCCTGGGCGAGGATTTCTACGACAGTGCCTGCGACCGGGGAGGGGATCTCGGTGTCCACCTTGTCGGTGGAGACCTCCAGCAGTGGCTCGTCCATGTCGACGTGGTCGCCGACCTGCTTGAGCCAGGTGGTGATGGTGCCTTCGGTGACGGATTCACCGAGTTCTGGCATTTCCACATCGGTGGTGTTGCCGCTGCCGCCAGCCGCCGGGGCGGGGGCTGCAGCCGGTGCCGGAGCAGGCTCGGCTTTCGCTTCTTCCTTGGCCGGTTCGGGCTCTGGCTCCGGTTCAGGTGCCGGTGCAGCCTCCTGCTGGGGAGCTTCCTGGGCTGGGGCCTCGCCAGCATCACCGATGACAGCGATGACAGTGCCGACATCGACGGTCTCATCTTCCTGGGCACGAATCTCCAGCACGGTGCCGGCTACCGGGGAAGGAATTTCGGTGTCAACCTTGTCCGTTGATACCTCGAGTAATGGTTCATCGACCTCAACGGTGTCCCCGACCTGCTTCAACCACGTGGTGATGGTGCCTTCGGTTACGGATTCGCCCAGTTCAGGCATCTCAACGGATGTTGACATAAGTGTTTAACTCCTTGAGTCTACTTTCAGTGCAATACGCGTCCATTCTATTACGTTTGTCCCATTTGGGGCCGGAAGTTGTCGATGGGTGGACTTTCCTCTAGGTGACGGAGGCATCACGGTATACTTGGGGCCTGATGTTTGAGTGGTTAAAACGGTCGTCTCACAAAGGTGGCGGCAAGAAAGCAGGAGGCGGAGCCCCGAAGCGTGCCCCCGGTGCGACAGTGCGCGATGGTGATCTGTCTGATCTGCGCAGCTGGGCCACTGGAAAAGAAGGCGTGGAGGGCTTTGTTGAGCCAGAGACCTTCGTCAACGAAATGTCCATTGTCTTAGTCGATGCTGCGGGCAACCACATCCGCAGGCAGATTGGTGGGCCAAAGGGAATTGACGTTGTCGCCCGAGAGCTCGCTATCCCCATTTTTGATGTGGAAGAGACCGGTTATCCTGCACGAATGCGCCAACGGATTGAAGCTGACAGGATCATCCGACGCCGTCTGGAGCAGATGGAGCGACGCGAGAAATTGCGCGACCAGTCCCGGGACCAGTCCGCTGAGAAGTAGCGAGTCATAGTAACAGGATGGGGCCTCCCATGTTCGGGGGTAGTAGTGGGGCACGTGAGGTGAGAGTCCACCCTTAGCTGTGGCTGACACAGGGGAGGTGTACCTTAAAAGCCATGGCACAACTTGAGTACACCATCATACCCAGCGATAGTCCCGCATCTGATGCAGAGCGTGAGGCTATTTTGGCAAATCCCGGCTTTGGGAAGCACTTTACTGACCACATGGTCACAATTGAGTGGAATCAACAGGAGGGCTGGCACAATGCGCAAGTGCGCAAGTTTGAGCCCCTCTCGATATCCCCGGCGCTGACCACCCTCCACTATGGGCAGGCAATCTTTGAGGGAGTCAAGGCCTACCGTCAGCCCGACGGGCACATCAAGAGTTTCCGTCCGGACCAGAATGCAGCCAGGTTTGTGCGCTCGGCCGAGCGTCTGGCGATGCCACCGTTGCCGGAGGAGGAATTCCTCGAGTCCATCCGTCAACTGATCACCATTGACCAAGCGTGGGTTCCTGCGGAAGATGAGGAGTCCCTCTACATTCGTCCACTCATGTTTGCTACCGACGAGACCCTCGGTGTGCACCCCGGTCACACCTACCTGTACGTGCTCATGGCCTCACCTGCCGGTGCGTACTTCTCCGGTGGTGTGAAGCCGGTGACAGTGTGGATCACCGAGGACTACGTGCGGGCCGCCCCCGGTGGCACCGGGGCCGCCAAGTGTGCAGGCAACTACGCTGGATCACTGCTAGCTCAGCAGCAGGCTGAGGAAAAGGGCTGCGACCAGGTTGTGTGGCTTGACGCAATTGAGCGCAACTACATCGAAGAGATGGGCGGGATGAACATCATGTTTGTTTACGGCTCCGGCGACGATGTGGAAGTGGTCACCCCTGCCCTGTCCGGTTCGCTGTTGCCGGGTGTCACCCGCGACTCCATCCTCCAAGTCGCCCGCGACTTGGGGTACAAGGCATCCGAGAAGAAGGTCACCAAACAGCAGTGGGCTGACGATGTCGCCAGTGGTGCGATGACCGAGTCTCTGGCCTGCGGTACCGCCGCGGTTATCACCCCGATCGGTGAAGTGAAAGGTGACGGCATCGACTTCGTCGTCAACAACAAAGAGGCCGGTCCGGTGACCATGCAGTTGCGTGAGCATCTCACCGGCATTCAGAAGGGCACCGTGGAGGATACCCACGGATGGCTCTACACCCTCGTGTAGCGAATAAGCTGCACACTATGGCGGATAAGGGGGAGCTGACTGAGGGCAGGTATGCCCTCGGCAGCCCGCATCGTTAGCGGAGAGATGACAGGAAGGCCCAGGCTCCCTTGCACTAGACCACAGGATGGTTCAGCTGATTGGGTAGCGAGCATCACGTACTCGTGCGTTCCCGGAGCCAGCCGGTCTGCCCACACCGTGGCACCTGCTGTTGCTGGACCGTCGATAAGCACAGGCAAAGATTCGATAGCGCAGTAGGCGATGAAAGCGCTCACAGTGAGTACGTGCGAGGAGTGTACGAACTGACTGATTTGGCGCAACACTGCAAGAGGATCCGTGCGCAGGTCACGGGCTGCGAACATACCGTCGCGGACAACAGTGACTTTGTCATTCCACTGCGCATCAGAAATCGGATGCCCTAGGCCGCTCCCGGTGACCTTGACTGGCTCCGTGCGGGTGGCCAGGCCCGTGAGAATCGCGCCAATCGTTGACGCGCCAGGTCCTGCAACTGCAGGAATAATCACATCGGCTCCACTGTCACGGGCCTGCTCGGCAAGGGTCCGAGCGTGGGTCAGGGCAGCTGTGACATCTTCATCGGTGAGCTCACCGCTGCCAGGCACCGTGGTTGCTGCGGATGCCTTGGCCACCGTGATGGTGACACCGGGTTGATCCACCAGCCACTGGGGAAAATCCTGCGGCGGGTGGCTGGTGAAGCTGCTGATGAGCGGAGTCTCATCGAGTTCAAAGACCTGAACATAGGCAGAAAGCAGGTGTGGATTCCCCGCTTGGGCACTGCCGTGCGTGCGAAAACGGGAGGTGCGGCGAGCTGCCATTGCTGCCAGGTTTGCCGCCAGTGTGCCGAGACCACCCAAATCGAGGTGATGGGCGACCATCTCATCGTGGAGACGCGCTGCGGCCTCCGCATCGGGGGTGGGCACGCGAGTGAAGAAATCGCTCGTCTGCATAACCTAAAACCTAGACCGAATCTCCAACCGACACCTGGGGACGCGGTGTGCGCAGGCGACGAATCTGGGAGGCCCGGCTCCACGCGTAGAACCCGAGGGAGAATCCAGTCTCCTGGGCGTGGTCGGGGAAGACAGCACGGACATCGCGGTTGACCTTCCGGGAGATGACGAAGCCGTCGATAAAGAAGAAGATGATGATGATGAACGCTGCCAATGAGAGCGTTGTGCCCAAAGTCGGGAAGAACTGTCCGAGGAGCAGGACAACCAGCAAGAAGAGGGCGACTGGCATGACTAGCTCGGAGAAGAAACGCCGCGAGTCCACCCAGTCGCGCACGTAGCGCTTGACCGGGCCACGGTCGCGCTCAAGGAGGTAGTCCTCATCGCCAGCATCCATCCGAGCCCGAGTCTCCTTGCTGGCGGCGATGCGCTGTTCCTTCTGTTTGCGCTTGTACTCCTTGTACTCCTCCTTGGTCATGGAGTTCTTGAGTTCCTTCTTGCGCCGCCGCGCCTCCGCAGAGGTCTCCGGGGCTTTCACCGGTGGCAAATTGACACCGTGGGCGCGTTCCACGTCGCGGCGCTTCGGGGTGGCCTTGCCCTTCTTCGGGGTAAAAGCAGCGGGGTTAGGCCGACTAGGTTGGGCGGAATCAGTGTCATTCTTCGAACTCACAAACACCAAAGATAGACCACTATCTGGGGCGGTTTCAACATGGCCGCCCCAGTGACACCAACGATGGCACTAACGCATCTGGCTAACTAGTGCTAGTGTGGGGGCACCTACTACTTGGACCGAAGAGATGGACCAAACTTTTAAGGAGAAGACCAATGAGTGCCCCTGTTACTGAATCCACCGGAGTTACCCTCACCGCAGCCGCTGCTGCCAAGGCGAAAGCCCTTATTGAACAGGAGGGCCGTGATGATCTCACTCTCCGCCTCGCTGTCCAGCCCGGTGGCTGCTCAGGGCTGCGTTACCAGCTGTTCTTTGACGATACCGCCCGCGATGGCGACGTTGTGGAGGAGTTTGACGGTGTGAAGCTGAGCGTCGACAAGCTGAGCATGCCTTACTTGGCTGGTGCCACCGTCGATTTTGCCGACACCATCTCCTCGCAGGGCTTTACCATTGACAACCCGAATGCCGTGAGCACCTGCGCCTGCGGCGATTCCTTCCACTAAATCCAGAGGGGATAGTCCTTCTGCTCGATCTGGGGATCAATTCGCTTTTCGACGAAAATCCCGTGCCAGATCATAAAGGCAATAACTGTCCACAACCGCCGTGAGTGTTCCGCCTCACCACGGCGGTGTTCTTCGAGCATCTCTAAGACAGCTTGTTTATCAAAGATATGGTCGGTGCCTGCTTCGGCAATCTGCGTGCGCGCCCAGTCGTAGAGTTCCTCGCCTTTCAGCCAGAACTTCAGCGGCACCGGGAACCCGAGCTTGCGTCGGTGCAGCACGTGGGCGGGGACGATATCTTTCAGCGCCTCTCGGAGGGCATACTTGGTTGTACCGTGGCTAATCTTGAGGTCATAGGGGATTGTCTGAGCAACCTTAAACACCTCCCGGTCGAGGAACGGAACCCGCAGCTCCAGTGAGTTGGCCATCGTGATCTTGTCGGCCTTGACCAGGATATCCCCGCGCAACCACGTGAACATGTCCAGGTGTTGCATCCGTGCCACTGGGTCCATGTGGGTGGACTGGGCGTAGATATCGGCGGTGTAGTCGGAGTGGTCCCACTCCGGTACCGCCCATGGAATGACCCGTTTCATCTGCTCAAAGTTGAAGGAACGCGCGTTGCCGTAGTAGCGCTGCTCCATCGGAGTCGTGCCGCGGAGTAGAAGTGATTTGCCGCGCACCCCATCCGGCAGAGCCTGACCGACCTTGTGAAGGCCTTTGAGCAGGGGAGAGGGGAGGTAGTCAAAGGGCTTCAAGGAAAGTGGCTCTTTGTAGATGGTGTAACCGCCGAAGAGCTCGTCCGAGCCCTCGCCAGACAGGACCACCTTGACGTGTTTGCGGGCTTCGGCTGCCACATAGTAGAGCGGCACCAGTGAAGGATCAGCCACGGGATCGTCCAAATACCAGATGATCTTGGGGAAAGCTGACGCAAACTCCTCCGGGGAGACCACCTTGACGATGTGTTCAACACCGATGGCGGCAGCAGACTCGGCCGCGACATCCACTTCTGAGTACCCTTCGCGCTCAAATCCAGTGGTAAAGGTGAGCAGGTTGGGGTTGTGCCGCTTGGCCAGGGCAGCAATTGCCGTGGAATCAATTCCCCCCGACAGGAATGAACCCACGGTGACATCGGCGCGCATGTGCTTGGCCACCGAGTCCTCCATCGCCGCTGCAATCTTGTCAAAGAGCTGCTGTTCTTCGCCCTTTGCGACGGGCTGAACGGGGAATGTCGGGGTGAAATAACGGGAAATAGTCAGCTCACCGCCCGGCTGGACTGTAGCGCATGTGCCCGATTCCAACCGGCGGATGTGGGTGTGGAGGGATTCTGGCTCCGGCACATACTGCAGGTCTACATAGTGCTCGATGGCGCGTTTGTCCAGGTCTAGGTCCAGGTTGAGCTGGGGTGCAAGCTCCAAAATGACCTTCTTTTCAGAGCTAAAGACAGTGCCTACCTCGGTGCGCGCATAGTAGAGCGGCTTGATGCCGAAGGGGTCGCGGGCGACGAAGGCGGTGTGCGTGTAGGTGTCCCACACGATAAACGCGAACATGCCGCGCAGGTGATTGACAATATCTTTCCCCCAGTGGTGGTAACCGACGACGATCGGCTCACCATCACCTTCCGTGTAGAACTCGTAACCCAACGCTTTGAGCTCTTCGCGCAGTTCAACGTAGTTGTAGATCTCGCCGTTGAAGGTCAGGCTATAGCGTGATGGTTCACCGATGGGGCCCCACTGGAGGGGTTGGTGAGAGTGGGCGATGTCGATGATGGACAGCCGGTTGAAGCCGAAGATCATGTGGTCGTCGTGCCAGGTACCTGCTGCATCGGGGCCGCGGTGGCGCATACAGGGCAGGGCCCTATTGATGGCATCGCCAAACTCTGAGGCGTGAGTGGTGGTGGTGAGAAGGCCGACAAGACCACACATCTGACATGTCCTTAACTATTGAACTATTGCTATCTTCTGACTGTGTTCTGATTCCCGTTGAGGTGACCGCCACTGTGTTTTATTGAGTGGGTGCAACTGGAATCTCCTAGAGGTTAGCCTACTCACCCAGGGTGGTGGTAAGGAGCCGAGGAGATACAGCGGTCAATATATATTCCCAGCATCAGCGCCGGTTACACCTTCGGACTAGCCCCGTTTATGGGTAGTCGATAGGTGACAGTTTGTATCGGTCACACGGCGAGCTTTTTGCGGAAAAAAAACTCAGGTCGCCAAAGTCGCTGGATATGGGGGTGGCATCGGCACGAGGTGCAGGGCTCGGTGCATTGTCTGCTTTGTGAAAAGACATGGAATATCGACGATTTTGCGATAATCTGCGAAGTTAGGAATGAACTTAAGAGTTCGTTAGGAAACTAGTGTGCACAGGAAGGCAGACACACGTGAATCAGCGAAACAAGCGCGGTTTCGGCCGCATAGCTCTGCTTGCTGGGATGCTCGGTCTCGGCGGATTGGCGCTGGCAGGCTGTGAAGTACAAGGTCCTGGTGGCTTCCTCGGTGAATGGCTCCAAATGGGTGAGCCTGACCCGATTACCCCGGAAGCTCAGGAGTTGCAGAATTTCTGGGTGTGGACCTGGGTAACCGCATGGGTGATCGGTATCATCATGTGGATTCTCATGCTCTACCACGCATTCTTCTCCACCGCGAAGCGTGCGGCCAAGAAGGGCAAGGGCGAGTTCCCGAACCAGCTGCAGTACAACATCCCGTTGGAAATCGTCCTGACGTTCATCCCGATCGCCATCACGATGACACTGTTCTTCAACACGGTTCGCGCTGAAGATGCAGCCACCGCCCTGAACAAGAATCCGCAAGTTGTTGTGGATGTCACCGCATTCCAGTGGAACTGGAAGTTCGGTTATCAGCAGATTGCTCAGGATCTCATCCCGGCCGAGGCTCTCGCGGGCCAGACTGTGGAGAATGGCTTCTACATGGGTGTCGATGAGGCCCGTACGGAACAGGCCGAGTACACCAAGAAGGATCGCGATGCTCAGGGCAACGTCCTGACTAAGGAGCTGGATGGTCAGGAGTACGAGTGGGGTGGCCCGATCCACGGCAACTCCAAGTCGGATCACTCGTTCCTTCACTACAACGACATTGAGACGCTTGGGTCCTCCGATGAGGTTCCGGTGCTCGTCCTCCCGTCGAACACGGCGATCGAGTTCCAGCTCGCGTCTGCTGATGTCAACCACGCGTTCTGGGTTCCCCAGTTCATGTACAAGCACGATGCCTATGCTCACCCGGAGATGAACAACTCCCAGCGGGCATTCCAGGTCGCCAGCATTGACCAAGAAGGTGCCTTCGTTGGTCGCTGCGCTGAGATGTGCGGTACCTACCACGCAATGATGAACTTCGAGCTTCGCGTTGTCAGCCCGGACGCATTCCGTAACTACATCGGTTACCGTCTGCAGAACCCGGATGCCACCAACGCTGAGGCGCTGCAGTCCATCGGTGAAGAGGGCTATGCCACCTCCACCCACCCGTTCATCACTGGCCGCATGGATACCCGGCAGGGTCCCAACGTCATCGACCAGAACGCATAAGTAGGAAAGAGAGGATAGAACAATGAAGATTTTTTCCCGGATTTTCTACGCACTGGGTTTCTACCTTGTGATTATGACCGTCGTCTACTTCTGGGCGGTCACCCACATTGAGGATGCCGGCTATCTGCCGCCTGAGGTTGAATGGGGTGGCGGTGTCGCCCTTCTTCTCTCCGCTGTGATGGCCCTGATGCTCGGTGGTTACTTCCACTTCACTGAGGTCCGCCAGGATGTCGTCCCGGAGGACTGGGAGGATGCCGAGATCGCCGATGCCGCCGGTAACTACGGGTGGTTCTCTCCGACCTCGATCTGGCCGATCGCCATGTCCGGCGCGATTCTCGTGCTCGGTCTTGGAGTTATCTACTGGCAGTACTGGCTGATTGTCCTCGGTGCTGTGCTCCTCATCTTCACCACGACGAAGTTGAATCTGCAGTACGGTCAGCCGAAGCAGCGGCACTAGTACCTAACGAGTACAACTCTTAAGTACGGTCGTTACTCTTTCTGAAGCGGCCGGTACCATTCAAGCTCCGCCTGAATCCTTGGGACTCAGGCGGAGTTTTCTATGTCGGCTAGAATGGTCAATTAGTTCCCGGAGTTCCTAGAACAGAAAAATGGGGGGAATTTTTCGGTAGAAGCCCAGAAAAGACCAGGTGAGGCAGGGGCATCCGAAAGTTTGAATCGTGATCAACCGCGAATTTTCACTGTGTGATAAAGCTCACATCAAAAAAAGGGTGTGTCGGCTCGGATGGGGCACCGAAAAGGTGGTGGAGGCACCGGAGGGTTGTTTGGGAACCCTAACTCGTTTGTGCGGAATTTCGTGTCAGCCAGGGGAAATAGAAATTTTGAAAAACGCAGGCGAAAAGGTGGCGGCAGGCAGCTGCGGAAGTGTGCGAAGAAACTGAAGAAATCTCGGACTAATCCTCTCAAACTTTCGATAGAAGGCAGCTTGTCGGGCGGGTGATCGAGGGTGAATTACGGCCCAAGATGGACGATACTGGCATACGTGACAAGCGCAGTAAACACAGATATGACAGCACCACGTCGTGTCACGCTGAACCGTCCGAATATGGTCAGCGTGGGTACGATCGTGTTCCTGTCTCAAGAGTTGATGTTCTTCGCCGGCTTGTTTGCCATGTACTTTGTGACACGCGCAAACGGTCTCGCGAACGACAGTTGGCATTGGGGACCGGATCATCTCAATGTTCCGTTGTCCCTGTCGGTAACAGTCATCCTGGTTGCGAGCTCCTTTACAGCTCAGATGGGTGTCTTTGCGGCAGAGCGTGGTGACGTATTCGGACTACGTCGCTGGTACCTCATTTCCGCCCTCATGGGAACAATCTTCCTGGTTGGGCAGATGTATGAGTACACGAACCTCGTCTTGGAGGGTCTGACTCTTCAGAACAGCGTCTATGGCTCGGTCTTCTACATCACGACTGGCTTCCACGCCGCCCACGTTTTGGCTGGCGTGTTGGCCTTCGTTGTCGTGTTGCTCCGTGTCTCGCTGGCTAAGTTCACCCCCGCTCAGGCGACGGCGGCAATGGTGGTGTCTTACTACTGGCACTTCGTTGACGTCGTGTGGATCGGCCTCTTTATCACTATTTACTTCATTCAGTAAGGGAAATGATGGATACCACACCTCGTACCGCCTCCACCACCGCTACGGCGGTTGGTGCTGCGAAGAAGGTTAAGACCACCAGGAAGGTAAAGCGCACCGTTGCCGGTACGCTCGCCCTCGGTCTTGGCCTTTCCGGCGCTGGTTTTCTGGCCAGTGCCCTGACCCCGAATGCTCAGGTCGCCACCGCCCAGGATGATGAGCAGTCTCTCATCATCGAGGGTAAGTCCCTGTATGAGACAACGTGTGTGTATTGCCACGGCGTTGCCTTGGAGGGTGTGACTGACCGCGGTCCCTCATTGATTGGTACTGGCGAAGGTGCCGTGTACTTCCAGGTGCACTCCGGCCGTATGCCGATGCTCCGCAATGAGGCCCAGACCAACCGCAAGCCCGCAAAGTTCAACGAAACCCAGACCCTCGCGTTGGCCGCGTATGTTGCCGCCAACGGTGGTGGTCCGAAGATCGTTCGCGATGAAGATGGTTCCGTTGCTCTCGAGTCTCTGCGTGGAGCCAACTACACCGAGGGGGCTGAGCTTGTCCCCGCCGATGTGGCTCGCGGCTCTGAACTCTTCCGCATGAACTGTGCTTCCTGCCACAACTTCACTGGTCGTGGTGGCGCACTGTCCTCCGGTAAGTTTGCACCTGGTCTTGATCCCGCTAACGAGCAGGAGATCTACCAGGCCATGCTGACCGGACCGCAGAACATGCCGCGTTTCTCGGAGCGCACTCTTACTCCGGACCAGAAAAAGGACATCATCGCCTACATCAAGTCAGCTAAGGAGACTCCGAACCCCGGTGGCTGGACCATCGGTGGCCTGGGCCCGGTGACTGAGGGCATGATGATGTGGATCTTCGGCATCTCCATTCTGGTGTGCGTTGCTATGTGGATTGGAACACGCTCATGACCAATAATTTGAAGACTGATTACACCCCCGAGGAGATCAACGCCATGTCCAACGAGGAACTGGCACAACTCGGGTTGGCTAAGGATGGGGTGACGCTCGCGTATCGCAAGGAGCGTTTCCCGATCGCCAATGATCCCGCTGAGAAGCGTGCTGCTTTCAAGGTGGGCCTCTGGCTGACGCTGGCGATTGTGTTCGCCCTCGCCTTCATCGTCGTCTACATCTGGTGGCCGTGGCAGTTCACCTATAAGGAAGGTCTCGGGAGCACTCTGCTCTATACCTTCTACACGCCACTGCTCGGTGTGACGATGGGCTTGGCCATTTTGTCGCTGGCCTTCGCGATGATCATCTACATCAAGCGTTTCATCCCGGAGGAGATTGCGGTGCAGGATCGCCACGATGGTGGCAATGATCTTGACCGGAAGACGCTCACCGCACTGCTCAATGATTCAATTGATACCTCGATGATCAAGCGTCGCCCGATGATCAAGGGCATGCTTGGCCTGGGTGCCACCCTCGCTGGCATTGCAATCATCCTGCCCCTCGGTGGCATGATCAAGAATCCGTGGAAGCCCGCTGGGCCGACTGGTATTCAGGGCAATGGCACTCTGTGGACCTCCGGCTGGACTCTCCTCGAGGAGGGTGCAGTAGAGAAGTTGTACCTGGCCCGTGACACGGGCATCCTCGCTGAGCAGAATGCAGAAGGGGAGTACGAGACTGTCGGTCTCTCTCGCCTTGAGCGCGTCCGCCCCGAGGATCTCTACGCAGGTTCAATGGAGACGGTGTTCCCGCTCCGTCCGGAAGATGTTTTGGCACCGGGTGAACAGCGCGATGTTTACGAGAAGCACATGGAGTCCATCCATGGTCCGCGTAACGCTGTGATGCTCATCCGTTTGCGTTCCGCTGATGCCGCTCAGGTGGTTCAGCGTGAGGGCCAGGAGGACTTCCACTTCGGCGACTATTACGCCTACTCCAAGATTTGCACGCACATCGGCTGCCCGACCTCCCTGTATGAGGCTCAGACGAACCGCATCCTGTGCCCGTGCCACCAGTCCCAATTCGATGCCCTTCACTACGGCAAGCCCGTCTTCGGTCCTGCCGCTCGTGCTCTGCCGCAGTTGCCCATCACGGTGGACGAAGAGGGCTACCTCGTGGCAACGAGGAACTTCATTGAGCCCCTGGGCCCGGCTTTCTGGGAGCGTAGATCATGAGCAATAAGCTAGATACACGGATCGAGGCACTCGATTCCCGCACTGGGGCTGCTGGATTCCTCCGCACCCAGATCAATAAGGTCTTCCCGACCCACTGGTCCTTCATGCTCGGCGAGATTGCACTGTATGCATTCGTCGTGCTGCTGCTGACCGGTATTTACCTGGCACTCTTCTTCGAGCCGTCGGCAGCCAAGGTCATCTATGACGGTGCCTACTCGCCGCTGAACGGTATCGAGATGTCCCGTGCTTACGAGACGGCCCTGAACCTCTCCTTCGAGGTTCGCGGTGGCCTGTTCCTTCGCCAGATGCACCACTGGGCAGCTCTGCTGTTCTCGGTAGCAATCATGGTTCACATGTTCCGCATCTTCTTCACCGGCGCGTTCCGTCGCCCGCGTGAGGCGAACTGGATCATCGGCTGCTTCCTCCTCCTGCTGTGCATGGGTGAAGGCTTCTTCGGCTACTCCCTGCCTGATGACCTCCTCTCCGGCGTTGGTCTGCGGATTATGTCCGCGATCATCATGTCCATCCCGGTCATCGGTACCTGGATTCACTGGTTCATGTTCGGTGGGGACTTCCCGTCTGACATCATGTTGAGCCGCTTCTACATCCTCCACGTTCTGCTTCTGCCGGGCATCATCCTGGCCCTGGTGGGCGCTCACGTCGCCCTCGTGTGGTTCCAGAAGCACACTCAGTACCCCGGCCCTGGCCGCACTGAGAAGAACGTTGTCGGTGTGCGGATTCTCCCGCTGTTCGGCCTGAAGGCTTCTGCCTTTGGTCTGGCCACCTTCGGTGTCATCGCTCTGATGGCCGGTGTCTTCACCATCAACCCGATTTGGGCAATGGGTCCGTACAACCCGGCGCAGGTGTCCGCTGGATCGCAGCCGGATATCTACATGCTGTGGACAGACGGTCTGGCCCGTATCATGCCGGCGTGGGAGCTCTACCTTGGTCGCTATACCGTTCCTGCGGTGTTCTGGGTTGCCTTGGTTGCTCTCATCTTCATCTCCATGGCTCTGTTCTATCCGTGGATTGAGAAGGCCTGGACTGGTGACGATGCTGCGCACAATATCCTGCAGCGTCCGCGCGACGTGCCGGTGCGTACCTCCCTCGGTGTGGTTGCCCTCGGTGCCTTCTTCCTGCTGACTCTGTCGGGTGCTAACGACCTGTTCGCCCACTTCGCTTACATCTCGCTGAATGCGATGACGTGGTTCGGCCGCATTGGTATTGCCGTCCTGCCGCCAGTTATCTACTTTGTCACGTACCGTATCTGCATCGGTTTGCAGCGGTCTGACCGTGAGGTGCTTGAGCACGGTGTGGCAACCGGCCAGATCATCCAGACCCCGGAGGGTGGCTTCCTTGAGATTCACCAGCCGATTGGTCCGGTGGATGAGCACGGTCACCAGATCCCGCTGGAGTACCAGGGTGCTCGCGTTCCGAAGAAGGCAAACGACATTGGATTCGTTGGCCGTGCTGGTCGCGGTTCCTGGCTGAAGGCCGATCCGGAGTCCATCGCCGAGCAGGCGTACGCGATTGAGGAAGCTAATGAGCGCGAGCGCTTCGCGGTTCTGAGCAAGCTCAACGCAGACAACATGGAGGCTGATCGTCAGGCTGGCCTGACCAAGTAGCTGACAACGCTGTCACAATAACTTCATAGCCTTTTTAGCGGGCTGGGATCGAACGAGATGCCAGCCCGCGTCGTTTAGTGTCGAAAGGCCGTTGAGGGAGTAGGCGCCGGCCTATTGAGGGGGGGTGGGATAGAGTGAG
>R14__coassemble_774_pt1 | contig 19380 bp, 21 predicted proteins | sample R14__metabat2_low_PE_014 | metagenome-assembled genome bin R14
CATGACCATTGAGGAGAACCTCGCCATTGCCTGGGGGAGAACCCACGGGTTCGGTCTTGGATTGGGTGTGACCAAGGCGCGCAAGCAGGCCTTCCGGGAGGAGCTGAAGATTCTCGAACAGGGGTTGGAGGATCGTCTGACGGCCACCGTAGGCTTGCTTTCCGGCGGTCAGCGTCAGGCTCTTAGCCTTGTCATGGCTTCGTTTACGCAGCCGTCAATTTTGCTTCTCGACGAGCACACCGCCGCCCTCGACCCCGCTCGCGCCGATCTCATTACTCGGCTGACCCGCGAGATTGTTGAGCGCCACGGGTTGACCACAATGATGGTGACCCACAACATGGAGCAGGCGCTCGCCTTGGGCAACCGGCTCATCATGATGCACGAGGGCCGGATCATCTTTGAACTAAGCGGTGAGGAGAAGAAGAACGCCACTGTGCAGGATCTGCTTGACCAGTTCGCGCAGTTCAAGGACGTTCAGATGTCCGACCGGTCAATGCTCACCTAGTCAATGCTCACTTAATTGAGGTGGTAGTGGACGGTCATACCGAAGGTGACCCATTCCCACGGCAGGGTGTCGTAGCCGGTTTCATCCCCACCCAGCAGGGCCGGTTCAACGCAGACGAAGTTCTCCCACTCTTCAGCTCCGAGGTCTGCCAATCCGTGGTCACGGCCTGGGTTCCACACGACGATGTGGTCGCTGTTGGTGCCGGTGACGGTGATGGTCCGCTGAGAGCTCACAATGGACACGGTGGTCGGAGTGTCTGGATCAATTCGGTGGCGGACATCATACTCAGATCCGTCGAAGGTGATGGGGGAGCTGTCACCTGCTCGAGCCGGTAGACCCTCGACTCGCACGCCGGTTAGATCGTCGACAAGAAAGTACGGGTGGAAAGCGAGCTGGAGTTTACGGCGAAAGTCTGAGCTGTTGCGCACCTTCATATACATGGCGAAGCCGTCGGCTGTACCCGCTGCTGAGAGTCGTATATCCCAGTTGTCGTGGCTGGTGCGGAAGTCAATGGACTGGGCGGTGATCTGCTCCTCCCACTCCACGCGCCTCGCCCAGCCGTGTTTCGGTGTGTTGCCGGTGAGATCGCCAAACCAGGGGGCGATGATCGGAACACCGCCGCGAATCGGTTCCCCCGGTAGCGCTTCGCCGGTTGTGGCGGGCGAATTGGCGGGCATAAACAGCAGTTCACCGGTGGTGTATGAGTTGGCTGAGTAGAGATGGGCGCGACCGGGAATGGTAGCCAGTGTGGTCTTGGTTGCGGAGTGTGTCATGATGCTCATGGTAGGCGAGTTTGGCATTGTCGCGGGGAGGGGTGTAGCATTCCGGGGGTTAATGCTGTGGGCACGAACCGGCCGAGCACCCTATGGAAAAGGGGAGGGCCGCCAGGTTCCTCTGTCCTGACACTGAAAGGTTGTCCGATGAACAACATTCTCGACAAGGTCGATGCTGCAAGCTTGCGCACCGACATTCCCGATTTCCGTCCCGGTGACACCGTCAACGTTGGTGTGAAGGTTATCGAGGGTAAGAACACCCGTGTGCAGAACTTCAAGGGTGTGGTTATCCGCCGCCAGAACGGTGGCATCCGGGAGACATTCACCGTCCGCAAGGTGAGCTTCGGCATCGGTGTGGAGCGCACATTCCCGGTGCACTCTCCGAACATTGAGTCCATCACTGTGGTCACCAAGGGCAAGGTGCGTCGCGCTAAGCTCTACTACCTGCGTGATCGCAAGGGTAAGGCGGCTCGCATCAAGGAACGTCGCTAAGCACCACGAGCTTTCGCCCCGGTTCAGACACTGTCAGTCTGTTGCCGGGGCGTTTGTTTGTGGTGGACACTGCTAGGATGGACACTCGTGACTGATTCGCATGGGATAAATGGGCGCACAAAAAAGGAGCGCAAAGAACAACCCTGGTACATTGAGATTCCTTTGGTTATCGTGATGACCTTGGTCTTTGTGTTTATCATTCAGACGTTCATTGGGCGGGTGTATCTGATTCCCTCAGCCTCGATGGAGCCAACGCTCCACGGCTGTGCGGGATGTACCGGCGACCGGATTATCGTCGACAAGATCACCTACGACTTCTCCGACCCGCAGCCTGGCGATGTCGTTGTGTTTAAGGGCACTGATGAGTGGAACACGGGGTTTGTCTCCAACCGTTCAGACAACCCGGTCATCTCCGGCTTGCAGACGGTGGGGTCGCTGATTGGATTGGCCGCACCCAATGAGAATGACCTGGTGAAGAGGATTATTGCAACCGGTGGCCAGACTATCCAGTGCCTGCCTGGAGATAGTGGAGTGATGGTGGACGGCAAGCTCACCAATGATGACTTTGTGCTTGACCCGCCTACGTATCCGGTCGATCCGTCAACGGGATCGACTGCGTGCGGTGGCCCCTATTTTGGGCCGATAACTGTTCCGGAGGGCTACTACTTCATGATGGGCGACAACCGGACAAATTCCCTGGATTCGCGCTACCACCAGGGCGATGAGACGATGGGTTCAATCCCTGAGGAGAACATCATCGGTAAAGTCCAGGCGATCATGTTCCCGGTCGGCCGGATGGGTGGGGTTAGCTCTCAGCCGATCCTCGAGGCCGCCCAGTAACTGAAGACTGGTTGTGCACAGCAGGTATGAGTCGGGGCTGAGTGTATGCGGGTGGGCACCAGTCGCTGGTGTCGATGAGGCGGGACGGGGGTCGTGTGCTGGCCCCCTCACTGCAGCTGCGTGCATTTTGCCCCATGATGACGTGCCCGAGCTGGCGGGGTTGAATGATTCCAAGCAGTTGACATCGCGCCGCCGGGAGGAACTGTATGAGGTCATCTGTGCTGTTGCGGTTAGTTGGTCGGTCGCGCATATTCCGGCTGCAGACGTTGACCACATGGGGGTCGGACCGGCCAATTATCTGGCGATGGTGCGCGCTGTCGAAGGATTGGAGGTGCCTGCGCGGTTCGTCCTCGCCGATGGCTTCCGTCCGGCAGGCATCACGGTGCAGTGTGTTGGCTGCATTGGCGGTGATGCACAAGTGCCATCGATTGCTGCCGCCTCTGTGCTGGCCAAAGTGAGCCGAGACCGGATCATGGTGGAGCTGGACGCGCGCTATCCTGGCTACGGTTTTGCAGAACACAAGGGATATGGCACGAAAAAGCACATGGATGCGGTGCGCCGTCTCGGTGGCAGCCCAGAGCACAGATATAGTTATTCCAATGTGGCCGCTGCGCACAGCGAATACACTGCGAAGTAATCGAGAGCAAGGGAGGCACCTGGGTGAGTACTGAGGACCTGGAAAACTATGAGGCCGATGTGGAATTGTCGCTGTACCGTGAGTATCGCGATGTGGTCAGTCAGTTCTCCTATGCAGTGGAGACCGAACGCCGGGCATACCTGGCTAACGGGGTGGAATTGATCCCCCACACCGAGGGGCCGGAGGTCTACTACGAGGTACTGATGAGTGACTGCTGGGTGTGGGACTTCTATCGTCCCGCCCGGTTTGTTCGCTATGTTCGGGTGATCACGTTCAAGGATGTCAACATTGAAGAGTTGGACAAGCCGGATATTATTCCGCCGAATCCGTAAATCGGTACGGTGTAGGCAGCAAAGCCAATAGTTGCGTTTGCATCCTAAAATAAAATTTCTGTGGAATACTGCCAATAATGTGACATGAAACACATGAATCTGTGGAAAACTCGGATAACACCACGATTGTCTTGACATTCTGCAGAAAAATCTGTGGGAATCGGGCCACACTGGAGGGGCCATATCAATCTCTCAACCCATGAAAGAGAAGGTTCCCTGTGACCGTCAAAAGTGTGACTGAAAAGAGTCCACAATATCAACACAATCATGCCCTTGGGCGTGCCGGAGAAGATCGGGCCATCGCTCTGTACGAGGAGCGCGGCTACACGATCCTTGCCCACAACGTGTCATACATGTTCGGTGAACTCGACTTCATCGCCGAAAGGGAGGGTGTGACCGTCTTCGTGGAAGTGAAGACCCGGACCACCCCGCAGTGGGGTGGAGCCGAAGCCGTCACCGCCCACAAACTCCGCAAGATGCGCCGCTGTGCCAACGCGTGGCTGTCCGGGCGTCCCTACGGTGCCATTCGGTTTGATGTCGTCGAGGTTGTCGCCAACTCCATCACTGTGTACGAAGGGATCGATGGCGGTGCTCAGTAGAAGTTACAGTGCGGCCTTCACCGGCATTGAGGCCCACCTCGTTACCGTCGAGGCCAACGTGGGTGCTGGTCTCCCCGGTACCTATATTGTTGGATTGGGTGACAAGTCAATCGCCGAATCGCGCGACCGCGTGAAAATCGCTACCCAGAATTCCGGGTTCCCCTGGCCGAAAACCAAAACTGTGGTCAGTCTCTCCCCAGCTTCCCTCCGGAAGTCTGGCTCCCACTTCGACCTGGCGATGACAGTAGCCATCCTCTGTGCTGGACGCAGTCTCTCATACAGTCAACAGCAGTGTGCCGATGAGGCACTGGCCTCCACAATGTTTCTTGGTGAGGTCGGCCTCGATGGCGGACTGAAACCCGTTTCCGGGGTCCTTCCCGCCCTCATTGAGGCCAACCGGGCGGGTTTGAAAACTGTCGTTGTTCCAGCCGCCAATGCCAAAGAAGCTGTCCTTGCTGAAGGTATTGCCGTGTACGGGGCCCGCAGCCTAGCCGAAGTCTTCGCTTTCATCAGTGGAGAAGCCGGATTGCCCACCTGTGCACAACTATTGCAGGGGACACCACCAAGCAATGACGGCACGAACAGCCCAGACTTCGCAGACATCGTCGGTCAACCTGAAGCGCGCATGGCTGCAGAAGTTGCCGCCGCCGGAGGCCATCACTTTCTCATGATCGGTCCACCCGGCTCTGGAAAATCGATGGTTGCCATGCGCATGCCCGGCATCCTTCCAGCACTCACCCATGACCAGATGCTCGAGGCCACAGCTGTCCATTCGGTTGCCGGACGGACCTATGGTGGCCCCGTATTAGAGGCCCCATTTGTCGCACCACACTACTCAGTAACACGAGCTGCCCTCCTCGGAGGTGGCTCCGGAATCCCGCGCCCGGGGGCTGTGAGCTTGGCTCACCACGGGGTCCTCTTTCTTGATGAGGTGTCAGAAGTGTCCGCGGCTACCCTCGATGGGCTGCGCACACCCCTGGAACTGGGTTATGTTCGCCTCATTCGGGCCACCGGCGATGTCTATTTTCCGGCGCGCTTCCAATTGGTGATGGCAGCCAACCCCTGTCGCTGCGGAGCGGAGGAGACGGCCGATTGTAAATGCCCGGCAGCGGTGCGCCAAAAGTATTTGAGCAACGTCTCTGGTCCACTGCGGGACCGTCTCGACATCGTTGTGCGCACTCGCGGGAAGGGCGCGAGTCTGAGGTCTGAGGTGCAGGAGGGTTCGGCGGCTATCCGCCAGCGAGTGGCTGCTGCGCGTCAACGCGCACATGAACGCTGGGCAGCGGCAGGAGTGTCGGCTCGCTGCAACGCGGATGTAAGTGGAGCACTACTGCGCAGAGATTTCCCCGCCGATGAGGAAGCAATGGCGTTCATGGAAACATATTTGGCTGACGGCAAGCTCAGTCAACGCGGTGTGGACAGAACCCTGAGACTCGCGTGGACGTTAGCTGATCTGGAAGCGCAAGCGGTCCCAACTCTCGACCATGTGGCTCGGGCGGTAGACCTACATGCCGGTCTGGAAAGTGACGATCTAGCAGAGGCGGTGGCGGCATGAGTGAGAATTCTCAGCGACGAAACGCCTGGGCCTATCTCAACCGCGTCATCGAGGGGCCCTCCCGCGAACTCAATGCCCTCTTAAAAACCCATGATGTCGAGAAGATTGCCCGTGGCATTGAACTGCGCGAAGAGTGGATCGGTTCGCGCCTGTTGGCTCAGACGGCCTCTCGGGCTGGATGGAAACAACCGGCTGAGGATCTGGCCACGATGGCGCAACGTGGCATCCGCCTGGTGACACCAGAGGATCCCGAATGGCCCACCGACGTTTTCACTACTTCCTTCGGCTACGCCGAAAGCGGCTATTCGGATGCCGTCAAGTCTCATCAGGCCGATGCCGCAGCACCACACGGATTGTGGGTCAAGGGAAGACCTCTTCATCAGATGGTCGCACAGGCGGTTACCATTGTCGGCACCCGTACAGTGAGTTCCTACGGGCGGAAAGTGACTGCTCTCCTCGCATCAGGGCTGGCTAGTAACCACTGGACAATTGTTTCCGGGGGAGCGTTGGGAACCGACACCGTCGCCCATCATGAGGCGATGTCGGCAGGTGGGTTGACAGTGATGGTTGCCTCGTGTGGGCTGGACTACTGCTATCCGCCTGGGAATCAGGACCTCTTCACACGCATCGCCGAGCACGGTTGTCTAGTCAGTGAGTATCCGCCGGGTATGCACCCAGCCCGGCACCGCTTTCTCACACGTAACCGCCTCGTTGCAGCCATGGGTGCGGGCACTATTGTCACCGAGGCTGGCTGGCGCTCCGGGGCGCTCAATACCCTCAGCTGGGCCGAGGCGATGGGCCGTATAGCTATGGCGGTACCTGGGCCGATCACATCAGTGAACTCGATTGGCTGCCATGAGCGAATTAAGAATCAAGAGGCGATCCTGGTGACAGGTGTCGATGATGTGCGCTCGGTGCTCTCGACTCCAGGGGCGATTGATCCGGCAGAACAGATGGAGTTGGCGTTTCCGGCCTCGCCACAGTCGAAGCTCAGCCCCAATGAGCTGCGGATTTTTGATGCTCTGAGCCCATCGCACCCGTTGCGGGCCAGCGACATCGCCCCGCAAGCCGGACTGACAGTTGCACTGACTGTGCACATTCTCGTCGACTTAGAAAAGCGAGGTTATGTACTGCGCCAGGGCAGTCAGTGGTTGCGCGTCTGAGACAGTCGGAGCCGGGACAGTGGTTTAATGGGGATATGGCCGGAGATGTAGACAGACTCCTCGATGAGTTCGCTGACTATCTCCGCTACAACGCGGGGCGCAGTGAAGCGACAATTCGCTCCTACCGCTCCGACCTTTCCTCTCTCTTCGCAACAATTGGAACTCTGGATAACTTCACTCTGTCCAGGCTGCGGATGTGGTTGGCAGAGGCGGTTGACAATGGGCGTGCACGCACCACGATTGCGCGTCGGGTAGCCAGCACGCGAACGTTCTCCCAATGGGCCTTTGAACACGGCAAGCTCGCCCACGATGTAGCCAACAGGTTGGAGGCACCAGCTGCGCGACAACACTTACCTCACGTGCTCAGTCAGGGTGATGCAGCGGAATTGATGGGCAACACACAAGCTGACAGTGAGGCCGAGTACCTGCGCAACAGTGCCATGGTGGAATTGCTCTACGCTACCGGTATGCGGGTGGCAGAACTGTGTTCGCTCAATCTCAGCGATGTAGATCTATCAGAGCGGACGCTGAAGGTGCCCGGGAAGGGGAACAAGCAGCGCGTGATTCCCTTCGGGCCAACTGCTGCTAGTGCGGTGGAGGAATGGCTGAACCAGGGGCGCGATCGGCTTGCTCGGTCGGATGCTGGGGAGGCACTGTTTGTGGGGGTGCGTGGGCGGCGCATAGATCAGCGTCAGGTGCGCCGGGTGGTGGAGCAGGCTGCACAAGTCAGTGGGGTTGGTGGAATCACTCCTCACTCTCTGCGCCACTCTGTTGCCACTCACCTGTTGGAGGGAGGTGCTGACCTGCGGGAGGTGCAGGAATTCTTGGGCCATTCCTCGCTGCGGACAACGCAGATCTATACCCATGTGTCCGCGCAACGGTTGAAGGATGTGTATTCACAGGCCTTTCCGCGAGCGTAATCGGCTCTGTGCCACGAGCCGAATTTGTGGTGTGACCAGAAGGTGGAGGGGGTTCATGTAGCGCTTCTTCCCTGTGAGTGCGCCCCAGTGTAGACCCATGTGTGTGGTCAGCTCGGAGTCAACAGTTCCGATGGGTTGTCCTGCCTTGACCGACTGGTGGAGGACAACGAGTGGTTGAACAGGCTGGTAGGTGGTCTTGATTCCATCTCGATGAGTCACTGAGATGGTCGGGATGAGGGCCACAGGGCCGACAAAGGTGACAGTTCCGTCCCCAGCGGCGAACACAAGGCTGTCTGGAGTTGCCAACAGATCGACACCGCGGTGGCCGATTCCCATGCGTCGGCTTGGAGGAGCATACGGGCGGGTAACGGTGGGGAGGAGGGGTGTGCCGGTGGTTGGACTGACGTAACCGGTAGAGGTGGGGGCGGTGCTGCTGATGGGTGCACCTGCCGCCGGTGGTGCGACCGAGAGTACGAGGAGCATGAGAACGGCAAGGATTCGATGAGAGATCATGGATACCATTGTGGTTGTCGCGCAGCAGCTACGGCTATCACCTATCCACAAATTTGGAACACAAAAGAGAAGTTATCCACAGCCCAGGATTCTCGAGTTGGTGTACTGGCATCGAGGCGGTATCATAGTGGGTAGCAGTGTGTCTGATTGACCTTTTGGGTTTGCCTGTTGGGCCTTCAGAGCATTGACTACGCGCGGTAGTCCGCAACGGAAACGACGTGGTTCTCACGATGTGAGGAGCCGTTTTCGGGAGTGCCGCTAGGGCGTGGGAAAAAGCCTACGCAATTGAAGAAACCACAAGAGAAAAGGAACCTGATCATGGCAGTTGTAACCATGCGCGAGCTCCTCGATGCTGGTGTCCACTTCGGACACCAGACCCGTCGTTGGAACCCGAAGATGAAGCGCTACATTTTCACCGAGCGCAACGGCATCTACATCATTGACCTGCAACAGACCCTCACCTATATCGATGAGGCGTACGACTTTGTCAAGGAGACTGTCGCCCACGGTGGCACCATCCTCTTCGTCGGCACGAAGAAGCAGGCCCAGGAAGCGATCGCCACCGAGGCTGACCGCGTTGGCATGCCCTACGTCAATCACCGCTGGTTGGGTGGTATGTTGACGAACTTCCAAACCGTCTCCAAGCGGCTGCACCGGATGAAGGAACTGCAGGCGATGGATGCGGCTGAGGACGGATACGCTGGCCGCGGCAAGAAGGAAATTCTCATGCTCACCCGTGAGCGGGTGAAGCTGGAGCGTGTTCTCGGCGGTATCGCCGACATGAACAAGGTGCCATCGGCCCTGTGGGTTGTGGACACCAACAAGGAGCACATCGCCATTCAAGAGGCGAAGAAGCTGAACATTCCGGTGGTTGCCATCCTGGATACCAACTGCGATCCAGACGATGTTGCCTACCCGATTCCGGGCAATGACGATGCCATTCGTGCCGTCAACGTGCTCACCCACGTTATCTCCACTGCAGTGGAGGAGGGGACCAAGGCCAAGGCCGAGCGCGAACTGGAGAAGGCGAAGGCCGCCGCTGGTGACGCTGAGGCCCCTGTCGCGGAGGCACCGGCCGAGGCGGAAGCCACTGAACCGGCCGAGGCTCCCGCTGCTGAGGCTGAGACCCCGGCTGCTGAAGAAGTGGCTGCCGAGTCAGCTGAGTAAATACCAACCAATCCAGACCAAGGAGGATCGCCACCGATGGCGAATTACACTGCCGCAGACGTAAAGAAGCTGCGTGAGATCACCGGTTCCGGCATGATGGACTGCAAGAAGGCCCTCGATGAGGCAGACGGCGACTTTGACAAGGCTGTCGAGCTGCTGCGCATCAAGGGTGCAAAGGACGTGGGCAAGCGGGCTGACCGCGATGCCGCCGAAGGCCTCATCGCCGTGTCCGGTCACACCATGATCGAGATCAACTCGGAGACGGACTTCGTCGCCAAGACCCAGGACTTCATTGACTTTGCCCAGCAGGTTGCCGATGCAGCCGCTGCCGTAAAGGCAAACACCCCCGAGGAGTTGCAGGGTGTGGACCTCAACGGCCACACCGCGCAGGAGGAGCTGGATCAGCTGTCCTCGAAGATTGGTGAGAAGATGCAGCTGCGGCGTGCTGTCACCGTTGAGGGTGACAACGTGGCCGTGTACCTGCACCGTCGCTCCGCCGATCTGCCCCCGGCTGTGGGTGTGCTCGTAGCATACTCCGGCGACAACGCCGAGGCAGCCCATGAGGTCGCCCTGCAGATCGCTTCGATGAAGCCGCAGTACCTCACTCGTGAGGATGTTCCCGCTGAGATCGTGGAGAAGGAGCGCGGCATTGCCGAGCAGATCACTCGCGATGAGGGCAAGCCGGAGCAGGCGATTGCCAAGATCGTTGAAGGTCGCGTAGGTGCATTCTTCAAGGACGTTGTGCTTCTCGAGCAGCCGTCGGTGTCTGACAACAAGAAGACCGTGGGGCAGATCGCCAAGGAGGCCGGCATTGAAGTAACTGGCTTCAAGCGCTTTGAGGTTGGTCAGAAGTAACCGCTTATACTTCGCACAGTGCCGTGTCCCCGGTGGTGGCACGGCACTTTTGTGGTTTTGTGAGTGTGATCTAGTGTGTGGGCGCACACCCAGTACGGTAGGATAGGCCCCATGAGTAGAACCGGGTATAAGCGAGTCATGCTGAAATTGGGCGGAGAGATGTTCGGCGGTGGGAACGTCGGTATTGACCCCGACGTCGTCGAAAATGTCGCCCGCCAAATCGCCGAAGTCTCCCGCAACGGGGTAGAGGTCTGTGTCGTCATCGGCGGTGGCAACTTCTTCCGGGGGGCGCAGTTGCAACAGCGGGGCATGGATCGCGCCCGATCGGACTACATGGGCATGCTCGGAACAGTCATGAACTGCCTCGCCTTGCAGGACTTCCTCCAGCAACAGGGAGTGGAAACGCGCGTTCAAACCGCCATCAACATGGCTCAAATCGCTGAGCCCTATCTGCCACTGCGGGCCAAGCGTCACCTGGAAAAGGGGCGCGTTGTTATTTTTGGTGCTGGCACGGGTATGCCGTACTTTTCCACGGACACCACCGCCGCACAGCGTGCTCTTGAGATCGACTGCGAGGTGTTGCTCATGGCGAAGGCGGTCGATGGTATTTATTCTGACGATCCGAGAACCAACCCGGATGCTGAATTCTTCTCCGAAATCAGCGCTGAAGAGGTCATCGCCCGTGGGTTGAAAGTGGCTGACTCTACTGCGTTTAGCCTGTGCCGGGATAACCATATGCCGATTCTGGTCTTCAATCTGCTCACCGATGGCAACATCGCCAAGGCTGTGGCGGGGGAGAAGGTCGGTACCCTCGTCGCCAACTGATAGGATGATGTGTCATGATTGATGAAATTCTTCTCGAAGCTGAAGAACACATGGAATCCTCTGTGGAGCACACCCGCGAGGAACTTGTCACCATTCGCACCGGACGTGCAAACCCGGCAATGTTTAACACGGTGATGGCTGATTTTTATGGGTCAATGACCCCGATCAACCAGATGGCCACTATCGCCGTGCCAGAACCGCGGATGATGATCATCAAACCGTTTGACATGTCCACCATCAAGGCCATCGAGGATGCAATCCGCAACTCTGACCTAGGAGTCAACCCCACCAACGAGGGGCAGGTACTGCGAGTGACCATCCCGCAGTTGACTGAGGAGCGTCGCAAGGAGATGGCCAAGCTGGCCAAGTCCAAGGGTGAGGACGGCAAGGTGGCGATCCGTAACATCCGCCGCAAGGGAATGGACCAGCTGAAGAAGATTCAGAAGGATGGCGATGCCGGCGAGGATGAGGTTCAGGCCGGCGAGAAGGAGCTGGATAAGGTCACACAGAAGTACGTGGGTAAGGTAGATACGCTGGTAGAAGCCAAGGAGAAGGAACTCCTGGAGGTCTAGTCGTGCGCTCGATAACCTCGCAGCACGGCTTCTCTGAGCTCATCTCGGAGCGGATGCGCTCCTTTGATGTGCATCCGAAGAATAAGCCCGGCCGCAATGTGGGGCAGGCCGTCACTGTCGGCGTGTTCCTCGGGGCGATCGTACTCACCGGGATTTTTGTGGGGCCTATTCTGTGGTACCCACTTGTCGCGGTAGCGATGGCAGTAGCCAGCTGGGAGGTGCACCGGCGGCTGGCTGAACACGGTTACCTCATTTCACTTTCGATTCAGCTCTTCGGTGGACAAATCATCATTTGGGCATCGTGGCCGTGGGGAATTCGTGGCCTCATCACCGGCTACGTGTTCACTGTTTTGGTGATCATGTTTTCCCGGCTATTCCGCAACGGGCGCCATGTGGCACCGCGCAATTACCTGCGTGATGCCACAATGGCCATCTTCATTCTCACGTGGATTCCGCTCTTTGGGGCCTTTGCAGCGATGCTCTCGGTGATTGACCGGGAGGGGATCTCCGGCACCATGTTCGTGCTGACGTTCATGCTCTGTGTGGTGGCCAGTGACTCCGGGGGCTTCATTGCCGGGGTCATCTTCGGCTCACATGCGATGGCACCAGCAATTAGTCCGTCAAAGTCCTGGGAGGGAGTAGTCGGTTCCCTCGTCCTCACCGGTGTTGTCGCCAGTGCGTGTGTCAGCGTGTTGTTGCACGCACCCTGGTGGATGGGGCTGTTGTTGGCCCCGGTGATGGTGGCGGCAGCAACCCTGGGAGATTTGGTGGAGTCCCAGTTTAAGCGGGAGATGGGCATTAAGGACATGTCTCGGATGCTACCGGGGCATGGGGGAATTATGGACCGTCTCGATGGCATGCTTCCAGCGGCCGCAGTGACCTGGCTGCTGTTAACCCTGCTTCCGCAGATTATGCCATAATCGCAGTATGCCCGGTACTGCTCAACCAGTGATCCTCAACTTCAACCACGCTCGCGCGCCGATGCCACCCAAGCACTTCGCGGACTACTCTCCACAGGAGCGGATTGCCCAGTTGAAAGAGTTGGGGCTACCCAAGTTTCGGGCCGACCAGCTGGCCAGGCACTACTACGATCGGCTGGAGGCAGATCCGAGAACAATGACGGACCTGCCCGCTTCCGCCCGGGAAAGTGTGGCTACCGCACTGTTTCCCACTCTCATGACACCAGTGCGGGAGGTCACCACCGATGACGGAGAAACCCGCAAGACCCTGTGGCGTTTGCACGACGGTACCCTGTTGGAATCGGTCCTCATGGATTACTCAGATCGCTCCACTCTGTGCATTTCCTCGCAGGCTGGCTGCGGGATGAACTGCCCGTTCTGTGCAACTGGTCAAGCCGGTCTGGATCGGAGTTTGTCCACAGCTGAGATTGTCGATCAGGTTCGCGCGGCCGCAGCCAGTGAGCGTGAACGGGGGAGGCGGCTCTCCAACATCGTCTTCATGGGGATGGGGGAGCCATTGGCTAACTATAACCGGCTGCTCGCTGCAGTCCGGCAGATTATCACCCCTGCCCCGCACGGGTTTGGCATGTCCATGCGTGGTTTGACCATCTCCACGGTGGGGCTTGCTCCGGCGATTCGTCGCCTCGCCGCCGAGGGGCTGTCGTGTACTCTGGCCGTCTCTCTCCACGCCCCCGACGATGAGCTCCGCGACGAGTTGGTTCCCGCCAATACCCGCTGGAAAATCAGTGAGGTCCTCGATGCAGCCCGCGAGTATGCCCGGGTGAGTGCTCGCCGTGTCTCTATTGAGTATGCCCTCATTAAGAACATCAATGACCAGGGGTGGCGGGCAGACCTGTTGGGCAAGCGCCTCCACCGGGCGTTGGGATCGAAAGTGCACGTCAACCTCATACCGTTGAACCCAACCCCGGGGTCGAAGTGGGATGCCAGTGAGAAGAGTGTGCAGGATGAATTCCAGCGGCGGGTGATCGCCCAGGGTGTGCCCTGTACAGTGCGTGATACCCGAGGTCAAGAAATCGCTGCAGCCTGCGGTCAGTTGGCTGCTGAGGAGCGGTAATGGGGACTATTCCGGCAGTCAGTGTGCGCGAGCTCACCAAGGTGTTTGGCGAGCACGTCGCAGTCGATCACCTCACCCTTGATATTCCCCGGGGTAGCTTCTATGGCGTTGTCGGGCCGAATGGGGCCGGAAAGACAACGATGATCTCGATGGCGGTCGGGTTATTGCGTCCGACAAGTGGGGAAGCCTTCATCGAAGGGTTTAATGTGTGGACACAGCCGCTGGAGGCGAAGCGGCGCTACGGTCTGCTTCTCGACGGTATCCCCGTCTTTGATCGTCTCTCCGGAATTGAACTACTCACCTACAACGGCCTGTTGCGGGGTATGGATGAGGACACCGTCGACAAGCGTGCCCACAGTCTGCTGGCAGCCCTCGAACTCGAAGATGCGCAGTCAAAACAGGTGAAGGACTATTCGGCGGGAATGACCAAGAAGATACTGCTCGCCTGTGCGCTGTTGCACAACCCGGACGTACTCATCCTGGACGAACCCTTGGAATCCGTCGACCCCGTCTCCTCCCATACCATTCAACAGATCCTGAAGGGATTTGTCAGGGCCGGTGGAACCGTGATGATGAGCTCTCACGTGATGGAGCTGGTGGAGAAAGTGTGTGACCACGTCGCAATCATTGACCATGGTACCGTTCATGCTGCTGGAACACTCACCGAGGTGATTGGGGACGATACCTCGCTCACCGAAGCCTTCATCCGACTTGTCGGCACACAACCAGTTGATGACCAAGCTCTGAGATGGCTTGGACACTCTGAAGGGGAGTAGAGCTGTGGGCGAACAGGTGAACATTATTAAGACTGTTTTGCGCTTACAGCTTACTCTGTGGTGGCGGACGGTGCGTACGAACCCAGCTGTTCTGGTGCTGGCGGCTTTTTTGGTGCTCTATGCGGCCGGCGGCACGATTATGATGTGCTTCTACATCTGGATGGATGCAGCTGAAGGCTCCCTCGACTCCCTGGCCGGTGCAGTAGCTTTGGGTACGGTAGCCTTCATTCTGCTCTGCCTGGCGGTACCGTCCGGGGAGAACCAGCTCAACCCGAAGGCTTTGGCTGCTCTTCCGCTCGACTCGTCCCGACTGGTCCTTCCGCTCAGTGTGGGGAGCCTGCTGCAAACCCGCGGGTTTATCATCGTTGTCTGCACGACAGCAAGTACGATCTGCGCTGTCGTTCCACTCTCCCGTCGGGGAGATACAGTGAGTGCCGTTTGGGTGATTGTGGCAATGGTTTGTGCTGCAATCACCACGTTGTTGCTGGGGCAAGCGGTGACCAGTGTGGCCGGACGGGATCGTTCGGACCGTGCTCAGAAACTGGCCGGTGTGCTCACCACCGCCTTGGTCTTCAGCTCAATCCTTGCCTCCAGCGCCGCCGAAGATATCTATGGGCGAGTTGCTGAACTCGGCTCTGTGCTGGCGTACACCCCACTTGCAGCAACCATCGGGGCTGTTAGTCTCGCCACTGTCGGGGCACGGGCCACAGCTGCTGTTATTGCCTTGGTCACTGCGATACTCGCTGTTGTGGTGACGGCGTGGAACATTTCACAGGAATTGCGCCAACCTCTCGCCGGCACCGTCAGTGGAGCATCAACGCGTCTGCGCAGTGCCAGTGTTCTTCTGCGCGGCCTACCAGCCACGCCCCTCGCAGCTGTCTACTCGGCGACGCTGAAAACAACGCTGCGGGATAACCGGACCATCACATCCTTCATCTTTACTCCTGCATTTATCATCTATGCCGTGTGGATGTACCACTCGCAGGCAGGCGATGCTTTCTATCTGATGGCAATGGCTGGGTTCTTAACAGCAATGACCATCGGTTCGTTGAACTCCAACATGTTCGGCTTCGATGGGGGAGCGTCCTGGCAGATACTGTGTTCCGGGATCCACCCGGGCACCTGGTTGAAGGGCAGATTCCTCGGGGCAGCGACCATTCCAGCAGTGCTGTTGGGTGTCTACACAGTGATCTATCTTGTCGTTGTTGGTTTCACATCGCACCATCTTGCCCTGTTATGCGGGTTCATCGGTTTTGGTCTTGCATCGACGGGAATTGCCGTAGAACTGTCGGTGCGGGCGGCCTATCCGATGGCCCCGCCGGGTACTAACCCATGGAAAGACCGCTCCAACGGTGGTCAGGCGGCGTGGATATCCGCCCTTGTCGTGCTCATTGGGGGATGGGTGCCGATGATTCCTGGCTTTGCTGCGTTGTGGATCTGGCACCAGACGGCCCTCTCCGGGATTCTCTTCTTGGTCATCCCGGCGGCATTGGCTACATGGGCGTGGCGGGATGCAACTGGTCACTTTGCTGCGACCGCCGATCGGGTATTTGCCAAGGTGCGTCAGTTCATTCAGTAGCCTAAAAAAAGACACTCCCCGCCGCCCGCCAAAAAGGGGGCTGATGCGGGGAGTGTTTCCCTACTACTCCAGAAAGGAGGCGTAAAAACCGAAGTTAGGAGATTTCGGTGGTTCGCGGAGCGTCATTGGTGGCAGACACGTTTGCGGTCTCCACAGCCGGAGCCCGGCGGATGCGATCCGGGTCAACGTTGATGGCGCGATACTGAGAATCAGTCAGATTGGCATAGACACCGGTCAGTTCCATCTGATCGCGGTTCCAGTCCGGCTCTTCCCAGCCCAAGGGCTGGTTGTTGGCAGTAACGGTGCGCACCTGGGTCAGGGACGGCTTGATGGCAAAGAGAATCAGGCCAAGCGCAATGACAACAGCAGCCAGGATGAGGTAGATCGTCTCCACATGGCCACGGTGGTTGCCAAAGTTGAAGGCGAGAAGGAGAACGACGGAGATCCAGCCAGCAATCTGGATGGTGGTGCCACCGATCTGGTGCCAGCCCCACCCGGCCGAGGGCTCATCGAGGGTATTGACACCGCGGAAGATTTCTCCCTCTGGCTCCGGGGGACGTCCGACGACCTCTGCGGTCTTGGTTACCTTGCGGTTCTTGGCCTTCTTCGGTGCCTTGACTGCACCCTTGTGTGTTCCAGCCACAGTGACTCCTTCATGTCTCATAGATGGTTACGTCGATTTTCTCACATAAACCCTAAAATCGAGACACGTTATTCACGAAAAACACAGGACAAACGAAAAACTCCGACTTTCGGCGGACGCTCGACCTCCCCAGAGTAACCCCGTTTGGGGTTACCACCCGTCGCCGGTTCTCAGGTTCGTTGCCTGTACAGTGGGGTGTCATGACACGCCGTATTCTCGTCCTCGGTTCCACTGGCTCCATCGGTACCCAGGCGCTGGAACTGATCGCTGCCAATCCGGACCTGTTTGACCTCGTCGGTATCGCTGCCGGCGGTAACCATCCCGACCTGGTGATTGCGCAAGCCCGGCAGTTTGGGCTGAGTCCAGATTGCGTGGCAGTTGTCCATAATGCAGATACCGTGTCCGAAGCCCTTGGCGGTACCGTTATCACTGGAACAGCCGCAGCGAGAGAACTTGTCGATGCAGTTCCTGCAGCTACCGTCCTCAATGGGCTCGTCGGCGCGATGGGGCTCGATGCCACGCTGGCCGTCCTTGACCATGGAGAAGTCCTCGCCCTGGCAAATAAGGAATCCCTCGTCGCTGGCGGGCGGTTAGTCCTCGATGCAGCTGGAGAGGGACAACTGGTTCCGGTGTACTCGGAGCACTCCGCGATGGCCCAGGCGTTGCGCTCGGGTACCCATGGGGAAGTCGACCACCTCGTACTCACCGCCTCGGGAGGGCCGTTTCGAGGATGGACACGCGATCAGATGTGGGATGTCACCCCAGCCCAGGCGGGACAACACCCGACATGGAACATGGGGCAGATGAACACGCTGAACTCCGCCACCCTGGTAAACAAAGGTCTGGAGCTTATTGAAGCCAGCTTGCTCTTCGATATCGAGCCCACCAGAATTCAGGTCACGGTCCACCCACAGTCGATCGTGCATTCGGCAGTCACCTTCGTCGATGGTGCAACGCTGGCACAGGCTTCCCCGCCGTCGATGAAGTTGCCCATCTCACTGGCGATGAACTGGCCAAAGCGGGTGCCCGGAGCCCAGCCGTTGCTTGATTTTTCTACCGCGCATACCTGGGAGTTTGAACCCGTCGATACTGCCAACTTCCCGGCCGTAGAGCTCGCCCGCCACGCCATTACTGCAGGCGGCACCACTCCGGCCATTTACAATGCCGCCAATGAGGAGGCAGTCGCAGCATTTCTTGCCGGTCGGATCACGTTCCCGCAGATCGTGGACACTGTGGCCGATGCAGTTGCCCATGTTCCCGGTCCCGCTCCGCGAGATGTTGGTGACGTGTGGGATGTCGATGCGCAGGCTCGTGCTTACGCACAGACGATCCTTTCAACACTGGAGGGGTAGTAAGTGGCCTACTTTGCCGGAGTCATCGCGTTCGCCTTTGGCATCGCTGTCACCATTGCCCTCCACGAGTGGGGCCACTACACCGTTGCTCGCCTCTCTGGAATGTGGGTCCGCCGGTATTTCATCGGGTTTGGACCCACGCTCTATAGTTTTCGCCGTGGCCACATTGAGTACGGGCTAAAAGCGATTCCAATGGGGGGCTTCTGTGACATCGCCGGGATGACTGCCATAGACCAGATGACTGCCCAAGAACAACCCCACGCCATGTATAAGAAGGCCTGGTGGCAGCGGGTGCTAGTACTCTGCGGTGGCATCATGATGAACATCATCATCGGCATGTCCATCATCTACGGGCTGTCGCTGACCTCAGGGTTACCCAACCCAGATGCTGATTACCGCCCTGTCATCGGCTCCTTGACGTGTGTCAGTAACACGGCAGGTGGGCAGTGTACTGGAACGGGGCCAGGCGAACAGGCTGGGCTACAGGTAGGTGACCGAGTGATCTCCATCAACGGTCAGGCTGTGGAAACATTCTCCGAAATTGCGCCGATTATTCAGCCCCTTGCAGGCGAGACGGCACAGTTCCTCGTTGACCGAGCTGGTGGTCAGGTGGAGGTGCCAGTGCCAGTGGCAACGGTTGCCACCCCGCTAGCCGACGGGTCCGTCAGCAACATCGGGGCGGTCGGGATCGTCTCCCAACCGATCACCGATGCTGTGAAAACCTACTCTGTCATCACAGGTATTCCGGCAACGATTCGGTTTACCGGTGACGTATTTGCCGCCACATGGGACGGGTTGAAAGCCTTTCCCGGCAAGATTCCTGGAGTTATCGCTGCGATCTTCGGGGCCCAACGCGATGAAGAATCCCCCATGAGCGTCGTCGGTGCCTCCCGTGTCGGCGGAGAGCTGGCGGAGCGAAACCTCTGGGCGATGTTCTGGCTATTGTTGGCTAACCTCAACTTCTTCCTCGCCCTGTTTAACCTCCTGCCACTTCCTCCACTCGACGGCGGACACATCGCCGTTGTCATCTACGAGGTACTCCGCAACGGCCTGCGGCGACTGCGCGGGCTAAAACCGGGCGGGCCTGCCGACTATCGCAAGCTCATGCCGCTGACGTATGCAGCAACAGCGATTCTTGTCGTAGTCGGTGGGGTGGTTCTCATCGCCGATGTGGTCAACCCGATTCGGCTGTTCTAGGAACCGTGTAGACTTAAGTACTCGTTACCAACGACACACACGAAGGACGTG
>R14__coassemble_803_pt1 | contig 18879 bp, 12 predicted proteins | sample R14__metabat2_low_PE_014 | metagenome-assembled genome bin R14
GTCGCTGAGGCCACGCGTGTTGGCCTTGAGGTCGCCCTCGACTTTGCCCTCCAAGCCGCCCCCGACCACCCGTGGGCGAAGGAACACCCCGACTTCTTTACCGTCTTGAGCGACGGCACCATCCAGTTCGCAGAAAACCCACCGAAGAAGTACCAGGACATTTATCCGATCAACTTTGACAACAACCCGGATGTCCTCTACGCAGAGATTCTCAAGGTGGTGCTGCTGTGGGTGGAGCGGGGCGTACACATCTTCCGGGTGGACAATCCCCACACCAAACCGGCTAACTTCTGGCGCTGGCTGATTGACCATGTCCATGAGCAGTACCCGGATGTCATCTTCCTGGCCGAGGCCTTCACCCGCCCGGCCCGACTGTTTGGTTTGTCCAAGGCTGGGTTCTCCCAGTCGTACACGTACTTTACCTGGAAGACTACGAAGCAGGAGCTCACTGAGTTTGCTGAGCGCACCGCAGCACGGGCGGATGTATCCCGGCCCAACATGTTTACCAACACACCGGATATTTTGCACGCATCCCTCCAGTATGGCGGCAAGGCGATGTTTGCCATTCGCGCTACCTTGGCTGCCACAATGAGCCCATCGTGGGGCATGTACTCCGGTTTTGAACTCTATGAGCATGAGGCAGTGGCCACCGGCAGCGAGGAGTACAACCACTCGGAAAAGTACGAGCTCAGGCCCCGGGAGTACGTCACTGATGATTCTCTGAGCCCCTATATCCGCCGTCTCAATGAGATCCGGCGTGAGCATCCAGCCCTCCAGCAGCTGCGCAATATCCACTTCCACGACATCGCCAATGACCAGTTGTTGGCGTACTCCAGGGTGGATGCCGCCACCGGGTCGTGTGTGGTGGTAGTGGTCAACTTGGACCCGCACCACGCCCAATCTGGCATGCTCACCTTGGACATGGCCGAGTTGGGGTTGGAGGACTACTCCACCGTTCACGTTCACGATGCGATCAGTGGCCACACCTTTGACTTCTCCCGCGTCAACTACATCCGCTTGGCCCCAGACCAGGATGTCGCCCATGTCCTCATTTTCCCGCCGGTGGCTGAGCACCTGCGCGAGGCATTGGCCTGGCGGAGAACCACAACCATCTGATACTAAGCCCTAAACTGATACTACAGAGAAAAGAAGGCAAGCTCATGGCTACCGAACAACCAGCACAGCATGATTCCACTGGCGCACGTGATGTGACGGCGATTGGTGAGGAGGACCTGCAGCTGTTGCGCCGCTGCATTCCAACCAACCCGCCCCGCGGCTACGGCTGCCCCTCTGGCGCCGGCGACCGGGCGGTGATCCGCACCCGCGAGGGGGGGGCGGAGATGGTGGAGCTTGTCATCGACGCTGCCACCACTCCGATGACACCTGTCGGCGACGACATCTGGGTAGCTGAGGTCACTGGATCGGGGGCCCGCGATTACCGGTTGCGCGTCAAATATCCCATGGTTGAGGCGAAGGAAACTGCTGATCCTTATTTCTATCTGCCAACCGTTGGTGAGGAAGACCTATACCTCATCGGGGAGGGCCGCCATGAGCAGCTGTGGAAGGTCCTCGGCGCACACGTGCACACGTACGGTGAGGTAACTGGCGTGTCGTTTGCGGTATGGGCACCCAATGCCAAGGGTGTGGCAGTCATCGGTGACTTCAACATGTGGAACCCCTCACAGTACCCGATGCGCTCGCTCGGGTCCTCCGGTATTTGGGAACTGTTCATCCCCGGTGTTGAGACGGGTGCCGTCTACAAATACGCCATCTTCGACGGTGAGGGCAACCGTCACGATCACGCCGATCCGATGGCGCAGTTGGCGGAGACACCCCCTGCAACCGGCTCCGTGGTCACTGCGTCTGAGTACCAGTGGCAGGACAGTGAGTGGATTAAACAGCAGCGCGCCCACAGCGCCCAGGCAGCACCCATGTCCATTTATGAGGTGCACTTGGGCAGCTGGAAGCCCGGCCTCAACTACACTGATTTAGCCACAGAGCTGGTGGACTATGTCGATGGCATGGGCTACACCCATGTGGAGTTCATGCCTCTCTCGGAGCACCCGTTTGCCCCATCGTGGGGCTACCAGGTCACCGGCTACTATGCGCCAACCTCACGGTTTGGCTCCCCCGATGAGCTGCGCGCCCTCATCGACGCATTCCATGCTCGTGGCATCGGCGTGATCATGGACTGGGTGCCAGGGCACTTCCCCAAGGACGAGTGGGCGCTCGCCCGCTTTGACGGCACGCCACTGTATGAGCACCCGGACTGGCGGCGCGGTGAGCAGAAGGATTGGGGCACCTACGTGTTCAACTACGGGCGCAATGAGGTACGCAACTTCCTCTACGCCAACGCGCTGTACTGGGTGGACGAGTTCCACATCGACGGGCTGCGTGTCGACGCTGTCGCCTCCATGTTGTACTTGGATTACTCGCGCAATGAGGGCGAGTGGGTGCCCAACCAATACGGAGGCCGCGAACACCTAGAAGCCATGCAGTTCCTGCAGGAGATGAACGCCACCCTGCACAAGCTGCACCCCGGGGCGCTGACAATTGCCGAGGAGTCCACCTCCTGGCCGGGTGTGACCGCGATGACCTCTGACGGCGGTTTGGGCTTTGATTTCAAGTGGAACATGGGGTGGATGCACGACACTCTCGAGTACTACTCCTTGGATCCAATCTATCGCTCCTACCATCACAATGAGATCACCTTCGCGATGGTCTACCAGTATTCGGAGAAGTTCATTCTGCCGATCTCCCACGATGAGGTCGTCCACGGCAAGGGAACGCTGTGGACGAGGATGCCTGGGGATGCGTGGAACAAGGCCGCCGGGTTGCGGACTCTTCTCGCCTTCATGTGGGCCCATCCGGGCAAGCAGCTGCTCTTCCAGGGCCAGGACTTTGGCCAGGTGGGTGAGTGGAACGAGGCTGATGGCCTGTACTGGTCAGACATGGATGGTTGGGAGGGCGAATACCACCGCGGTATTCAGCGCCTCACCCACCACCTCAACGATATCTACACGCAGCACCCGGCACTCTACACCCAGGATGATCGCCCCGAAGGATTCCGCTGGGTCAAGGCAGACGATGCGGGCAACAATATTCTCGCCTTCATCCGCTATGGCGCTCCCGACTCCGAAAGCGGCGAGGCCGAGAAGATTCTCTGTGTGTTCAACCTCGGTGGTTACTCACAGCCCCACTACACGGTCGGGGTGCCGGAGGCTGGCACGTGGGAGCGCATCCTCAACACCGATGAGGACGAGTATGAGGGTGCCGGTAACTTCCTCGAGTTTGAGGTGCCCACTATTCACAAGGAGTGGGATGGTCTTCAGGACTGCCTGGAAATTCACATTCCAGCGATGAGTGCCCAGTTCTACCGGTTGAAGGACACTGAAAGCTAGTTATCCACAAACGAATGAGCCGACGTGGTCCATCCACGTCGGCTCATTCGCTTACGGCGCTAGTTAATCACGGGGCACTTCCACCATTTCGTAGGCGGTGATCTGGTCACCCACCTGAATATCCTGGTAGGAGAGCACCATACCGCACTCGTAGCCAGCGGCGACCTCGTTCGCATCGTCCTTGCCACGGCGCAGTGAGGTGATCGTTGCCTTTTCGGCGATGACCGCCCCGTCGCGGGTGATACGGACGGTTGCGTTGCGCTTCATCTTGCCGGTTTCCACCATAGAGCCGGCAATGGTACCCACAGCCGATGCCTTGAAGAGCTGGCGCACCTCGGCGGTACCGAGCTCCTTCTCCTCGTAGATCGGCTTGAGCATCCCCTTGAGGGCCTGCTCCACATCGTTGATGGCATCGTAGATGACGGTGTAGTAGCGGATCTCCACACCCTCCTGCTGTGCCTCCTCGGTGGCCTTGCCCTCTGCACGCACATTGAAGCCAATGATGATGGCATCGGAGGCGGCAGCCAAGGTGACGTTGGTCTGGGTGACAGCACCGACACCGCGGTCGATGATGTCCAGGGCGACCTCGTCATCCACCTCGATCTTGAGCAGGGCATCCTCGAGGGCTTCCACCGAACCAGCGTTGTCGCCTTTGAGGATGAGGTTGAGGGTCTGGGTCTCCTTGAGCACCTCATCGAGATTCTCCAGGGACACCTTCTTAATCGCCTTGGCCTGCTGCGCGTTGCGCTTGCGGGCATTGCGTTGGGCAGCGATCTGACGAGCCACGCGGTCATCTTCGACCACCAGGAGCGGATCACCGGCCCCGGGCACAGAGTTAAGCCCTTGCACAGCCACTGGACGTGACGGCTTCGCCTCCTCCACATCGTCGCCCCACTCGTCGAGCATGCGACGAACGTGACCATAGGCATCACCGACGACGATGGAATCGCCAACGCGAAGGGTACCGCGCTGCACGAGAATCGTCGCCACCGGGCCACGTCCGCGGTCGAGGTGAGCCTCAATGGCCACACCTTGGGCATCCTGATCCGGGTTGGCTGTCAAATCCAACTGCAGGTCAGCGGTAAGAACCACGGCCTCAAGCAACTTGTCAATGTTGATGTTGCCCTTTGCAGAGATATCGACGAACTGGGTGTCGCCACCGTACTCTTCGGGGATGAGTCCATATTCGGTGAGCTGGCCTCGCACCTTGTCGGGCTGCGCACCCTCCTTGTCAATCTTGTTCACCGCCACCACGATCGGCACATCAGCAGCCTTCGCATGGTTGATGGCCTCAACGGTCTGCGGCATCACGCCATCATCGGCAGCGACGACCAGCACGGCGATGTCGGTGGACTGTGCGCCGCGGGCACGCATGGCAGTAAACGCCTCGTGGCCCGGGGTATCCAGGAAGGTGATGATGCGGTCCTGGTCCTCGACGTTAACATGGACCTGGTAGGCACCAATACCCTGGGTAATGCCACCGGCCTCACCCTTGGCCACGTTGGTCTTCCGGATCGTATCCAACAGGCGGGTCTTACCGTGATCGACGTGGCCCATGACGGTGACAACCGCCGGACGCTTCTTCAGGTCAGCCTCATCGCCCTCATCTTCACCGAAGGAGAGGTCAAAGGACTCCAACAGCTCGCGGTCCTCATCTTCTGGTGAAACCACTTCCACCTGGTAGTTCATCTCGTCACCAAGGAGCATCAAGGTCTCATCGGAGACGGACTGCGTCGCAGTTGCCATCTCACCTAAGTTGAACAGAGCCTGCACCAACTGCGAGGCCTCGGTTCCAACCTTCTCTGCAAAGTCAGCCAGTGAGGCACCGCGGGCCAGACGAACCTTCTCGCCCTTGCCGTCAGGCAGCTTCACACCTCCAACAACCTTCGGCGCATTGAGAGCCTCAAACTCCTGCTTCTTTTGGCGCTTTGACTTGCGTCCGCGATGTCCAGCACCACCCTGACGGCCAAAGGCACCCGCGGTGCCGCCACGGCGTCCACCGCGGCCCGCTCCGCCACGGCCGCCGCCCCCACCGAAGCTCGGCATTGAGCCGCCACCATGGTGGGAACCGCCGCCCCCACCACGCCGGGAATCATGGGATGCCGACGAGGTGCTGGGCATCTGCCCGGGCGATGGATGGTGCGGCATGGATGCCGGCGAAGCATGGAAGTTGGATTCTCCACGCCGTCCTCCCGGTCGTGCTCCACCGCGAGCTCCTGCTGTGTTTCCGCCGGGTCGTGGGCCACCTTGGCCACCGGCACCAGGCTTGCCACGACCAGGTCCAGGACGCACCCCACCACGGGTTCCACCGGGGCGAGGCGGGCGAGCTGCTGTCTCTGTGGCAAACGGATTATTGGCGATCTTCGGAGCCCGCGGGCGCGGCGGCATCCCCGGCTTCGGCCCATCTGTGGCACTACTAGCTGCAGCCTCAGATTTCGCGGCCGCTGTAGGAGCCGGTCCCGGTTTGGGAGCCTGCGGTTTGGGTGCCTGCGGTTTCACAGGAGTAGCCTCGGGCTGCGATGCAGTCTCAGGCGCAGTTGACTCTGCTGCCTTTTTCTCCTGAGGAGCCTCTGGTTGAGCAGACTTTTTCTCGGTAGCCGGGGCGGCGGTTTCAGTGCCTGATGCACTGCCACCCTGTGCTGCGTAGTACTTCTGCATCTTTGCCACAACCGGTGGTTCGATCGTGGAAGATGCGGTCTTCACAAACTCGCCCTGTTCTTTCAGGGTGGCGAGTAGTTCTTTGCTGGTCACTCCGAGTTGCTTTGCCAACTCGTGGACGCGTAGCTTTCCTGGCACTGTTCTCCTTGTATGTTGTGTCGCCCACGGCGCTCACACAAGCGGCCAAGAAGCCGTGTGAACTAGGACGACGATGGCTGGACTATCATCGCTGAAGCTTCATCATCGGATGCTCAACAATTTCATGGGTCAAATCCTTAACTCTTCGTCTTATCAGTCACAATGTCGGCGAGCTGTGTTTCCACATACTCTCGCACGGCAGTAACATCGACCGCGCCTTCAATCCGCAGTGCTCGCTTGAAAGCACCGCGTTGACGGGCACGATCCACAGACTCCACAGTTGGCGTAATCCACGCTCCACGCCCAGGCATCCGCCGATGGGGATCAGCGACAATGTGGCCCGGGTGCGCCGGATCCTCCACCACCCGCAGAAGGGTGACATCTGCGGCTTTCTGCCTGGTGGCGATGCATGTGCGCTGCCGAATTGGCTTGTTCATGCAACTCCTCACAGATTTTAAGGAGAATCCGACGGACGCAATCACGCCCGTGCGGAGTCCCACACGCGCGCCCACTATTCAGTGAGACGAACTCACTTTACGCCAAAATCTTGAGAAAGCGGTAACCGACTCCTACATGTCAGTCGCGGAGTCGGCAGCCTGCTCATCGGAGTGAATGTCAATCTTCCACCCGGTCAACCTGGCTGCCAACCGGGCATTCTGCCCTTCCTTACCGATGGCCAGCGAGAGCTGATAGTCCGGGACAATGGCACGAGCAGCCTGATTCTCTGCGTCAATAACTTCTACCGAGACTACCTTCGATGGTGCCAAAGCATTGCCCACATAGATGGCGGGATCCTCGTTCCAGTCAATGATGTCGATCTTCTCACCGTTGAGATCATTCATCACATTGTTGACTCGCTGCCCCTTTGGTCCGATGCACGCGCCCTTCGCGTTGAGGCCCTTGGTCTTGGCAGTGACCGCAATCTTGGACCTGTGGCCGGCTTCGCGGGCAATCGAGACAATCTCGACCTGACCCGAATTCACCTCAGGAACCTCCAGCTCAAACAGGCGACGGACGAGTTCAGGGTGGGTGCGCGAGAGGTTAATCTGAACATTCCCATGTCCCTTACCCACGCCGACGACGTAGCACTTCACCCGATCCCCATGCACAAGCTTTTCGCCGGGAATCTGCTCGCTCGGCAGCAACACGCCGTCTTGACCTTTCGCCTCTGTACCCAGATGAACGACGACGATTCCGCGTTCATTGGCACGCGCATCAGCCTGAACGACACCGGTGATAATCCGCCCCTCGAGGGACGAGTATTCACGGAACGTCTTATCGGCAGTGACATCACGCAACCTGCGCATCATGGCATCGCGGACGACTGTCGCAGCCATCCGCCCAAAGTTCTGGAAGGACTCTTCGTGGCCATCGACAACCAGCGACACGGCACCGGTGGCCTGGTCAATAGACACCTGAACGGTGTCCGGGTCTGCAATGTTGTTCTTCTGTACGTAGGCCTGCTTCAGGCCTTCCGCGATGGTCTCTACAATATCGCCGACGGGGATGCCCTTTTCTGTCTCGAGCATCTTCAATGCGGCAAGATCGATATTCACTTATTGTCCTCTCGGGTTCGGTTATTGGGTACAGACTCAAAGTCACGGTCGACCAAAGCCTGTTCGGCTGCGGGGACGGCAGAAAACTCAATCTCTACAGTCGCACTCTCTATCCTAGCCAGTTCGACCGTTATTACATGCGCTTTTTTACCCTTCCCCTCGACGAGGTTAATCGCAGAATTGTCAGCAGCCAACGCCGCGATGCGATAGGTGCCCGGCTCCCCGTCAATCGTCGCCGTTATAAGGTGACCTCGGTTGCGTGCGAAGTGATAGGGGCGGGTGAGCGGGGCATCCAACCCTGGTGTGGTCACCGTCACTGCTTGCTCGCCCTCAACAAGCGCGGAGATCTCCTCCGTCACCACGCCAAGCGTGTCCAGGCTGGGCAGTGGATCACCATCGACGGTGACCTCAATCCCCTCTCGGGTTTCAGCGATCTCTACCATCTCCGCCCCGTGTGTGCGGGCAAGTCGCTCGATGTCTGTGCGCAAATCAGGGTGCATGGCCACTCATTGTAGCCGCCATACCACTCCCCTTCGACCGATCGGTGGTGCCGACCGCTAGACTTGTCCCTTGTGACTGTTCGAGCCCCACTCATCGCAGCTGTTTCGTTAGCCGGTGTAGTCACCTCGGCGTGTGCGCCAACACCCAATGCGGACCTCACCACCCTGCGCGACACATCGGTAGCAGTCAGCATCGATCCACGTTTCCAGGAAGCGCGTACCGTGGTTGAAGGCCACATCGCAGAACTAGACGGTGAAATAGCTCGATTGTGTGGTGGCGAATGTCGAGAGAACGATTCTGTTCCTGTGGCACCGAGTACTCCCCAGCAGCTGGCTGACCTCACCCTCCAAACAGCGCTGGATGCTGATGTCTCTTCTGTACCAATGCTTGGCCGCCAGTACCTGGACTGGGCGCTGGTCACCGCAGACCTCAATATCCCCTCAGTATCCCTCACGGAGGCGACTCAACCTACTGCCACTGTTGAGGCTGCTATCCAGTGGCATCGACGCGCTGACTATGCGTTGGGAGTGGCAGGGAGTTTTCTTGGCGGTGAGGAAGCTCGTGCGATTGAAACGACGCGTTCCTACCACCGAGATGTGGCAGCCGAGTTAGCGTCGGAGACTGCAACTGCCCTCCAATCACTGCCGGTTGGTTTCCAGTTCACTGAGGCCGTACCGGCACCGACTGATCCGACTAGTGCTATCTCCACGGCACTGACTGTTGCTGCAGACACGGCTTCCTGGTGGCTCAGTCAAGCGAGTTCGACTGACTCAGTACAGTGGCGCGAGGTAGCTCTCATCAACGCGGCACGGGCCGGTGCCACCGCCAGAGAGCTCGTCAGCGCGTCGGCCAAGACACCAGCGGAAGCTGGTTTCCCGGTCCGCCTCTAGCGGTAGCGCGGGCGCGCTACGCCCGTGCCTGAGAAATGAGTTCCTGCACAGCACTGACCGCCGTATCGGCAGGGATCTCGCGCGTCTCGCCACCACGGATCCGCAGCTCCACTGTGCCATCGGCAAAGCTGCGGCCCAGGATAAGGGCAAACGGCATGCCCAATAGTTCGGCATCCTTGAACTTGACACCGGGAGATACCTTCGGGCGATCGTCAAAGAGCACGTCCACCCCAGCACTGTCCAGTTCAGCCACGATCTTCTCGGCAGCCTCGCTGGCAGCTGCATCCTTGTTGGCTACGACAACATGGACCTGATACGGGGCTACCTCAACCGGCCAGATGAGGCCCTTCTCGTCGTGGTTCTGCTCGATCATGACCGCCACTGCCCGCGAGACACCAATTCCGTATGAACCCATTGTTGGGATAACTCGCTTGCCGTTCTCATCGAGGATTTGGACATCGAGGGCTGTCGTGTACTTTCGACCCAACTGGAAGATGTGGCCAATTTCGATCCCGCGTTGCAGGGTGAGGGTGCCGGATCCGTCCGGTGCCGGATCGCCCTCCCGCACATCGGCGGCTTCAACGTAGCCGTTGATGGTGAAATCACGGCCAGCGACCAGCCCCACGACGTGGTGCCGGTCAGCGTCAGCACCGGTAATCCACGATGTCCCGTCGGCAACGCGTGGATCGGCGAGGACGGTGAGCTCCCGGCTGTTAAAACTGCGTGGCCCAATGTAGCCCTTGGCCAGCCACGGGTTGGCAGCGAAGTCGGCTTCCTCGGCAAGTCCGACACTGCTCGGCTCGACTGCCGCCTCAAGGCGGTCCATATCTACCTCGCGGTCACCAGGAACGAGAACAGCGGTGAACGACGGTTCTCCACCGGGTTGGGTGAGCTTGACCACAATGGTCTTGAGCGTATCGGCGGCGGTTACCTCCCGTCCCTCAACTTTGATGTTCTCACTGTTGGCCCAGACGACAAGCTTCTCAATGGTCTCGCACTCTGGTGTCTCATATTCGGTGGCTTCGGGCTGGCCATCGTAGGGGCGAGCGGGAGCAGGCGGAGTGCGCACTGCCTCAATATTGGCTGCATAGTCGGAGCCGGTGGAGCGCACAAATGTGTCCTCTCCCGCTGGTGAGGGGGCCAAGAACTCCTCCGATCGCGAGCCTCCCATCGCCCCACTCATGGCCGAGCAGATGACAAACTCAATGCCCAACCGCTTAAAAATGCGCTGGTAGGCCTGGCGGTGATCCTGGTAGGACTGGTCGAGACCAGCATCGTCCATGTCAAAGGAGTAGGAGTCCTTCATCACGAACTCACGTCCCCGCAGGATTCCTGCCCGGGGCCGCTCCTCGTCGCGGTACTTGGTCTGAATCTGGTAGAGCAATACCGGAAAGTCCTTATAGGAGGAGTACATGTCCTTCACCTGGGTGGTGAACATCTCCTCATGGGTGGGTCCGAGCAGCATGTCTGCTCCCTTGCGGTCCTTCAGCCGGAACAGGGAGGAACCGTATTCGGTCCACCGGTTGGTCTGCTCGTAGGGTTCGCGCGGGAGGAGGGCTGGGAACAGAAGCTCCTGGCCACCGATGGCGTTCATCTCCTCACGAACCACCTTTTCCACGTTGCGCAGCACTTTCAGCCCCAGTGGCAGCCATGTATAGATGCCGGGGGCGACGCGGCGGATGTAGCCGGCACGGACAAGAAGTTTGTGGGAGTCTACTTCTGCGTCTGCAGGGTCTTCGCGGAGTGTGCGCAGAAACAACGTGGAGAGGCGATCAATCATGCCCCTAAGACTACATCCCGGCTTCTTTTTCAGCGCGCTTGCCCTCGGCAATGTCCTCTACGCTAAACCGCACCCAGATCACTGCCACCACACACACAGCCACTGCCAGCGCACCACACAGGAGCAGGGACTGGGTGTAGCCTGCGCCAAGACCCACCCTTTCCGCAACAGTTAGGTGCACGCGGTCGAGGGCGACAAACACCTCATCCCCCAGCCGATTGCGGGCAATCAATTCTGCGAGCGCTGTTACCGCTGCCAGCCCCAACGGTCCACCAAGCGTTTGAGAGACCAGTGAGGTGGCTGTCAGTGGCCCCACCTCCTCCGGCTGCACCCCTGCAACCACGGAGAGGGTGAGCGGGATGAGCACAATCCCGATGCCCACCCCGATGACGAGGATGGGCAAAAGTAGGTGTGGCCAATAGTTGGCATTAATGGTGAGCTGGGCTGAGTAGGCGAAGCCCCCGGCCAGAATCGCCCCGCCAAGAAGCACAATCCAGCGTGGTTGCCAGCGTTCTGCAAGCTGACTGGCCAGTGCAGAACCGGCCCCCAAGGCAATGGCGAAGGGGATGAAGGCACAACCGGCTTTCAGTGGCGAGTAACCGAGCACCTCTTGAACAAAGAGGGCAACCTGCACAGTCATCGCCATCATCAATCCACCGACGAGGATGAGGCAGACGAATACTGCCGCCCGCGAGCGGTGGGTAAACAGGCTCAACGGCAGGACTGGGTCCGTTGCCGTGCGTTGGGTGATAAAAAAGGCAATGAGCAGGATAACTCCAGCTAATAGGGCACCTGCAATGAGGGGTGTCATTCCTCCCCCACCAGCAGCTAAACCAAAGACGAGGAGAGTTGAGGCGGCTGTCGCCAGCACTGCCCCGCGAATATCCAGGCTCACTCCACTGGTCTCGACAATGCTGGTGAGCGTGAGTGCGCCAGCGATGAGAATGAGCGCGCCAATCGGCACGTTGATGAGGAATATCCACCGCCAGCTCGCCGCAGTCAGTGCTCCGCCGACGACGAGTCCGACCACCGAGCCAATACCGGTCATCATGGCAAAGACAGAGAACGCCTGATTGCGCGGTTTTCCAGGGGCAAACGTGACGACGATCAGAGCCATCGCGGTCGGTGAGGCTACTGCTGCCCCAAACCCTTGGATAACTCGTGCTCCCAACAACATGACAGGGTTGATGGAGAGACCACAGATGAGCGATGCCACTGTGAAGAGGCCAACTCCAGCGAGAAACACACGGCGACGCCCGAAGACATCGCCGATGCGCCCGCCCAAAAGGAGGAGCCCGCCGTAGGCGAGGGCATAGGAGGTGACCACCCAGGAGCGCAGGATGTCGGTGAGCCCCAAGTCCTGTTGAATACGCGCCAGAGCGAGATTGACCACAGTACCATCGAGGACAACCATGAGTTGGAGGGCGCACAGGACGAAGAGCGGCCAGCCGAGGGCAGAGCCGGTGACTGGATACCTGGTGGTCATAGTGACAGTCTAGCGAAGACGGAGACCGAGCTACATTTCCGGCTGGCGGGTCAGTGATGGGCGTGCCAACTGTTTCAGCATCTCAAAATCAGCCTTACCATGTGCCGCAAAGGCATCGATGAACTGCGAGTCTTCACAGTTGTTCCAGACGAAGTACGGGCAGATGAGCCAGTTGAGGTCGTACTTATCGGTGACGATGCCAAAGTGCCCGTATTCGGCACCTGAGCTACTGAAGTGCTCCCACAGTTGGTTGAGCTCATCGGCGGTCTCACAGAAGAGTCCGAACATCACACTCATCCCGGAGTGATCGGGTATTTCATAGCCGACATCGTTGACGATGACGTACGTATCGTGGATCATGAACTCCGAATACATGATGGACTCAGTGGTCACCAGTCCGTCAGATTCTGGATAGTAGAAGACATCTCCCTTGCGCGTCTCAGAAAAGGAGTCCACGTAGAAGTTGAGAGCTTCGGCCGCCTTGTTTTGATTCTTCCCGGAGAAGAGGAAGTTAGTAATTAAGAACTGGTCGACAACTTCCCCAGGGATGGCGTTGAGGAAGTTCCAGTGAATGCCGTAGCGGTCGGTCAAGCGACCATACATGCGCCCACCCTCATATTCTGTGAGTTGATCGATCACAGTGCCACCGGCGACGAGCCTATTCCATGTCTTAGTCATTGCCTCTGCGACATCGGTAGCTGGCAGTGACTGAAAATTGAGAGTGAAGGTGATGTGTTCCTCCCGCAGAAGCTCAGAGCGTCCGCGGATAATCGTCAGTGGGGAGCCCCCCACAGAGAGAAACGCTGCCATCGTTGCGTTGGACAGGGAGGGTTCAATATCGACGAACCATGAGTGCGCCGGATACGTCATGCGGGTAACTTCGCGGACATCCCCGAGGGCGTGCGTGTAGAACTCGACAACCGGGTCGATATCATCACGGAACCAGAGGATGGGTGTACTCCTGATCACGTGTTCTACCTCCTGTCTGCCAATTCGTTGGCGTGCATGATGCAAATATGGGGTACTGGTCTCGAACAAGTCTCTGAAGTGAAACTGAGTGTAAGCCTACTCTTAAATCTCCCTAAGAGTGTAATTAATTTCGTGAACCACTCTCAGGCGTGTCTATTTCACTACAAAATAAGATATAACCGCACGTAGTACGTATATACTAGAGGCGTTACCTGCTTTTTCGGAGCACATCTGTGCCCATATTTAAACCTTGGAACTTCCTGTCAGTTTCCATATTAGTTACTGTCAAACAGTTTCTACCTAATATTCTTCGCCGGATTCTGAATTTTCTCAGTCTCTTCTTAGGTTGCCCACGGCGACGAAAACCGGCCCGGCAGATGCACTAACTATCTACCGAACCGGCTTGGATTCTATGGACTTATGCGGACTCAGGATGAGCCTTAACGATCCAGCTCAAGCACCTTCTGAGTGCGCTCCCACTGCTCGTCATACAGTTTCTTATTCGTCGACAGACGCTGACCGTAGGACGGGATCATCTCATGAATCTTGTCCGACCACTCCACCATCTTGTCACCGAAGCAGTGCTCAATGATCTCCAACACGATAGACGGAGTCACAGATGCGCCCGGAGAGGCACCCAACTCAGCGGCAATCGACCCATCGGAGTGGTAAATGAGCTGTGTACCAAACTGCAGGCGAGCAAACTGCGGACCGACCACCGGGGCAATGACCTGCACACGCTGGCCTGCTTCAATGAGCTCCCAATCATCCGGATCCACATCTGGGATGTACTCGCGCAGCGTTTCAACCTTCTCATCAAAGTCCTTGAGCAGTTCCTCGATAAGATACTTGGTCAAGCCCATCTCCTTCACGCCCACCGAGAGCATCGACATCAGGTTGGTCGGACGCACTGACTTGGGCAGATCCCACCACGAACCCGTCTTCAGGAACTTCGGCGACCACCCGGCATACGGGCCAAACAGCAACCCCTCTTCGCCATCAATCCGGCGCGTATCCAGGTGGGGCACAGACATCGGCGGGGTGCCAATGCGCGCCTCACCGTAAACCTTGGCATGGTGCTTCTTCACCACGTCCGGATTCTTACAGCGCAGCCACTGACCAGACACCGGGAATCCACCAAAGCCCAAAACCTCCGGAATACCCGACTGCTGAAGCAGAGGCAGTGCCCAACCACCGGCACCGACAAACAGGAACGGCGTGTGATAGTGCTTGATCGTATCGTTGTGCAGGTCCTTCACATAGACATGCCAGCCGGCATCGTCCTTGCTAATCTTGAACACCTCGTGCTTGTAGAGGATCTCTGAGCCGTGCTCCTCCTCGCCCTTGATGAACTGACGGGTGAGATCACCGAAGTTCACATCGGTGCCCTTATCACTCCAAGACAAGCAGACAGGCAGTTCCTTGAAGTTGCGTCCCTCCGCCATCAACGGCACCTTCTCTGCAAACACCTCCGGATCATCGGTGTAGCCCATCCCGGCGAACAGCGGATGCTTGTTCAGCGCCTCGTAGCGCGCCTTGAGGTACTCAATCTGCTTTTCACCTTGGCCAAAGGACATGTGCGGAATCGGGTTGATGAATCCGCGCGGGTTCTTCAACACACCCTTCTCCACCTGGTGTGCCCAGAACTGCCGAGACACCTGGAACTTCTCGTTAATGGCGATGGCCTTCTTGATATCGACCTTCTTGCCCACCATCTTCGTGTAGTTGAGCTCACACAACGCCGAGTGGCCGGTACCGGCATTGTTCCATGCGTCGGAGGACTCCTTGGCCGGACCATCCAGCCGCTCAATCATCAACTGGGTCCACTCCGGCTCCAACTGGCCGATGAGCGCCCCGAGTGTGGCGGACATGACACCTGCACCGATCAGGATCACATCGTATTCACCGTCAAGTTTGGTGGGAAGTTTTGTAAAGATGGACATAGAAGAAGCCGTCCCTTCCGTTCCTTAAGAGTTCTGGAATTATCTGCTCCCCAGCGTACTACCTCACGCTGGTTCGCGTCGCAAAGTTCGTACAGCCTGTCAGCGCGAACCCCTCACATTGTGAGCAGATGCTCGCTTTTACTAAGGTAACGGTTATGACGACCGAGACCACGCCCAATCCGCAGACACACCCCCAGTGGGAACCCGACGTTCTCGGAGAGGGTTTTTTTGCGCGTTCTCTCCCCCTGGGCGATGACCCCGATGGAGAGGGCAAAGTGCAGGCGACACTGGTGGCCTATTGTCCAGAGGGGCACCCCTCGTCTACGTCGTCATCGGCCCGCGCTGCTCAACCGGCTATCCTCTACGTTCACGGAATGAGCGACTACTTCTTTCAACGACACCTCGCCCTGGCACTCACCAGTGCCGGCTATGCCTTCTATGCCATCGACTTGCGCAAATGCGGTCGCTCTCACCGTGAGGGACAGCGCTGGCACTATGTGAGCGACCTCACCTACTACTACAACGACCTCGATGCAGCCCGACAGGCGATCACTGATCTCGGCCATACCTCGCTCATCGGCCTCGGCCACTCCACCGGAGGGCTGATCCTTGCCATCTGGTATGACTATCTGCACAAGCACGGCACATTTTCCGGTATCGACGGCCTTATCCTCAACAGTCCCTGGTTGGACATGCAGTTCTCGCCAGTAGTTGTCGGGTTGGGCAAGTTGATTGGTCCACTATGGGCCAAGTGGGCACCCACTACACCGATTCCCGGTGGTTCGTTCACCGCCTATGTTGAATCCCTACACCAGGATTTCCATGGTGAATGGGACTTTGATTTGGAGTGGAAACGTCCAGCCGGCAATGCCAAGTATTGGCAGTGGTTACTCAACGTGATGGCTCACCAGGACAGGGTGAAGGCGGGCGAGATTGACGTTCAGGTCCCCACCCTGGTCCTTCACTCAGATCAGTCCTACTTGGGCAAACCCTATTCAGCGGCCACCGATACCGCCGATGTGATTGTCGATGTCGACCAAATTCGCGCCGCCGCCCCACATCTGGGCACCCGTGTCACAACAGTGGCCATCCCCGGAGCCCGCCACGATGTCTTTCTCTCCCTCCCCGTGGCCCGTGCCCAAGCACAGGAGGCGATGCTTGCCTGGCTTGCCGAACATCTCCCAGCACCCACGGCAACGGAGGAGACACTATGAGCAAGGATCTTTCAACCGAACACTTTGACCTCATTGTGATTGGGGCAGGCTCCGGAAACATGTTGCCTGATCGGGCGTTCCACGGCTGGAAAGTGGCGATCTGTGAATCCGGCAAGTTCGGAGGCACCTGTCTCAACGTCGGCTGCATTCCGACAAAGATGTACGTCTACTCAGCCGATGTCGCCGAGACTATCCGCCACTCCGACACCTTCGGCATTCACTCTCATCTCGATTCAGTGGATTGGCCAGCGATCCGCGACCGCATCTTCTCCCGCATCGACCCATCTGCGGCTGAGGCAGAGGCGTATCGACGCGGCCCAAGGACACCGAATATCACTGTCTTTGACGGGGAAGCCCGATTCATTGGCCCGAAGACGATTGTCACCGCCAATGGTGATCAACCGGTCCAGATCACCGGTGATGAGATTGTTTTGGCCACCGGCACCCGGCCTTTTGTGCTGCCGATCGTCGAGGAGTCCGGCATCGACTACCACACCAATGAGACAATCATGCGGCTGGATCAGCTACCTCAATCAATCATCATTGAGGGGGCAGGTAGTGTCGGTGTCGAGTTCGCCCACGTCTTCTCCAGCCTGGGTACAACCGTTCACCTGATTAACCGATCCCCGCTTCTGTTGCACTCCAAACTGTCCCAGCAGATGTCTACGCGGTTTACTGAGCTTGCCTCCCAGCGTTGGGACGTGCACGCCGGTGTCGCCATCACCAACCTCCACCAAGCTCCGGGCGGCCCAGTTACAGCCTCCCTCAGCGACGGCACCAGTGTCACCGGGGATGTCTTCTTAGCTGCCACTGGACGTATTCCCAACGGGGACCGACTCAACCTCGATGCTGCAGGCATTGACCACGATGCCTCCGGACTCATCCACGTCGATGACTATGGACGCACCTCCGCTCCGGGAGTGTGGGCCTTGGGCGACGGTGCCAACACCTTCAAACTCAAGCACGTTGCCAACGCCGAGATGCGCGCCATCCATGACAATATCCTCACACCCGATTCTCTCACCCCGCTCCCCCACGAGAATGTTCCGTGGGCGGTATTCTCCGACCCGCAGATTGCCGGTGTCGGCCTGACTGAAGAAGCTGCACGGGCGACCGCCAGTGAACACGGCTGGGATGTGGTCACCCACACCCGCGACTACTCCACCACCGCCTACGGGTGGGCAATGGAGGACACCACATCAACATGCACGATTGTGGCCGACCGGACATCCCACCAGATTCTCGGCTGCCAGATCATGGGGCCACAGGCCTCCACCCTCATCCAGACCATCATTACGGCCATGACATGGAAAATTCCCTATCCGGAATTGGCCCGTGGCCAGTACTGGATCCATCCAGCTCTGCCCGAGGTGGTCGAAAATACTCTGCTGGGACTGCCACGGTGAGCGGTACAGTGACTGAGACAAGTCCGCAGACTATCTACTCGCGACAGTACCTTCTGGTCACTGTCGGATTAGTCATGGCGATTGTTGCCGGAGCCTTTGACAACACTGCGGTGACGACGGTCATGCCCACCATTGTTGAGCAACTCGGCTCAGTCAACGCCTATTCCCTGACATTCGTCTCCACCTACGCCAGCTCACTCATTGGCATGGTCGCCGGTGGAGTAATCACCGACCGGCTTGGTGTCCGCACCACGTTCATCGGTTTCTCTACCATCCTTACCGTTGGCCTCATCGTCTCCATCATCAGCCCCACGATGACCGTCTTCCTCCTCTCGCGAGCCGCCCAGGGACTGGGTTCCGGCGGAGTCATTGTCACCGTCTACGCATTCGTCGCGGCGGTCTATCCGCCTCAGCTGCGCACAGCCGTCTTTTCCGCCTTTGCCGGCGCATGGGTGGTGCCCTCCCTCATCGGACCAGGTATCGGCGGACTCCTCACGATCTGGTTCAGCTGGCACATGGTGTTTGTGTTCATCCTCGCGTGCATTCTCGTCGCAGCTGGACTGTTAGCCCGGGCATTCGCGACAGGTATGATGCCCTCACTCACCACAGCTGACAGCTCAACAGACACTACCGCAGGAGTGTGGAGGCAAGTGGGAGCAGCCATCATCTTGGCAACAGGGGCAACTGCCCTCAACTATGCCTCCCAGGTTGGTGCGATCGCCGCAATCGGGCTTGTGGTCATCTCACTTGCCCTCATCGTCGCCTCCCTCATTCCCCTCCAGCCGGATGGTTTCCTCCGCGCCCGCCGCGGCATCCCGCGCCTGATCATGTCCCGACTGATCATCGAGTCCATGTTCACCATCGAGATCTACACGCCACTCCTCCTCAGCCAGGTCTACGCGCAGCCACCAACATTGCCCGGTTTGGGGCTCACCGC
>R14__coassemble_859_pt1 | contig 17815 bp, 18 predicted proteins | sample R14__metabat2_low_PE_014 | metagenome-assembled genome bin R14
ATCCAGCAGTCCGCCAAGCCGTGCCACAAACGGGCGAGTTCATTTGTCACCCCTCGTGCCTTTCGGATGCGACCTGCGCGAACAACGCACAACCTCGTTGAGAGCCACCCACCGCAAGCACCCGCCGACAGAATCCGCAACCACCTGCCCGGCCTTGACATCGGCAGGCCAACATCAGCCACAGACAGATTTCGTCCCCGTCTGCTGCGTAGCAGCTGGCGGGGGTAGCCAAGCGCGCCCCAGCGCGCGCGGCACAGCACGATGGCGCGCCGCCACGCGGCGGGCCATCGTTGAAACAGCACACCGCAACCCAACACGTGCAGAAGATCACGACAGCTGCACGGGAGTTTTCAGTGGGCTATCGCCTGCTCCGGAAGGCAGCGGTCGGGGCTAGCCATGCGCGGCCAGCGTTGAACCAGCCAACGCTATAGAAGGTGGGATCTAACTATTATTTTTCCAACCAGGTTACCGAATCCGAATGACGAGGCAACTTAACCGGGTAGGGTAGGAGATGTGGACGATCAGTTTCAATTCCTTGAGCACACCCTTGGATCACTGACAACAACGGCAGGCACTGACCTTGGCCGGGTCACCGCCGTTGCCCCTGAGGTCGTGAAGCGTACTCGGAGGCGGATCAATGTCGATGAGCTTGAGCAGGGGGTTCTTGAAGGCAACCGCACTCTCATCGCCCGGGCGATCACTTTGCTGGAATCAACGGCACCTGCCCATCACGTTCTCGCCCAGGAACTTTTGGTTCGTTTACTCCCGCACGCTGGCAATGCGCTGCGCGTCGGCATTACTGGTGTGCCCGGGGTGGGGAAGTCCACCTTCATCGAGGCATTGGGTATCAAGCTCATCGATGAGGGGCACCGGGTGGCGGTACTAGCTATTGATCCGTCTTCAACAAAGACGCGAGGCTCTATTTTGGGTGATAAGACCCGAATGGCGAAGCTGTCGGCATCTGATCAGGCGTTTATTCGTCCGTCGCCAAGTGCTGGCACATTGGGCGGGGTGGCCAAGGCAACACGGGAGTCAGTGGTGGTCATGGAGGCAGCCGGCTACGACGTGGTGCTCATTGAGACAGTCGGGGTGGGTCAGTCGGAGGTGGCCGTCTCGCAGATGGTAGATACGTTTACTTTCCTCGCCTTAGCTGGTGCCGGTGACCAACTTCAGGGCATTAAAAAGGGTGTCTTGGAGATGGCTGATCTTGTCGCCATCAACAAGGCTGACGGTGACAATGTGCGTCCGGCAAAACGGGCGGCTCGTGAATTGGCGGCGGCGATGCGGATGGTGCGCTCCCCGGATGAGAATTGGGATCCGCCGGTGATGACGATGAGCGCGGTGGAGCACACCGGCATCGACGAGTTCTGGGAGAACGTCCAAAAGCACCATGCGGCGATGGTGGGTTCTGGCCGCTTTGAGGCTACTCGACGCGATCAGCAGGTCGGCTGGATGTGGCAGATGGTCCATGAGACGCTCTTATCGCGGCTCAACCAATCCGCCCCTGTCCAGGAGACGGCCGCTGAGATGGAACGAAGCCTGCGGGAGGGAACAATCACCCCGACGCTGGCGGCGCAGAAGATTCTTGCTGCTTTTGATGAATAATCCCCCTGGCCATTCAACCAGGGGGATTAGTTCGTGCCCGAGGGGGGACTTGAACCCCCACCTCCGTTAGTAGGAGACTAGCACCTCAAGCTAGCGCGTCTGCCAATTCCGCCACCCGGGCAAGGTGTTGTTTTGGCAACTCCCGTAACTTTAGCGGGTGCCCCAACGGTAGACAAATCGGCAGCGTACACGGTAAAAAGGTACTATGACACAGATTCACGATTGGGCCAGTGATGCCCGCTTTGTCCGCCCTGACCCCTACACTGGCCTGGGAGAGCCGGATACTTTTGAGATCGCCTCGGCAGATTTTGAGCGCGGCGAAAAGATTGCTTCCACCCACTGTGCCCCCACCAATATGTCGCCCGAGTTGCATTGGAACGCTGCTGATCTTCCACAGGGCACCATGGCTCTGGCGGTCACCTGCTTTGACCCGGATGCCCCCACCCTCTCTGGCTACTGGCATTGGGCGGCGTTCAACCTGCCTGCATCTCTTACTGCAATCCCGCGAGGGGCTGGCTCGGATCCCACTCTCGGCCTGCCTGGCGCGGTGACACTGCGTAACGACGCGGGCACAACGCTCTACTACGGTCCGCAACCCCCAGCCGGCCACGGGCCGCACCGCTACATTTTTGCGGTTCACGCCCTGGACAATCTGTTGCAGATTCCGGCGGATGCAGCACCAACCGTGCTCAGTTTCAACCTGTATTTCCACACCCTAGCTCGGGGTATCACCTGGGGTTGGATGGAAAACTAATCCACAGCCGACGGCTTCACTGATATTCGCAAATCCGTGGGCGCGCACTTGGTGGGCGAGGTCGCGGTGAATGTCGCGAATGAGGCCGGGTCCACCGTAGATGAAGGCTGTGTAGATTTGCAGGAGGCTGGCTCCGGCGGCGATGCGTTCCCAGGCGTCTTTGCTGGAGCTAATTCCGCCCACACCAATGAGCACCAGTTGCGTGCCGACGCGCCGACGCAGCCTCGTCAGCACCTCCAGCGCCCGGTCTTTCAGCACTGGACCAGATAAGCCACCAGCGCCCATTGCGGATACCTCGGCAGCGGGTGTGGTGAGTCCCGTGCGCTGGATAGTCGTGTTTGTTGCACAGATCCCCGCCAAACCCAGTTCCAGGGCAAGGTCAGCAACTGCGTCAATATCACTGTCAGCCAAATCGGGAGCGATCTTCACCAGCACCGGCAGCTCAGAATTCTCTTGCACCACCTGAAGGATGGGTCGCAAGGATTCTACTGCCTGCAGGTCGCGCAACCCCGGCGTATTGGGGGAGGAGACGTTGACCATCACATAGTCTGCCAAAGACCGGCGCGCGAGCAGCGTGGCCGAGGTTTGGTAGTCTTCTACTGCTTGTTCTAGGGGAACCACCTTGGTTTTGCCGATGTTGATGCCGACGACAGACTTCCCCCGGTGCTCCAAATTGTCTGCCGCAGCAGCAGCCCCCCTGTTATTGAACCCCATCCGATTGATGATCGCCCGGTCGGCTGGCAGCCGAAAGAGTCTCGGAGTGGGGTTTCCAGGTTGGGCAGAGGCAGTGACGGTACCGAGTTCTGCGTAACCAAAGCCAAAGGCACTCCACACATCGGCGGAGCGAGCATCTTTGTCAAAGCCCGCCGCCAAGCCGACCGGTCGGGGGAATGTCACCCCAAAGACGGTCTGACTGAGCACCGCCGCATCCTCCTCAGGCAGGGCATATAGCTTTGCAATGGCTTCACGTGCCGGAGCGACTGCCTGAAGGAGTGGTGTCGAGCCGGTCACCCAGTGGTGTACCTTCTCCGGGTCAAACTGGAAGAGCCCTTTGAGGATCACGTCGTAGAGCATGGCTTATGCCTCCGTCAGGATTTCCAGCCCGGCACCGGATGCCGAACCGACGACAGGTGTGCCATCCGGCAAGACGACAAGATACTGGGCATCGGCGATGGTCCGGTGGGAGGCCTCCTGGACCGGTATTCCCGTATTGATGGAGTAGGAGATGAGCTGGTTGGTCGACAGTGATGTCACCCAGGCGAGCTTATTGGTACTATCCCAGGCAATCGCCCAGGGCCCGTCGACAATCTTCTCCTGCTGGTGGAGGCGGATAATGTCGATATCGTTGTAGACGAGCAGCTGGTTGCCGTAGTAGTCGGCAGCCACCAGCACTGCATCATCGCCACCGTCCATATCGGCCACACCCAATCCGGCGCGCAGGGACGCTCCAAGGGCGGGCTTGTCGTAGAGGACTTCCACGAGTTTGGTCTGATCCATGTTCTTGGTGATGACAACCTAGCTGCCATCGGGTCGGGTGACAACAGCAAGTTCGTGGCTAAATACCTTGAAGTCCAGCGATTCGGGTGCCGCCCCATCCGGGCCAATGGTTTCGATCGTGGTGGCCCGGTCGGACCCGGCGACAACAATGTTATCGGCAGTGAGGACAGCGGTGGTTGCCGGCATTGTCGCCCGGCGCGTGTTGTCCAGGGTCGGGGTGGCCGCGTCGATAAGGTAAATAGTGCTGGTGGTATCCGAATCGGGGCAGGCAACGACGAAGGTGTCGGTGGTGGCGGTAACCTGCCCACAGGTGTCGGGAAGCTCGATCCGGGTCTGTTGGTTGGCTGTGAACTGGTCCGTCGTACCAATGAAGAGCTGGTTGCCCACCTGCACCCCGAGTATGTCCTGGGCGTTGGTCAAGCCGGTGACGTTTCCGCCGAGGTCCACAATCTTCCCTTCCGGGTCGGTGGCCGGTGGGGAGGCGACGGGGGTAGCAAAGCCCATCTGCGCAACTTCCTGGTTGCTGTCTACCTGCAGCTGGTCTTGTGCGCAGCCGGAGAGGGTGAGTGCGACGGCAAGGACGGGGACATAAAGCAAGCTTTTCACGGTGAATACGCTACCATCGTGTCGGTGGAATCTGTTATGAGCTGGCCTCAGGTTGTCGTGTTGGCAATCGTCCAGGGCCTCACCGAGTTTCTGCCCGTCTCCTCGTCTGGGCATTTGCGGATTATTTCGTCCCTGTTGTGGGGGGTGGATGCCGGAGCGTCGTTCACTGCCGTCATCCAGTTGGGTACAGAGGCAGCGGTGTTGGTCTACTTCTTCAAGGAGATTGTTCGGATTGTCGCTGCCTGGTGTGGTGGGCTAGTTCACAAAGACCGGCGTGGATTGGACTATTCGCTAGGCTGGATGGTGATTGTCGGGACGATTCCGGTGGGTGTGCTTGGGTTTGTGGGTAAGGATCTGATCCGAGAATCCCTCCGCAACCTGTGGATCACCGCGGCTGTGTTGTTGCTGTTTTCGTTCGTCTTCATTTGGGCCGAGCGGGTCGGTGACAAGGCGCGCAGCTTTGAGGAGCTGACGATGAAGGATGCGGTGCTCATGGGGTTGGCGCAGTGTTTGGCGCTCATCCCCGGCGTGTCGCGGTCCGGTGGCACTGTGTCTGCTGGTTTGTTGTTGGGTTTGGATCGGGCGGTGGCCACAAAGTTTTCCTTCCTGCTGGCCATTCCGGCGGTGGTGGCCAGTGGTCTGTTTTCGCTTCCCGACGCTTTTTCACCGCAGGCCGGTCAGGCGGCAACGGGAGCCCAGCTGATCGTCGGTACGCTCATTGCCTTTGTATTGGGCTATGCGTCGATTGCATGGCTGTTGAGGTTTGTTGCTCACCACTCCTTTGCCTGGTTTGCCGCCTACCGGATTCCGGTGGCCCTGGTGGTGATGGGTCTGTTGGCCTTCGGTGTTCTTGCCGCCTAGGATGTGCTCATGCTTCCGTGGACTGCCCCCGTCGTTCCCACTGTGCCCGGCACACCGGTACCACTGACGTTGTACTCGTCGCATAGCAACGCGGTGACTCCGGTGACAAATGGACGCATGTACGTGTGCGGGATTACCCCGTATGATGCGACACACTTGGGCCATGCTGCCACCTACCTCACCTTTGATCTTATCAACCGGCAGCTCATCGACAACGGCCACGAGCTGCACTATGTGCAAAATGTTACCGATGTGGATGATCCACTGTTTGAACGCGCCACCCGGGACCAGGTGGATTGGCGTGAGCTGGCGACGTCCCAGATTGAGCTGTTTTTTGCCGATATGACTGCCCTCTCGGTGATTCCTCCGCGGGAGTACGTGACCATTGACGATGCGGTGGGCGATGTCATCGCCATGGTGGAGAAACTAGTCAACAAGGGTGCTGCGTATGTGTTGGATGATCCGCAGTTCCCAGATGTGTACGCGAGGGTGGATGCGACATCCCAGTTTGGTTACGAATCCAGGCTCAGCCGCAGCGAGATGGTCGAGCTCTTTGCCGAGCGCGGCGGGGATCCGGACCGTCCAGGTAAACAGGACCCGTTGGATGCGCTTCTGTGGCGGGTGGAGCGGCCGGGAACCAATGAGCCGGCGTGGGAGTCACCGTGGGGGAGGGGACGGCCTGGTTGGCACATTGAGTGTGCGGCGATCGCCCACCGCTACCTGGGCACCCCGTTTGATATTCAGGGCGGGGGTGCGGACCTCGTGTTTCCGCACCACGAGTTCTCTGCGGCGCATGTGGAGGCAGCGACAGGTATCCAGCAGATGGCCGGCCACTATGTGCATGCGGGCATGATTGGGTTGGATGGGGTGAAGATGAGCAAGTCCCTGGGCAACCTCGTCTTTGTTCACGCTCTGTTGGAGGAGGGTACGCATCCCTCGGCGATCCGCTTGGCGGTCTTCGCCGATCACTACCGCAGTGACCGGGACTTCTCGCACCAACGCTTGGCAGAGGCGACACAGAGGCTGGGCAGGTGGCGCGAAGCGGCGCAGTGCGAAACTGACTCCCGCCGTGCAGCCGAACTGATACAGCGAGTACGGGCATGTTTGGCCAACGATCTGGACACCCCGGCGATGATTGCGGCTGTCGACGAGTGGGCACGCTCAGTGGATGCAGTGGGTCAGGATACGTCGGCAGGCCAGCGGATTGCCACAGCGCTCGCGGGGTTGACCGGTATTGATTTAGGATAGAACCATGGCTGACATCGACGAGTTTTTCGCTAACCTAGAGTCCTACGCCACCGGCTCCTACCTCCACGACGATGAGCGCGAATACTGGGAGGCCCCGTTTGATGCGGCCGTCATACCCACTTTGCGCGCCATTGTCGACGAGTTTGTTGCCGTCATGGAAGCCATTGAGCCGACACCGGATGCGGTGAGTGCAGCAGTCACCCGGTTTGAAACCGCACTCACCGACTTCAACGCCCGCAACGGCTACGCCGTCATCGAACCAGAAGAAGCCGATGATCTGCGCCATATTGTTAAAACGATTCTGCGTCGCGCCCACGTCGACGGCGAGTACATCAACAATCTGAGCTTTTTGGAGGACTAGAGCCGGGCAATCCTGATATCGGTGGCCAAAATGCCAGCAGCCCCCAAGGCGGAGAGCTGATCCATGATCTGGTTGGCTTCCTTGCGCGGCACCATCGCCCGGACCGCCACCCAGTCGGGGTGAGATAGCGGAGAAATCGTCGGCCCAGAGATTCCCGGGGTGAGCGCGGTCATCTCATCGAGTTTTTCCCGAGGAGAGTTGTAGTCCAGCATGAGATAATTGCGGGCGTGGAGGATTCCCTCCAGCCGCCGCAGCAGAACGGTGTGTTCCTTGGTGAGGTCACGGCCAGTGCGGGCAACGACCACCGCCTCGGAGGTGATGAGCGGCTCCCCAAACGGGGCCAATCCCTGTTCACGCAACGTCCGCCCAGTGGAGACAACATCGGCGATGACATCGGCGACACCCAGTTTGATGGAGATCTCCACCGCCCCATCCAAGCGGATCACCGTGGCCTCTTGACCGCGGGATGCCAAGTCCTGGCGCACCAGGTTGGGGTAGGAGGTGGCAATGCGCTTGCCCGCTAGATCATCCACCGACCACTTCTCAGCGGCCGGAGCAGCGTAGCGGAACGTGGACCCGCCAAAGCCTAAGTCCATCACCTCGGTGACATCGGCGAGCGAATCGCGGGCGAGGTCACGGCCGGTGATCCCCAAATCGAGCAACCCTCCGGCCACGTAAATGGCGATGTCTTTGGGCCGCAGGTAGTAAAACTCGACGTTGTTGGTCTTATCCAAGACGGTGAGGGTCTTGGAATCAGAGCGGGACTTGTAGCCGGCTTCGCGAAGAATCTCCTGGGCGGTCTCATTGAGGGAGCCCTTGTTGGGAACAGCAATCTTCAACATCGCGCTGCTCCTACAGGTACTTGTAGATATCGTTGGGGGTGAGCCCACGGGAGACCATCATCACCTGTGACCAGTAGATGAGCTGGGAGATTTCCTCAGCCAGCTCTTCATCGGACTGGTATTCTCCGGCCAGCCACACTTCACCGGCCTCTTCAATCACCTTCTTACCAATGGTGTGGACACCGGCATCCAGCGCGGCGACGGTGGCCGAGCCAGCCGGGCGCTCAGTGGCCCGGGCAGCCAATTCGGTATAGAGGGTCTCGAAGTTTTTCATGCTGGCATTGTAACCGAATGCTCAGGCGAGCGCCCCCATCGGGTCCCACGCCGGCAAGCGCAGTGGCTCATCATTGAGGTGGGTGGCTAAGTCTGCCGGGAGAATGGCCCGGGGGACAGCGATGGCGAAGACGTACTCATCAAACCAGGAGTCATTCATCGTCCAAAAGCCCTTGTCAGCTTTCTCTGTGCCCCAGGAGTTCTCGACTCTCCACCGCTTCTCCGGGCCATCGTAGCCGGTGAACACCATTGCGTGGGTCATCAGTGAATCACCGGTCTCGATTCTCTCCCGCTTAGTCATGTCCAACCTAACCTGGTAGAAGCTTTCAAAGTCGAGCATGTGGGCGTCCCATAATCCGAGCTCGCGGTCTGATTGGGGGAGGGTGTCGCAACCAAACCAGACGGGGTGGCCGTGGTCGAGCTGGGTGCGCACGAGCTGTTTCATCGTTTCAGTGCTCGCGTTGAGGTAGCGCACCTGGGAGTTGTCTCCGACAATGTTGCCGAGGTAGTCCACTGTCATCAGCTGGCCCACCTCGTGGCGCGGGTCATTGACTACGGTCACGAACGTATCCAGGTGATCTGGGAGATATCTGTCAGCAAAGTCGCGCGGTGACAGGTTCTCTTCGCGGTGCACATTCTTGTCCTTGTCGCGGTACTGCCAGTTGAACTGCGTCGGTGGGGTGCCCAAGTGAATCACGAGGATTGAATAGACCGATGTCAGCGCCGCCTCGATGAGGGCTGTATGTTCGCTGGGGTTGGCACGTCGAATAGCCATTGCTGCCTGGCGCAACACTGTGGACAGGTCGCGGTTGAGGTGGCGGGTGTTGGAGGAGGAGTACGTCTCGGGCATTGCCGAGAGCGGGACTGCCCCGTACTTGGCGACGAGCCCGGCGAACATATCCCACTGGCCGCCGTCTTGGATGGGCGTTTTCAGCAAGAATTCTACTGTGCGGTCCTCGATTGGCCGGTCAGCCAACTGGACCATTGCTTCAAGGAAGTAGTTGGCTTTCTCCAGCTTGTCCCAGAAGTGAATATAGGCCTGAGACAGCTGCAGGTCTTTCTGGTCAGTATCGGCCATCACGGTGGCTCTGAGCATGTTGAGGCCGGAGAAAATCCAGCAGCGCCCAGACTTCTTCTGGTCAGTGGCTCCCCACTCATCCAGCTGCACCTCCACGGCCGGGTGAGTGGTAGCGATGACCTGCCGGTTGCGTACGAGCTGGGTGATCGGAGTCTGGGAGAGCCCGTTGCGCCCGATGCGGAAGCTGCGATCGTCCAGCAGCTGACGGTTGGTGGCGGCGATTGTTTGCGGTTCAAGTTTCATCTCTTCACCTCTTAGTACATCGGGTCATAGAACGGGAGGACCTGTGGGTTGGGGTCCGACCACGCGTCCTGCAGGGCTTGAGGCACGAAGCGTTTGGGCAACACAATGGAAAACACATTGTCCGCAAACCAATCAGTGGTCATCGCACCGTAGCCTTCTCCGGAGAGTTTTTGCCCCTTGTGCGTCTTTGTGCCCCACGAGTTCTCCACCCGCCAGATACCACTGGTTGGGTCACAGCCGGTGAGCACCATTCCGTGAGTGGGGGCGAGATTGCGCGAAACTACCTGATCAGCCCGCTCAAACGAGGTGTCTATGCCGTAGATATCGTCGGTAGCGATGAGGCCGCGATCCCAGAGCATGTGCAGTGGAGAGAACTGGGTGTTCACATCGCAGGCGAACCAGACGGGCTGGCCACCTCGGACGGCTAACTGTGCTGCGGTAATGAGATCGGGCATGTCGGCGTTGACAAACCGGTAGGTGGGTGCTTCCACCATGTTGGTGACATGTTCGATGGTGTAGGCGCGGCCAAAGTCGTGGCCTGGGCGCGGATCGTAGGCCACCTCCATCATCTCAGCGAGGGCGGAATCGAGGTACTTTTCGGCAAACTGGCGGGGAGTAAAGACTCCCTCATCGTGGAAGTGATCGTCTTTATCCCGATAGGTGAAGCGGAAATCATGCGGCGGGGTACCCAGGTGCATGGCCACAACGCGGTGGACATCGGCCATCGCCTCCTCGGTGGGGATTTTCTTTACCCACGCCCGCCGGACAATGGTGCGCACTGCCTGGGAGGCGGCTCGCGTATCAGTAGCTGAGTGCGGGTCCGGCATGACCGACTGCGGCACAGCCCCGTATTTGGCGATGAGGGCCGCGTAGAAGGAGAACATTCCACCGTCGGCGGCCGAATCCTCCAACAGTCGGGAAACTAACCTGTCATCGGGGTTCTCGAGAGAGGCGAGGGTTGTCAGCGCGTAGTTCGCCTTTTCCAGTTTGTCGTAGAAGTGGAGAAACGCCTGGGAGAACTCGAAGGATTCCAGGTTCAGATCGGCTGACACGCTGTGGCGGACGGCATTAAAGCCGGCGAACATCCAGCAACGCCCGGAGGTCTGCTGGTCGGTCACCGGCAAACGATCCAGTTTGATCTCCGGCTCTCCCCCCAACGCCAGAGCTTTCTCTCGGTCGAGGGCGATGGTATCAATATCGTTACTGGTCACAGCATTTGTTGTGGCTGTGAGGAGCGGGTCTGCCACAGCCGAATCGCGCAAACGCGCGAGAACTGTGTCGTCGAGTACATGGGCAGTCATGGTTACCACACTAGACCGCATGACAGCGACTACGGTTATGGGCATGACACTTTCCGACGTGGACATTGCTCAGGCACACCAGCTCATTCCGATCGAGGAGATTGCCCAGTCTGCCGGTATCCCAGCCGATGCCGTCATTCCCTACGGCCATGCCAAGGCAAAAATCAACACTACAGCGTTGACCGGGGACCGGCACGGCACACTCATCCTCGTCACGGCAATGTCGCCGACACCGGCCGGAGAGGGCAAGACCACCACCCTCATCGGGTTGGCCGATGCCCTTCAGCTGGAGGGGAAAAACGTCATGGTGACATTGCGTGAGCCCTCTCAGGGCCCGGTGATGGGCATGAAGGGTGGGGCAGCGGGCGGTGGATACTCCCAGGTGGTGCCGATGGAGTCGATCAACCTCCACTTCACCGGGGACTTCCATGCCATCGCTGCCGCCAACAACACTATCGCTGCAGTCGTGGATTCCCATATCAACCACGACAACGAGCTGAATATTGACCCCCGTCAGATCACGTGGCGGCGCTGCCTGGACGTCAATGATCGGTCTCTGCGCCACATTGTCACCGGCCTCGGCGGTAAATCTCAGGGCACCCCAACGGAAACCGGGTTTGATATCACCGCAGCCAGTGAGCTCATGGCGGTGTTGTGCTTGGCCGAGGACCTAACAGACCTCCGCCACCGCATCGAGCGCATCGTCGTCGGCTACTCCTACACCGGTGATCCGGTGACCGTCGGGCAGCTCGGGGTAGCGGGAGCAGCGACGGCGCTGCTCACTGAGGCGATTCACCCGAACTTGGTGCAAACGCTTGGAGGGGTGCCCGCACTCGTCCACGGCGGCCCCTTCGCCAACATTGCCCACGGCACTAACTCGCTCATCGCCACCCGCGCCGCGCTGCGGCTGGCCGACTATGTGTGCATTGAAGCCGGTTTCGGCTCAGATTTGGGGGCTGAGAAGTTCTTCGACATCGTCAGCCCCGCCGGCGGGTTCTCTGTCGGTGCGACCGTGGTCGTCGCCACCATTCGCGCCCTCAAATATAACGGGGGAGTACCCCGTGACCAGTTGAACACCGAGAACGTGGAGGCTCTGGCACAAGGGGTGGCCAACCTTCAGCGGCATGTGAGAAATGTGCGCGCCTTCGGGCTCAACCCGATCGTGGCCCTCAACGCATTCGCCACCGACACTCCGGCCGAGCGCGAATGGATGGCACAGTGGGGTGCCGACAACGGTGTCGCTGTTGTTGAAACTGAGGGCTGGGAGCACGGTGGGGAGGGAGCCCGCGAGCTCGCCCGTGCGGTCATCGCCGCCGTCGATAGTACCGCGCAGGGCGCACACCGCCTCTACGATCCCGCAGCGGGCATTGAGGCAACCATTGAGACGATTGCCAAAGAGGTCTATGGGGCCGCGGGTGTCCACTATTCGGCTGCTGCGAAGAGGGAACTCACCCAGATCAAGAACAATGGGTGGGATCAGTTGCCGGTGTGTATCTCGAAAACCCAGTACTCCTTCTCCGACGATGCCACCCGGCTGGGAGCCCCGTCGGACTTCCTGCTCCACATTCGCTCCCTGATCCCCAAGATCGGGGCTGGGTTTATCGTCGCACTGACCGGCTCAGTGATGACGCTGCCGGGGCTGAGCGCCCACCCGGCTGCCCTCGACATCGACGTGGATGCCAACGGGAAGATCACCGGCCTGTTTTAGCCATTGGGCCAGCCGGGATACTCCGGCGGAGTGCCCCCAAAAATCGGACAATAGGCCTGGTAGTCGCACCAGTCACACAGCTTGGATTGGCGGGGTGCAAAACTCCCCGCCCGCCCGTCGGCCTCGATGGATGCCAACAGGCTGGCCAACCGCTGCTCGGTCTGTTCCAACTCGGCCTGTGTGGGGTGGGCGACGAAGTTGTGGCGGGGACCTAAAAACATGAGTTTGAGCTCGGCGGGAATCACCCCACGGGTGCGCCACCACACCAGCGCATAGAACTGGAGCTGTTCTAAATACTTCTGTTCGGTGAAGGTGCTCGGTTTCTTTCCCGTCTTGTAGTCAACGATGCGCACCTGGCCTTTCGGGTTGATGTCGACGCGGTCGATGATGCCGCGCAGCGGTACCTCGTTGCCGTCGACACCGGGGATGGTGAGAGAGATAAAGAGTTCGCGTTCGCCGTCGACAAGCCCCTGCGGGTTCTCCATCTCAAAGTAGCCTTTGATGAGGTCGCGACACTGGATAAAAAAGTCCTCACGGTCAGCGTCGGGGATCAGCTCATCGACACGTGGATCGTGGGCCAAGGCGGCGTTAAAGGCAGGCACGATCTTTTTGACGGCCGCCGGATAGGTGCGCTCTGATGGGGCAAGGGCGAGGGTATCTTCGAGCACACTGTGAACGAGGGTGCCTTTGAGCAAGTGGGGTTTGAGGGCTTGGGGGAGTTTATCGATCACCGCAAACCGGAAGGAGAGGGGGCATTTCTTGTAGTCTGCTGCCCGTGAGGGGGACAGTGCCACCGGGTAATCTACCATGCTGCCAGCCTACTCGTGGTTTACTGGACAGTATGGATTTCTTCGACTTTCTCTCCGCTTCGCCCAGTTCGTATCATGCGGCCGAGACGGCGGCGAATCTTATGCAGCAGGCGGGCTTTACTCGCACTGAGGAGTTTCGCTCACCCGGTGGACACGTGGCAGTGTTCGGTGGGGCCGTGATTGCGTGGTGGGTGCCGGATGGGGAGATTGCTCGAGCACGCATTGTGGGAGCCCATACGGATTCACCCGGGTTCAAACTGAAGCCCACCCCGCAGTCGAATGCGCATGGTTTCGCCCGAGCGATGGTAGAGGTGTACGGCTCGCCGATCATTTCCTCGTGGTTTGACCGGGAGTTGGTGCTGGCTGGGCGGGTGGAGACCCGGGACGGCTCCCACCTAGTCGCCACGGACCCGATGCTGCGGATTTCTCATCTGGCCATTCACTTGGACCGGTCGGTCAATGATGGGTTTGCGCCGAATCGCCAGAGTGAGGTGCAGCCGATCTTCGGAATGGACGGGGCTGAGTTGATGGAGATAATTGCCCGCAACGCCGGTGTGGACCCTGCAGATATCCTCAGTTGGGATCTCATCACCTGTGTGGGGCAACCGCCGGCGCTGACCGGTGCGGAGGGGAAGTGGGTGGCCAGTGGCCGGTTGGACAACCTGTCCAGTGTGTTCCCCGCTTTCACCGCGCTTGTCGACGCTGCGTCCACCAGCTTAGACCTCCTCGTCGCCGTCGCCTTTGACCACGAGGAGGTGGGATCGGCCTCAGTGACCGGTGCCGGGGGCAGACTGTTGGAGAGTGTCATCTCCCGGATTGTCGGCCCCGACCGCCTCGAGGCAGTATTGGCGAACTCGGTCATGATCTCGGCCGATGCCGCCCACTCCATCCACCCGAACTACCCGTCCCGCCACGATCCCGACACTTACCCTGTCCTTGGGGGTGGCCCAGTCCTCAAGGTCAACGCGAATCAGCGCTACGCCACCTCCCCGCAGACGGCAGCATTGTTCCGCCGGGCAGCCGAGGTGGCCGACGTGCCAGTGCAGTACTTTGTCTCCAACAACACGGTGCCCTGCGGATCAACGATCGGCCCAGCACTCTCCACCAGGCTGGGTATTCCCACAGTGGATGTCGGTGTTCCCCTGCTCAGCATGCACTCTGCACGTGAGCTCGCTGACAGTGGCGACATTGCCGACTTAACCGCTACACTGACAGCGTTTCTGAACATGGAGGGATAGCCCCGATGGAGATTGTCGATCACGTCGATACGCTGGCCAGAGAACTTAGGGCCTGCGACGGCTATGATTTGGCCCGGTTTGCCGGCTGGGCACTGTACCGTGCAGCTACCTACCCGGCGGTCATGAGTGATACCACTCCCGCCACCGACCTGGCCCGTCTGCTGTGGGACGGAGTGACCGATCTGCCTGACCACATCCACCTTCATGCGTCCGATGATCCAGACCAACAGGCGCTCGCCGAGGAGATTGAAGCGGCAGCCCAGCTGGCAGTGACTGCTTTTACAGACGCTGACCCGGAGGCGGCTGCCGGTGTTGCAGAAGTGATCTTCAACATCATTCTGTTTGCCACCTATCCCCATGAAAAGACCCCTGTCGCCGAGGAGATGGCCGCCCAACATGCGATGGCTCACGCGATCCTCAACGCGCAACCAAACCTACGAGTGGAAGGAGTGGGCATCTGATGGCTTTTGCGGGAGTATTCCAACCCGGCGACCGGGTGCAGCTAACCGATCAACGCCGCCGCCACCACACCATCACCCTGACGGCGGGAACCAGCTACTTCACCAACAAGGGTGAAATCAAACACGATGCCATCATCGGCCAGCCAGAAGGCAGTGTGGTGACCTCCTCGGTGGGGGAGGACTACCTGTGCTTCCGCCACCTCATGGTCGACCATATCCTTTCCATGCCGCGCGGAGCAGCAGTGATCTACCCCAAGGACATTGGCCAAATCCTGGTGGAAGGCGATATTTTCCCGGGCGCTCGGGTGTTAGAGGCCGGCGCTGGTTCCGGTGCCCTGTCCATGGCCTTGCTTCGGGCAATTGGCCCCACCGGCACCCTTTACTCCTATGAAATTAGGGAAGACCATCTGGAGTTTGCTCAAAAAAATGTGACCGGCTACTTCGGGCAGAAACCTGATTCGTGGCACCCAATCTTGGGCGATCTGGCCACAGCGACAACCGAGGATATCGATGGCCCGGTCGACCGGGTGGTGTTGGACATGGTGGAGCCGTGGACCTGCCTGGAGGCGGTGACAAGACTGCTCAGCCCCGGTGGGGTGTTGATGACCTATGTGCCCACGGTGCCCCAGCTGATGAAGATGGTGGAGTCGCTGAGAGCCACCAAGTCCTTCACTGAGCCACGCCAGTGGGAGACTCTGCTGCGAGAGTGGCACGTGGAGGATCTGGCCGTGCGCCCCGAACACCGGATGAACGCCCACACGGCGTTTTTGATTTGGGCGCGTCGGCTCGCTCCCGGTGTCACCCCACCGCGGCCGAAGCGTCGGGTGAGGAAGTGAGCTATGACCTACCTCTCAGAACGCAATCGACAACTGGCTGACCTGCTCACCGATGCGCGCGCAGAAATCACCCGGTTGCGCTCAGCGGTCGAGGAGTTGGCCACCCCACCGCTGACCTTTGGGCTGTTTACCGGCTGGGAGGGGGATCGAGCCAGTGTGTGGGTACACAACCGGAAGCTCATTGTCTCTGTGTCCCCAGATATGGATGCCTCTGAGCTTGCGGTGGGTAAGCAGGTACTTGTGGGCGAAGGCGAGGTGATTGTTGGTGTAGCCGGTTATCCGCGGGATGGTGAGCTGGCCCATGTGGCCGAGTTGCTTGACGGGGGCAGTGCTGTGATTACCTCGATCACCGGTGAGCGGGCGGTGGTTCGGTTGGCAGACCACATCACTGAGATTGTGGAGGCCGGGGCAACAGTACTGGTAGACCGGGCTGCCGGGCTGTGTGAGGATGTGGTGCCGGTCACCGAAATCAAGCGCCTGAACCTGGCGGAGGTTCCGGATGTTACGTGGGCGGACATTGGTGGCTTGGATGAGCAGATCGCGGAGATCCAGGATGCTGTGGAGCTGCCCTTCGCCCACCCGGAGTTGTACAAGCAGTACCATCTCACCCCACCGAAGGGAGTGCTCCTCTACGGACCACCCGGCTGCGGAAAGACACTCATCGCAAAGGCGGTGGCGAACTCTCTGGCGACACGGCTGGGTGGGACTGATGCAGCACCGTCATTCTTTCTCAACATCAAGGGTCCGGAGCTCCTCAACAAATTTGTCGGAGAGACCGAACGCCAAATCCGAGTAGTCTTTGAGCAGGCCCGCGATGTGGCTGAAGAGGGCCGCCCGGTGATCATCTTCTTCGATGAGATGGAGTCCATCTTCCGCACCCGCGGCTCGGGGGTGAGCTCTGACATGGAGACTACCGTGGTACCCCAACTGTTGGCGGAGCTGGACGGGGTGGAGCAGCTGAGTAATGTCATCATCATTGGGGCCACCAACCGGGAGGAGCTGATTGACCCGGCAATCTTGCGGCCAGGCCGATTGGACATGAAAATCCGCATCGACCGCCCGGACCGGGCCGGTGCTGTCGATATTTTCTCCCGCTATTTAACCAAGGCGATTCCCACCGATCGCCCACCTGCTGAACTCATAGAATTGGCCGTAGATCAGCTGTTTGAGCCGCGACCGTTCGTTGAACTCACCTTATCTGACGGGTCAACCGAGGTGCTGAGCTACGCCGATTTCGTCTCCGGTGCGCTCATTGCCAATGTCGTCGACAGGGCGAAGAAGCTGGCAATCAAGGCGACCCTCGCCGGGAAGGCAACCGGTATTACCCCCCAGATGCTCACTGAAGCCATTGAGCGCGAACAGGCCGAATCAGAGGGCATCCCGAATACACAGTCCACCGAGGAGTGGACCAGAATTATCGGACGCAGGGGAGCGGCGGCAACCGTTGTCTCCGCCCGCGTGATCGCCCAGGAGAGGAGTCAGTGATGGGGCGCGCTATCGGAACTGAAGTAGAGTACGGCATCGTCGCTCCGGGCCACCTAGCGTTGAGTCCGATCATCACCTCCTCCCATGTGGTTGTCGCCTACGCGGCGCACACCTCCTACGGGCACACTCTGTGGGATTTTGAGTCAGAGTCCCCGCTGCGCGATCAGCGCGGTTTTGACCTGCGCCGCTACCGCTCGCATGCCACGCCCCGCATCGGGGCAGCCCAGGTGGGTCAGGCCACCCTCATGGTGGGAAACGGTGCACGCCTGTATGTGGATCATGCACATCCGGAGTATTCGGCTCCAGAGACCACCAATCCAGCTGATGCGACACTGTGGGACGCGGCAGGAGTGGTGCTCATGCGTCGGGCATTGGCGGCGGCAGCAGACTTCACCGCCAGGGGGGAATCTGCCCTCGCCGGTCACCCCCCGGCTCCAGATATTCTCAAAATCTACCGCAACAATGTGGACGGCAAAGGGGCCAGTTATGGTGCCCACGAGAACTACCTGTATTCGCGGGAGGTGGACTTTGACCAGATTGTCTTGGGCCTCACCCCGTTTTTCGTCTCCCGCCTGGTGATCTGTGGGGCCGGGCGGGTCGGGATGGGGA
>R14__coassemble_863_pt1 | contig 17681 bp, 9 predicted proteins | sample R14__metabat2_low_PE_014 | metagenome-assembled genome bin R14
CCGTAGGTGCGGATGAGCTCCACATACCGGTCCACGAAGTCCTCGGCATCCGGAGACAGCTGCTGCGCATCGGCGATGAGCTCCTCGTAGGTGGCCGACGGGTCCTCCCGCTCAGCCCGCGCCAAATCCCCAATCAGCCAGGTGAGCGTGTTCTTCCGGCGGGAGAGGTCACCGGTTTCAAACCCGTAGAGGTGCTCGATATTCGCCGCTGCCGTGTTGTACCCCTCCAAGGTGTTGCGCATCACGGAGACTACCTCGGCGCGCCGGGCCACGTCCTCCTCACTGGCATCCTTGGGCAGTGGTCGCAGCCGGTCTAATTCCCCAGCCAGATCCCTCATCTTCTGGGAGATCTCCTCCCACTGGGGGATGATGTGTTGGTTCTTCAACGGCGAGTCCAACGAGTTGAACTGCAGGTTGGCTTGCCCAAAGTTGGCCACCGCCAACGGATAGTTCTTCTCCAACCACCGCATATCCTGTTTGATGGAGATGGCATCGGAGTGCCGCAGCCGCACAAACAGGTAGATCACCCCGACGATGAGTGCGATGACCACCCAGATTCCCAGCACAATCACCCACACGGGCCGACGGGTGGTCTCCACTGTCGGGTCTGCGGCCGCCCGGGCCCCGGCGAGCAGAGCACCATCCCACTCATCGGTTTTCAGGTAGGACTCCATCGCCTCACGCGCCCCGCGCAGGTGGGAGTTATTGTTTAACCCCAGGTCATCGCGGACCTGTGGGGGCGCATAGATGCCCTCCGCCTCGGGGTTGAGGCCAACGGCGATGATCAGGTTGCCGGGGGCGAAGTTGAGGGTTTGGGAGGACTCACCGGACGCATCAAATTCAAACAGCCCCAGGTTGTGCTCCGTGTCGGCATTGTGCACGTCGATAAGCAAATCAGAATTGTTGGTGCGGAAGAGCATGTAGGTGACGTGCGTGACGGAGTCGGGGAAGTTGATGATGGTGGTGAGGTTCTGGATGACGTATTCCTCGTTGTAGGTGAGCATTTCGGAGTCATCAACCATCCCGGTGGTGACCCCGTTGTCCTCCCCCGCCTGCACACCGACGCGCAGGTCGGAGCCGTTAAAGTCCTGTGCCAAAGCGTCGACAGGCAGTACTGCGGCAAGCAGAACGGCAAGACCGACGGCGAGAGCGCGCAGAAAGTGAACCATACGTGTCAGTATATGAAGAGTGCTGGGCTCGTGGGGGTACAATCGGAACCTATGAGTGAGCCGAAGCATGCCGTGGAGCGTTTGCAGCGTGTGATTTTGCCCCGGGCGGGGGAACCGCGCGATGTCCGCAGCCTCTACCTCATTGAACAGGACTTCAACCCCGCCCGCGCGAGCTGGGCAAACCGCACACAGTTGACCATTCCCGCTGGCTGTGAGGTGAGTTTTGAAACGTACTTCGCGGCCTTCCCGGCCTCCTACTGGCACCGCTGGAGCGAGCTTGACCAGGTTGTTCTCAAGGTTGCAGTGGAGGGGACGGCCCGCATTGACTGCTATCGCTCGCGTATCGACGGCTCCCGTGTCAGCCTCACCGGCCGCTCCGTCGCCGATGAGACAGCAGAGTTTGTCCTCTCCCTGGCCCCGTTTGAAGACGGCGGCTGGATCTGGTTTGAGGTGACTGCGCAGACCGACTGCACCATCACCGAGGCCGGCTGGTGGGCCCCGCACCATCCCACCCGCGACACAGCTGCACGGGTCACCGTCGGTATCCCCACGTTCAACCGGCCAGCTGACGCGGTTGCCGCGCTGGAGGCGCTGGCGGAGGATCCGGAGGTGGATGCGGTCATTGATGCCGTCATCATGCCCGACCAGGGCACCAAACACCCCGCCGATGAGCCCGGCTACGCCGAAGCCACCGCCCACTTCGGGGACCGCTTCTTCGAGTTCCGCCAGGGCAATCTGGGTGGCTCCGGCGGCTACTCGCGCATCATGTATGAGGCGCTGGGGCCCAACACCCCCGACAGTCCCTACATCGTCTACATGGACGATGACATCGCCATTGAGCCGGATTCGATCCTCCGCGCCCTGCAAGTGTCCCGGTATGCGAAGACCCCGATGCTCGTCGGCGGGCAGATGCTCAATCTGCAAGAACGCTCGCACCTCCACTCGATGGGGGAGATTGTGGGCCGCCACGACTTCATGTGGACGTCGGCCCCGCACGTCCACTACGACCACAACTTCGCCGCCCACCCCTTAAGTGACCAGGGCAAATTTGGCGATAAGCCGGATGCCCCCAACTCCCGTGACCTGCACCGCCGCATCGACGTGGACTACAACGGCTGGTGGATGTGCATGTTCCCCCGCCACGTGGCCGAGGAGATCGGCCAACCGCTGCCCCTGTTCATCAAATGGGACGATGCCGAGTTTGGGTTGCGCGCCGGGAAGGCGGGCTATCCCACCGCCAGTTGGCCCGGCATCGCCATCTGGCACATGGCCTGGTCCGATAAGGACGATGCGATCGACTGGCAGGCCTATTTCCACCTGCGCAACCGGCTCATCGTCGCCACGCTGACACTAGATGGGGAAGCCAAGCAGGTGACCAAGGGCCTCATCCGCTCCATGGAGAAGGCCACCATCAAACACCTCATGACCATGGAATACTCCACCGTCGCCATCCAAAATGAGGCGATGCGGGACTTCTTGAAGGGCCCAGACTTCCTGTTTGAAAACCTGGACAAGGCCCTACCCAAGGTCAACGAGATGCGCAAACAGTTCCCCGACGCGGTGAAGATTGCCTCCGCAGCCGAGCTGCCCAAGCCCTCCGGCGCCCCGGGGGTGCCCACCAAGGACATCGGTGGCCGGCTCGCCCCGATCAAGAAACTGGTGTGGCTGGCCAAGGGTGTCAAACACCTGGTCACCAAGGAAAACCGAGAGCACTGGGAGACCCCGCAGGCCAACTGGGCACCGATTGAGGCGCGCTGGTTCTCCCTCTCCCGCGTCGATGGAGCCACCGTCACCACCGCCGACGGCACCGGCGTGGTCTACCGCAAGCGCGACCGGGAGAAGATGATGGAACTGTGGGAGACCTCGCAGGCACTGCGCAAGGAGGTTGCCGCCCGGTTTGATGAGATGCGCGAGAAGTACCGCGCCGCCCACCCCTATCTCACCTCGCGTGAGGGATGGAGCACGATCTTTGAACAGTAAACATGCACTCACAAATGTGACCGGCGACCCATTCGGCGAGTCGGATATCTTAGTGGCCCTCCAATCGGTTGCCACCCACCCGGCGGTCCTCCCTGTGGCTCGGGGCATGAGCCACTTCGGTGAACATGCCCTCGGCTGGTTGGGCATCGCCGGCCTCGGGTTCCTTGCGGATCGTCCGCGCCGGGTCCAGTGGTTTGGCATGGGCACTGCCGCCTTCACCTCGCACGCCGCCAGTGTTATTCTCAAGCGGATTGTCCGCCGGCCCCGGCCCCACCGCGGAGACATTCATATCGGTGTGGGCACCCCGTCTGCCCTGTCGTTCCCGTCTTCACACGCCACAAGCACGACGGCGGGTCTGTTGTACCTAGACCACATTCTGGGCACGAAGTGCGCGTGGGTTGGCGTGCCAATGATGATGGCCTCGCGTATGGTGTTGGGCGTGCACTATCCCACCGATGTGACCGCCGGTGCCCTGCTGGGCGCTGTGACGTACGCTGTGACCCGACCGATTGTTGAAGGAGGCTCCGATGAGCGCTGATAACCCGCTCGGTGAGGTACTCATTGGCTCTGAGCCGCATACCAACGGCCTGGATACCTCGACCCAGAAGCGGCCGCCGCGCAACCTGCCAGATGCAATGCTCAAGGCGCTGCGTCCCAAGCAGTGGGTGAAGAACGTGCTCGTGGTCGCCGCCCCGGCGGCTGCCGGTTCAGAGGCGCTGCTCAACGGGCGCACACTGCTGGATATTTTCATCGCCTTTGCGGTGTTTTGCCTGGCTGCCAGCTCCATCTACCTCATCAACGATGCGATGGATGTGGAATCTGACCGCGAGCACCCCACCAAGCGGTTCCGTCCGATTGCCTCGGGGATGCTGCCGATCAACCTGGCCTACGCGATGGCTGTCGTGCTCATCATTGCCGCTGTGGGCGTGGCCTTTATTGCCACCGCCGGCACCCAATTGGCCATTGTCATTGCCGTCTATATTGCCCTCCAGTTGGGATACTGCTTCGGCTGGAAGCACCAGCCGGTGATCGACGTGGCCCTGGTTTCTTCGGGCTTCATGCTCCGGGCGATGGCCGGTGGTGTCGCCGCCGGTATTGCCCTGTCCCAGTGGTTCTTGCTGGTGGCGGCGTTTGGGTCACTGTTCATGGCCAGCGGCAAGCGCTATGCGGAGCTCATCTTGGCCCGCGAAACTGGTGCCCACATCCGCAAGTCCCTGGAGGGCTACACAGATACCTACCTCAGGTTTGTGTGGACCTTGGCGGCCACAGCGGTGGTCATCTCCTACTCCCTGTGGGGCTTTGAAATGGCAGCGGCCGCCACCACCGGGGCCGTCTGGTACCAGGTCTCCATGGTGCCGTTTACGATTGCGATTTTGCGCTATGCGGCCGATGTGGACCGGGGCAAGGGCGGGGCACCGGATGAGATTGCCCTGTCGGACCGGACACTCCAGCTGTTGGCGGTGTTGTGGGTGGTCTGCATTGCCATCGCGGTTTATGTGACTCCGCTGCTGGCGGGTTAAACTAGGGGCCATGTCCCCACAGGCCAGTCTGCAGATTTCCACGATGGACCCGGCGCGGCGTCGCAACGCAATTACTGCCGTGATCGTTGGCCTCATTGTGGCGATGATCAGCTGGTACGGTGGCTGGCAGCGGCGCTGGATGAGCGACGACGGGTTGATTGTCCTGCGCACGGTGCGCAATCTGCTCGCCGGCAACGGGCCGGTGTTTAACGTGGGGGAGCGGGTGGAAACCAACACCTCCACCCTCTGGCAATACCTGATCTACCTGGTCTCTCTCGTCTCCGATGCGCGGCTGGAGATCATTGCGCTCTACCTTGCGCTCACCCTGTCGTGTCTGGCCATGTTTGTGGGGGTGCTCGGTTCGGCCCACCTCTTTCAGGCGCGGCTTGTCCTCCCGGCGGGGGCGATTGTGTACTTTGCCCTGCCACCGGCCCGCGACTTCTTCACCTCCGGTCTGGAATGGGGGCTGGCCATCTTCTGGCTGGCCGTGACATGGGCGCTACTGACCTATTGGGCTACCACGGCGGTGACTGTTCGCTGGATTACCTATGTGCTGGCGTTCTGGGCGGGCTTAAGTTGGCTGGTGCGCCCGGAGCTTGCCCTCTACGGGGCGGTGATTGGCCTGGTGCTCCTGTTCCAACCGGCGGCGCCTCGCCGTCACGTTGTTCTACAGCGCCTGCTCATCGTGGTGGCCGGGGCGACCCTTCCGGCCGCCTACGAGGTCTTTCGGATGGGCTACTACGGGTTGCTCGTCCCCCATACGGCGGTGGCGAAGTCCGCCGCCGATGCCGCCTGGGCGGAGGGGTGGGCCTATCTGTGGGATTTGGTTTCCCCGTATTGGCTCTATGTGCCGGTGGTGTTGTGCCTGGTTGCCGGGCTACTCATTGCCCGGCTGTGGCGCAACCACCAGATGGCGATGGATGGGCCCAGTTGTGGCCCGGTTCCTGCCCGTACCCGGCCCTGGGTGCCTGCTGTGATCATGCTTGTCTGTGGGCTGCTCCATCTGGTCTATGTGCTGCGCGTGGGCGGGGATTTCATGCACGGGCGGATGCTCCTGCTGCCGCTGTTTGCCCTGTTGCTGCCGGTGTTTGTGGTGCCGGTGCAGGCTTGGTACCACGCGGTCATCCCGGTGCTGTTGGTCATCTGGGCAATTCCCACCATCACCATTGCCTCTCACTGGCACTTTGACCCGAACGCGCAGGACATTCGCATTGTGGATGAGCGCAACTTCTGGATGGAGTCCTCTGGGCTGGATCCCGACCATCCGCTGCTCACCGCCGACCAGTTCTTGGGCGGGGCCAGGATGAACCTGTTTGAGCAGTCCCTGGAGCGCGCCCGGGTAGAAAACCGGGCGGCCCTCATCTCCATTTTGCTTGACGACGATGACTGGCAGTCCTACGGTTGGGACACCACCCCGCGCACGTTCGACCCGGCAGCGGAGGTGAATAACTATCCGGTCTCCATCAGTTACATCAACCTCGGGTGGGTGGCGATGAACACGCCGTTGGAGGTGCGGGTGGTGGACATGATCGGGTTGGCACAGCCGATTGCCGCGCGGGGGCCGCGGCTACCCGATGGTCGCATCGGCCACGATAAGTACCTACCTCACGCATACCAACTGGCGGATACAGCCACGGAAATCTCGCTGATGCCGAAGTATGTGACGCGGGAGGATGTTGAGGCAGCCCGCCACGCCTTCCACACCCGCGACTATGTGGACCTGTTTGCCACCTACAAGGATCCGTTGACGCTGCGCCGGTTTGTGATGAATATGGCGTGGGCGCTGGGCAACGGCCGCACGTTGGAGTTCACAAATGATCCGGCAGATTACGCGAACCTGCCGGTGGTGCCCGGTGCCCAGGTGGTGCACCCGGTGAGCGTGGAACCGTCAGTAAAGCCCCACGTTTGGGCGACGTGGGGCGATCCCCGCTAGATTTACCAAGCCCCCATGTAGTCGAGGATGTGGGCCTTGGTCTGCCACATCTGATCGCGCCAGTTCATCCAGTTGTGCAGGCCCGTCGCCGGATAGTTGACGGTCACCGGCACACCCTCAGCGCGGGCCTTCATCTCCCAGATCGTCGTGGAGTAGCGGGAGAGCCATTCCAGCCCGGCACCGGCGATCTTGTCACCGAGGGCCACGTTGACGTCGTTCGGTCCAGGAATACCGGGAGCCGAGGAGATGACCACGTCAGTGTTCTTCAGGTTCTGGGTCAGCCAGAAGGGGTCTTTGATATAGCGCGTCGGGTTCAACACGGAACCGTACATCGCCGTGATGTTGTATCCGCCCACGTCGAGAAGCGCAATGCGGAGCAGCGTCTGCCAGCCTGGCAGGGTCATGGTGAGGTAGCCGGACCAGCTGATGGCCTGGCGGAACTGGTTCGGGTGCAGGCCAGCCAGCGCAATCGCGGAGGTGCCGCCCATGGACAGTCCGGCAATGGAGTTATTTCCGGGGTCCACGCCGAAGTTGTCGCGCAGGTAGATGGGCAGTTCACTGGTGAGGAAGGTCTCCCAGCGGTACTTCACCACGTTGTTCGGGTCAAAGGTGGCCGGCTTGTCCCAGTCGGCGTAGAAGGAACCGGCCCCGCCGACGGGCATGACCAGCGTGATGTTGGAGTCGGCGAAGATCTCTGCGGCGTTGACTTCCCGCGTCCAGGCGTTGGCCTCATCGGTGGCGCGCATGCCGTCGAGGAGGTAGAGCCCCGCGTTGCCGCCCCGCCCGGCCGGTTGAATCTGCACCATGATGTGCTTTTCCATGGAGGGCGACCAGACGGTGCAGTTCTGCACCCAGAATTGGGCGGAGTCCCACTCGCACTGGCCGGTGGAGTCGCCGCGGAGCCAGTCGCGGTTGGCGGCGTGTGCTGCCTGTGGCGTGACGACGGCCAGGAAGAATGCCAACACAGTGGCGATGACAGCGCGGAGTGAGGAAGTCATGCGGGTTCCTTTCAGAGATTGGAGCTGCTATACCACTTTAGGGCACGATAGCTTGTTTATACAATGCGGGACTTTTTGCGCGTTGGGGGTGCCCGGCGTGTCAGATTGACCAAACCCTCAAGTTCTACTTAAGATGAGGGCAACGTTTTGGATACATAAGCCAGTCGCCGGAGGCGGGGAACTTTCGGACCTGAGTATTTTCCAGGAGCGTGTGACCTGCACAGGCAGAGGAGAACTGCCGGTGCGCTCATTCGCCCTGCCCACAAAGAAGGAAGATATTTCATGCGTCGAGTTACCCGCAATATTGCGCTTATCGCTGTCGCTGCCACCGCCATCGCCCCGTTTGCGCTGGCCCAATCGGAGGCTCCGCTGGCCGATGTCGCTGGCAATCTCTCTAGCCAATTCGGCATTTCGGATTACCTCCAAGATACCCCCTTGCCACAGCGCACCCCACTGAAGACGGAGAACCCCACCATTGAGGGGCTTCCCGATGGAGTCAGTGTGGACCGGGCGGAGTGGCTGGATAACAACCGCGTTGCCCTGTTTATCCGCTCGGCTGTGATGCCGGAGGAGCTGCAACAGGTACAGCTGCTGCTGCCGAGGGATTGGTACTCCCAGCCCGATAAGACCTTCCCAGAGTTGTGGGCACTGGATGGACTGCGGGCCTTGGATACCGATTCCGGCTGGATTATTAACACCAACATTCAGCAGCAATTCGCTGACCGCAACGTGCTGGTGGTGTTGCCGATCGGTGGCGAGTCCTCCTTCTACTCGGATTGGCAGCGCCCGGACAACGGAAAGAATTACAAGTGGGAGTCCTTCCTGATGAATGAGGTCGTGCCCATTCTCCAGCACGGCTATCGGTCCACCGGTCAGCGCGGCGTTGTGGGTATCTCGATGGGTGGGACCGCCGCGATGAACTTGGCGGAGCGCCATCCGGAGGCGTTTAACTTTGTCGGCTCGTTCTCCGGCTATTTGGACACCACGTCCCCCGGGATGCCGGTGGCGATTAGGGCTGCTCAGAAGGATGCCGGTGGCTATAACACCGATGCGATGTGGGGTCCGGAGGGCTCGCAGGATTGGATCGATCACGATCCCAAGCTCGGCGTTGAAGCGCTCATGGGCAAGACGGTGTATGTCTCCGCCGGTTCCGGTAAGGATGACTTTGGCCAGGAGAATTCCGTCGCCAAGGGCCCGGCAAACCTCGCCGGCATGGGGCTGGAGACCATTGCCCGGATGACCACTCAGACTTTCGTCGATCGGGCGAAGCAGGCGAACGTGGAGGTGATTGCACAGTTCCGTCCGTCGGGCGTACACAGCTGGGAGTACTGGCAGTTTGAGCTGAATGAGGCGTGGAAGTACATCGCCGATGCGCTGGCCCTGCCGGATACGGACCGCTCCACCGCATGTACGCCGGTTGGGGCGATCGCTGAGATCGCCAATGTGGAGGCCTACGGGACGTGTATCACCGACGAGTACGATGTGCCCGGCGGTAAGGCGGAGGACTTCCGTGGTGGCCGCGCCTATTGGTCGGCGAACACCGGCGCACACATGCTGGTTGGCCGGATCGGTGCGCTGTATGCGGAGATGAAGGCGACGGAGTCCTGGTTGGGCTTCCCGCTGATGGAGGAGCAGGCCACCCCCGACGGTGTGGGCCGCTACGTCCACTTTGAACGTGGCTCTATCTATTGGTCTCCGTCCACCGGTGCCCAGGCGGTGCCGAAGGACATGGTGGATGCGTGGGGCCAGGAGGGCTATGAGCTGGGCTCGCTGGGGTATCCGGCCGCTCCATCACGGCCGATTGGCGATGCCATTGAACAGGAATTTGAGCACGGGTTTGTGATCCGCAACCACGATGTGGCCTACATTGTGCGCGGAGAGATTGCCAAGCGCTACAAGGAGCTGAAGGGCGTGGAGTCCCCGTTGGGTGCCCCGATTGGCAATGAGAAGCTTCTCGACGGTGGTGCCTACCAGGAGTTTGATAAGGGTGCGATGTATTGGTCTCCGGAAACCGGGGCCCGCTACATCCTCAACGGTCCGATCCGTGATACCTGGGGCAATGCTGGCTGGGAGAACGGCAAGTACGGGTTCCCGGCGGAGGATCAGAAGCTGATTCCGGCAGGCGGGGAGATCGTCATCTTTGAAGGTGGCACGATTTCTCAGGTCAACGGCATGATTGTGGAGGTCTAGCGTGTCCGATTCTCAACCCGCCCGCCTTGCGCCGCTGCTCGTGGCCGTCGGCCTGACTGCGACCGCCTGCGGGTCCTCCACCAGCGAGATCGGCACCGGCCCCACGACTGCTCCGGTGACCTCGCTGCCGAGGGTCTCGATGTCCACGGCCCCGTTGCCCGCCGATACACAGTTACCGACTCCGGCCCCGCAGGATGTCGCCGGTTCCGAGGTCAGTGAGGCCCCGACCAGGACGGTACAGCGCACCGCCGCTGAGGAGGAGTATCTGCAGAAACTGTCGGAGGGCGGTGTGAACATTGCCGGTGTGGAGGATGCCCTGATTGGTGCTGCTGACCAGGTGTGTCGCGCCGGTGAGGGGAACTCGATTACTCCGGCGGTCGGCGGGCAATTGGTGGAGCAGAAGCGGACAACCCTGTCTCCGGAGGGGGCGGCGGCCCTCGTCGTCAGCGTGGCCCGCGCCACCGTCTGCGCCTAGCCCCCCGACGGCGGGGAAAAGAATATGTGCTAGAAAGTAGACCTATGAGAAGAGCCCGGAAATCCCTCACCGTCATCGCCGCCCTCGTCGTGTTGGCCGTCATCATCTGGGGTGTCGCCCAGTGGATCGCGGGCACCAACAACGGTGGCCAGAAGACCACGGGTGCACAGCCCACCGACGTGGTCCAGCCGGAGTGGTGTCCGGCGGTGGAGTTCATCTCCATTCCGGGTACGTGGGAGTCCAGTGCCACCGATGATCCGGTGAATCCGACGTTCAACCCGGAGAGTTTCATGCTCAACATCACCGGCCCCCTGCAGCAGATGTATAGCCCGGACCAGGTCAAGGTGTTCACGGTGCCCTACACGGCAGAATTTCGCAGTGTGCAGGATATCGGCCAGATGAGCTATGACGATTCCCGCGATGAGGGCTACGACACGGCCCTCAATGAGATCACGGCCACCAACGCGGAATGCCCGTTGACGGAGTACCTGTTGGCGGGGTTCTCCCAGGGTGCGGTGATCGCCGGAGATCTGGCCAGTGAGATTGGCAACTGGCGCACGGATATTGATCCGGGCCTGGTCATCGGTGGCACGCTGATTGCCGATGGTCGCCGCGAGGCCGGAGTCGGCAACGTGGTGGGCAACCCCGTCGACGGTGTCGGCGCGGAGATTTCCCTCCACCCGGTCAACGCCCTCATTCAGGTGGTGGTGCCGGGGGCGACGATGCGGGGCACCCGGGCCGGTGGTTTCGGCGTGTTGGCGGATCGGATGATGGATATCTGTGCGACGGATGATTCGATCTGTGATGCCCCGATCGATGCGGGCAATGCCCTAGAGCGGGCACAGGCGCTCATCGCGGCGAACGGGATTCACGCGATGTACGCCTCCAATCCGGACGTGATCCCCGGGACGACGGCGGATCAGTGGACTGTCGGTTGGGCGCAGGAGATTATTGACTCGCGCCTCTAGCCCGCCAAATAGTTCACCACCACAAGTAAGTTTGCACCCAAAATTACGGTGGGGTAGAGTGGCGGAAACTGTCCGACACCGCCGGGCAGTAAGCTCAAATAGAAGCTGCAACAATAGACATCTCTGAAAGGGAACCAGCCAATGGATACACGCGCCGTCATCTCGATGTTTATGGGCGAGGATGGGCAGCTCAACCTGCCGGATAACGCCACCATCCCGGTGCTCTGTGAGCTCATGTACTCAATGAAGCTCCAGGCCGGCGAGGCGGACACGGAGGCGCTGAAGTTCCACGATTTCGGCGACAACGCCGGTGTCACCCACATCTCCCTGCGCGAGTTCTTCACCCGTGTGCGCGCCGTCGCCGGCCGCCTCCAGCAGGTGATGACCCCCGGCGAGCGCGTCGCCATCCTGTGCTCGAACTCCCCGGAGTACCTCTACTCCTACTTGGGCTCCATGTACGCCGGCTGCGTCCCCGTCCCGCTCTACGATCCGAACGAGCCAGGTCACGCGGGCCATCTTGCCGCTGTGCTTGACGACGCCACCCCGACGATGGTGCTCACCAACCGCAATTCTGCGGCCACCGTCCGCAGCCTGTTTGCCGAGCGTGAGGGCACCGACCGCCCGCGCATCCTGACGGTGGATGCCCTCCCGGACACATTGGCCGAGGAGTTTGATCAGACAAAGATCTCCGGCACCAAGGAGGACATCGCCTTCATCCAGTACACCTCCGGTTCCACCCGCAACCCGGCCGGTGTGCAGGTATCCCACAAGGCGCTGCTCACCAACCTCGTCCAGATCATGATCAGCGTGAAGCCGAATGATCCGGTGAGGATTGTCACCTGGCTGCCCCTGCACCACGATATGGGCCTGGTGCTCTGCTCGCTGGGTGTGGCCTTGGGTTTCACCATCAACCTGATGACTCCGGCGGCGTTTGTGCAGAAGCCGGACCGCTGGGTAGAGGTATGCGCAGCCGAGGGGAAGGAGGGCAACGTCTACACCGTGGTGCCCAACTTCGCCCTGGAATTGGCGGCCCGCTACGGCAAGCCGGAGGAGATCGAGGGATTGGACCTGTCCGGCGTGGATGCGATTGTCAACGGCTCGGAGCCGGTGACCGCCCAGGCGATGGAGGCGTTCATGGCCAAGTACGGTACATACGGTCTGGCCGACAACGTCATCCGGCCCTCGTACGGTTTGGCGGAGGCCGCTCTCATCGTCGCTACGCCACAGACGGAGAACCATCCGCGCATCGGCTACTTTGACCGTGAGGCCCTGACAGAGGGCAAGGCTGTGCAGGTCAGCGAGGGGGAGCGCGAGAAAGCTGCGGCGGTGGCCAGTGTTGGCCACCCGGTTGGCCTCTCCCACGTGCTCATTGTCGATCCGGAGACCAAGAAAGAGGTGGGTGAGGGAACCATCGGCGAGATCTGGATTCACGGTGACAACCTGGCCAGTGGCTATTTTGAGCGCCCGGCCGATAACGCTTCCACGTTCAACCAGACCCTGGCCCAGGCCACCGACCCGCAGGTGCCGCTGGATAGCAACTGGCTGGCCACCGGGGACTTGGCCACTAAGATCGACGGTGAGATCTTCATCACCGGTCGCCTCAAGGACCTGGTCGTCATCGCCGGTCGCAACCACTATCCGGCCGATATTGAGCTGACGGTGGCGCAGGCCAGCGACCACGTCTCCCCGACGGGTGTTGCCGCATTTGCGGTGCCGGGGGCAGATGTGGAGGAGCTGATTATCATGGCCGAGCGCGCCGACGATGCCACCGAGGGTGCCGATGAGCAGGCTGTGGAGGCGATCACGGCGGCTGTTGCCACTACTCACGGCGTGCGTCCGAGTGTGGTGCGGATTGTGGAGCCGGGCGCGATTGCGCGGAGTTCCAGTGGTAAAATTGCCCGTAAAGTCAATCAGCAGCGTTATCTCGCAGAAGCGGCGGATGCAGCCGAAACGGTGTAAAGTTCATAACCTTTATTACAATTTGGTAACGTTTGCGGTGTCCCCTACGGTGTAGGGGACATGTGGCGTGCGCGCCAGCTGATTCGAGCAGATTGGAGTAATGGTGGCCGAAACGGGAGCAACTCTCACGGAGTGGATTCGCCAGTGGGTGGCAGATGCTGTTGGTGAGCCGGTCACCAGCATCGATCCCGATGCCAGCCTCGTCTCCCTGGGGCTCACCTCCCGCGATGCCATCATCCTCTCCGGTGAGCTCTCAACCAAGCTCGGCCGCACCATCGATCCGACCATCGCCTACGAGTATCCGACCATCGCCTCGCTGGTCACTGCCCTTGTGGCTGCACCTGCCAGCACGCAATCGCGTGTCGAGGCCCGCCCCACCGCAGCTGCCGGGCAGGCCGCACATGATATCGCGATTATCGGCATGTCCGGTCGCCTCCCACAGGGGGTGACCAGTCTGGATGATATCTGGAAGGTGTTCTACAACGGCCGGAACCTGGTGACGGAGAAGCCGGAGAACCGCTGGGATGAGTACGCCGGCGATGAGATCATGCAGGCAAAGATGGCCGAGGTCAACCTGGCCGGCGGCTATATGGAGGACATCGATGTCTTCGATGCCGAGTTCTTTGGCCTCTCCCCGGTGGAGGCGGCGAATATGGATCCCCAGCAGCGGATCATGCTCGAGGTCACCTGGGAGGCCCTGGAGGATGCCCGGATTCCGGCCTCCAGTCTGCGCGGGGAATCCGTCGGCGTGTTTGTTGGCTCCTCCAACAATGACTATGGCCTGCTCATTGCCGCCGATCCAGCCGAAGCCCACCCGTATGCGCTGACCGGTACCGCCTCCTCCATCATCCCCAACCGCATCTCCTACGCCCTGGATTTCCGCGGCCCCTCGGTGAATGTGGATACGGCGTGCTCGTCCTCGCTGGTGGCGATCCACCAGGCGGTGCGTGCCCTGCGTGAGGGCGATGCGGATGTCGCCGTCGCCGGTGGTGTGAATATCATGGCCTCCCCGTTTGTCTCCACCGCATTCGGTGAGCTGGGGGTGATCTCCCCGTCGCGGGCAATTCACGCGTTCTCCGACGATGCGGACGGTTTTGTGCGTGCCGACGCGGCCGGTGCACTGATCCTCAAACGGGTCGGCGATGCGATCGCTGCAGGCGACCGGATCTACGCGGTGATCAAGGGCTCGGCGGTCACCCAGGATGGTCACTCCAACGGGTTGACAGCCCCCAACCCGGATGCCCAGGCGGACTGTTTGGCCCGCGCCTACGCCGATGCCGGGGTCGACCCGGCTCAAGTGGACTATGTGGAAGCCCACGGGACGGGCACAATTTTGGGTGATCCGATTGAGGCGCAGGCCGTCGGTGAGGTCCTCGGAGCCGGGCGCCCTGGTTCCCAGCCCACGCTCATCGGATCGGCGAAGTCGAACATCGGCCACTCGGAGTCCGCTGCCGGGTCGGTGTCCATGCTGAAAACGGTGTTGGCAATGGTCAATGACACCGTGCCCGCGTCAATCAACTTCACCCAGCCGAATCACTTCATTGACTTTGCCGCCGACAAACTGGAGGTGGTGGAGGATGCCCGCGAGTGGCCGGAGTACTCCGGGCGCAAACTCGCCGGTGTCTCCGGGTTTGGCTTCGGTGGAACGAATGCACACGTGGTGGTCAGTGAGTTTGTCGCCAGTGACTATCCCGCTGCACCGGCACAGGATTCCGGTGCCACATTCCCGGCGGTGGTGACGGTGTCGGGGCTCGTGCCCAGCCGTCGCAAAGCAGAAGCCGCTGCATTGGCCGAGTTCGTTGCCACCCGCGCCGATCAGCTGGGGATAGACCTCACCGCTGACCCGGAGACAGATGCCGACGGTCACATCCAGATAACCCCCGCTGAACAGCAAGAACTCGCCGCGATTGCGCGGGCCACCGCCGGGCGCAACCATGCCCGCTCGGCCGCTGCGGTGACCGCGACAAGCCTGAAAGACCTGCACAAGAAACTGCAGAAGGTGGCCCAAGGCTCGCGCACCCAGGGGGTGGAGTTGGCCGACACACCCGACCGCCTCGGGCCCGTCTTCGTGTACACGGGTTTTGGCTCCCAACACCGCAAGATGGCCAAACACTTGATGGAGATCTCCCCACGCTTCGCCACCCGCATGGAGGAGCTGGACGGGTTGGTGAAGCACGAATCCGGCTGGTCGATGCTGGACATCATCGCCGATGACGGGCAGACCTATGACACGGAAACCGCGCAAGTAGCCATCACAGCAATCCAGATCGCACTCACAGATCTGCTCGCTGAGCTGGGTGTGAAGCCGGCTGCGGTGATGGGCATGTCGATGGGGGAGATCGCTGCCGCCTACGCCTCAGGTGGGTTGAGTGACAGTGATGCGATGGTTATCGCCTGCCACCGCTCGCGGCTGATGGGGGAGGGCGAGAAGATGCTCACCGGCGACCGCGAGGGCGCGATGGCCGTGGTGGAGATGGCTGCCGAGGACATCGAGCAGTTGGAGAACATCGAGGCCGCCGTCTTCGCCGGACCCGGCATGACCACGGTGGGCGGACCCCGCGACGCAGTGGCGCAGCTGGTAGAACAGCTCGAAGCCGACGGCAAGTTGGCGCGCCCCCTCAACGTGAAGGGGGCCGGACACACCAGTGCCCTGGATCCGATCCTGGGCGAGTTGGCCGCCGAGTGCGCGGGCATTCAGCCACGTCCGCTGACGATTCCGCTGTACAGTTCGGTCGATCGCAGCACCGTCTACCAGCCAGGTGCTGTGGTTCACGATACTGACTATTGGCTGCGCTGCACCCGCCAGCCGGTGTACCTGCAGGATGCGACCGAGCAGGCGTTCGCCGCCGGCCACACCACCCTGGTGGAGATCTCCCCCAACCCGATTGGCCTGATGGGGCTGATGGGCACGGCATTTGCGGTGGGCAAGTCCGATGCCACACTCACCTTCGCCCTCAAGCGCAAGGTGGCGGAGGAGGATTCCCTGACCAGCCTCCTGGCTCACCTGTATGCCCAGGGCATGCCTATCGACGTGCGCGGACTCTACGGAGACGGCCCCGTGGCCGAGATCCCGCACACCGCATTCAAGCGTGGCCGCTATTGGACGGCCGCCCGCCCCAACTCCCACACCTCGGAGTCATTCCTGGGCCACCACGTCTCCCTGCCGGATGGCCGGTTGGCGTTCTCCGCCCGGGCCGAAGAAGTGCCCAGTGCATACTCCCTGATGGAGGCGGCAGCAGAGAAGATGCTGCCCGGGTCTGTTATTACTGTCCAGGAGGACAAGGACGTGTTGCCGCCCTCCGGTGAGGTGACCACCCTGGCGGCCCGCAACATTGGTGGGGTGAGTGTGCAGGTGTACCGGATGGACACCGGGGCACTTGTCGCAGAGGGCTTCGCCGCCGCCGGAGCGCCGGCTGACCAGGCTGCCGCGCCCACAAGCACCTCGGCTGGTTCAGCGGGGGCGTTGAGCTCTGAAACCGAGGCCGCGCCGGGTGCTGCTGGTGCCACCGTCACCAGCATTTTTGCTGCCGATGACCTGGAGGTGGAGTCCCGCCACTGGGATCCGGACTCCGGTGAAACCGTCGAGGAACGCCTGAAAGCCATCGTCAGTGAGTCGATGGGCTACGATGCCGAGGACCTGCCCGGGGAATTGCCACTCATTGACTTGGGGCTGGATTCCCTGATGGGGATGCGGATCAAGAACCGGATTGAGAATGACTTCCAGATTCCGCCGCTCAATGTACAGACGTTGCGCGATGCCTCCGTCGCCGATGTGATTGCGCTCGTGGAGTCCCAGGTTACCGGTGCGCCCGACATTGCCAGCACGGATACCCCCGCCGCCGTGTCGGTGTCCACCACCAGTGCCGACAGCACCGCAGCCACCGGCATTGTGCCCGTCGCCCCGCGCGATGCGTCCGAACGCCTCGTCTTTGCCACGTGGGCCAATATCACCGGCGCAGCCTTGCCCGGTGTCACCCACCCACTCCCGGAAATCACCTCCGACCAGGCCGATCAGATCGCTGCCCGGCTCACCGAGCGTGCCGGCATCACCGTCACTGCCGAACACGTCGGTGCAGCTGCCGATCTGGAAGCCCTGGCCAACATCGTCCGTGAGGGGCTGGAGACCGAGGTCGAAGGCCACATTCGCGTGTTGCGGGGACGCCTGGAGGGCTCCACCAAACCGGCGGTGTTCATGTTCCACCCAGCCGGTGGATCCTCGGTGGTGTACTCGCCGCTCATGCGCCGGTTGCCCGAGGATGTCCCGGTCTATGGTGTTGAGCGGCTGGAGGGCACCCTGTCGGAGCGGGCGGCCGCCTACCTCGATGACATTGTCCAGTACTCGGATGGGTTGCCGGTAATTTTGGGTGGTTGGAGCTTCGGAGGCGCGTTGGCCGCCGAGGTTGCCCGGCAGCTCAAGGAGCGCGCGTCGACAAGCCAGAATGTGCCGGAGATCGCCCTGCTGGCATTGTTGGATACCGTTCAGCCGCAC
>R14__coassemble_879_pt1 | contig 17538 bp, 17 predicted proteins | sample R14__metabat2_low_PE_014 | metagenome-assembled genome bin R14
GGCATAAAACCTGCTACCGCAGGTCAATAAATCCAGACCCTCCCCCTACGCGAGGAGACCCGCTGGGGTGATCCCCCCGGAGACACTAGATGTCACACCCCGATCAGTGCCAGCGGGATAACGGCTACACCATCTGGGCGTCGATACGCGTGCGTTCCGGTGTATACCACCGCCGCCTCCACGAGGTCATCACCGACAATGGTGCGTAACCAGTGGAGGTGGCGCACATCCTCGTCCCTAATGGATCCGGCGAGCTTTATTTCGAACGCGAGGACTCGCCCATCGAGGGTTTCCAGCACCAGGTCTACCTCGTGCGCCCTCTTCTTCGTTCGCACATGGCCAGAGCGAAGACCCGCTGCCGTTGCCGCAACGCGGAGGCTGTGGACGGCATAGGCCTCAAAGAATCGCCCAAGGAGCCCCGAGTTTTCTGAGGTATTAAGGGAGGAGCGACGGATCCCTGCCAAGTGAAGCCCTAGGGCCACATCGGCCAAGTAGTGCTTCGGAGAGCGCGTTTGACCAGGTATCTGATGTGTTGGTGATTCCCAAGCAGGCAACTCGTCGAACATCCAGATCTCATCGAGCTTCTCCCGGTACACCGCAGTAGTCCTCTTGCTCGGCGCATCCCCAGAGCCCTCGGTTGCCCTGGCGAGGATCTCGGAGTAGCTGGCGTCGGTCCCCGTCACCTGTGCGTATGCATGCAGCCAACTCTGCAGGCCAAATCGGTTGCGAATCGTGTAACCCTGGGCAGGCAATTCACGGTCAACGATCCGCGCCGCGTAGGAAGCGAGGAACTCCTGCTGCATGTCTGCCGGGAATCCCATGGCTGCGGGAAAACCCGTTGTATACATTTTCGTGAGGTACCCAGCGAGGTCGGTGTCGGACTGGCCTTCAATGGCAATCCCTCCCTCGCACAGCGCAGTCAATGATATGGCCGCTGGATTGACCGTGAGCTCGCACAACCCAAGGGGGCGCAGTCGAACACTCATGATGCGGCCGGCTCCGGTGTGGGTAGTAACTCCCGCCTGGGGAGTTGCCGATCCAGTCAGGTAAATGCTCCCAGGCGGGGCACCATTATCAACGGCTCTGCGCACCAGATCCCAGGACTGCGGCAGCCGCTGCCACTCATCAATGAGCAGTGGCCCGCGTCGTGTCTCGTTCACCAGGTCAACGGCAAGGAAACGGTTCTGGTCATCCTCGGAATCCATCCGGAACACTGTGCGCACGCGTCGACGGGCCGTCTCTGTCTTCCCTACAGCCTTCGGACCATCGATAGCGATTGCAGGGAAGTGTGCGGCGAGAACGTCAAGGCGCCTGTCTACCGCGCGGTGTATGTACTCCATACTCGACTACCTTAGCGCGATCCACACCCTACTGCACGTTTGGAGAGCATTTTACTGCACGTTTGGAGAGTGATTTACTGCACGTTTGGAGAAAACGGATTCACCACATCCAGACCGGGAATGTCTGCAAAGTCTTTTGTATTGCGTGTTACCACAGTCAACTGGTGTACCAACGCCGTAGCTGCGATATAAGCATCAATAACCGGCAGGGTCCTTCCCGTCTGCAACATCCCCCACTGGCGTGAAATCTCTGCCGTCACCGGCAGAATCTTTTCCGGCTCGGCTGTTTCAACCGATTCTATCCACCGACGCAGGCGTAGTGCTGCAACCTCATGCCGTTTTTCAACAAGAACGATGCCCTTCCACACTTCACCGATCGTCAGGGCACTGATGAAGAGGTCAGAATGTTCCGCCAACCATTGGATACACCCTTCGTTGGGCGTTTTATGTGTCGGCTCCGAGAGGACATTTGAATCGATGAGATAGGCCACCGCTGCTCCCTACAGTTCCAGACCAAGGTCACGGTCGGCGTCCATCGTCCGATCTGGAATGATGAGTTCTACGTCATGTGGAGCAGCCAATATCACCGATACAAGAGATGGACGCTCCTTTCGGTCCGCCTCGTAGTCCGAGTAACTAAGCACAACAGCTGTAGGCTTGCCATGTCGCGTGATGATCTGAGGCCCTTCGACCGTTTGCCGGAGCACCTCACTAAACCGCTGCTTCGCCTCTTGCACCTGCCATGTCGTCATGAATCGACAATAGCATTTTCTGTCTAGTCTGTCTAGATATGCAACCCGTCCATTTAGGCCCAGATGTGCGGCACCCCAGCAAGGTAGATAGGTACATTGACCACCCACTCCTGGTTCCTCAGAGACAGGTGCGAAAAACGTCGACCGCGTACGCTTGGATACTTGGTGACAAAGCTCTTGAGACTGCGCGAACGGAGTGTCGTTCCCCCCTTTACCTCAACCGCATAGACACTACCAGCATGCTCGACAAGCGCGTCGATCTCGCCCGATGAGTTCTCCGCAGACCAGTAGTAGACCGGCCCATCCAGGGAAGATACCAACTCCTGAATGACAAACTGCTCCATGAGGGCTCCGTGGAACTCACCAAAAAGGCGTTCATCGGAAAGGTACAGGCTCGGCTCGATGTGAGCCATCGCCCCCAGCAGGCCAACGTCGAGAGCAAAAAACTTGAAGATTTCATCACTTGCGTAAGCAGCCAGGGGAATACCCGGTCTACTTACACGCTTCACCTCCAACCCAACCCCGGCGCTGCGCAACCAAGTGATGGCAAATCGGAAGTCACGGGCGCGAGCGGACTCCCGAATGTGTCCAAAGATAAAGCGCTTGTTTTCCTGAGCCAAGTGAGCCGGTATCGAGTTCCATGTGGCCACGATCTTCTCTGACATTGACGCTGAATCGACATGTTTAGAGAAGTCCCGCTCATAGCCAAGGAGAATGCCCTCCTGTAAGCGGCGGATTTCTGCGAAGTCAGCTCCACCTCTATAGGCAGCCACTACCTCGGGCATTCCACCGACAAACAGGTAGCGACGCAACTGCTCAGCGAGAGTTTTTTCAAACGGTTGAATCATCGCAACATCGGGACTATCCAGCACGGGTGCCAGACTTGGGGGAAGAAATTCCTGAAACGAGAGCGGATACAAGTTTAATTCCTGCACCTTCCCCACCGGATAGCCGGTCCCCTCATGGACAGTAAGCCCGAGGAGAGAGCCAGCAGCAGTGACAGCATAATCCGGGGCATCCTCGCTAAAGTACTTCAGAAAAGTCAGGACTGCTGGAATCTGCTGAACCTCATCAAAGATGAGGAGCGTTGTTTCTGAATCAATAGGTTTACCAGCCAGAGCGCCAAGACTAAAGAGGATCCGGCGAACGTCGAAGTCTACATCGAAGATCGCCGCCAGCGTCGGATTATTGTCGCAGTTAAAATAGGCAGTTTCAGCGAAGTGCTGCCGTCCAAATTCCTTCAATAACCACGTCTTCCCCACTTGGCGAGCACCATTAATAATGAGGGGCTTCCGGCGGGGAGAATCTTTCCAAGCGATGAGTTTCGCCATTGCAGCTCGTTCCATACGCCTGATTTTAGCCATATTTGGTCAAACTAAGGCCTTAAAATAGCCAGTGATGGCAGAGGGGTTCTACCAGACAGTGATCGTATCGCTGGGGTGATTGAGATAGTCGGCCATATATGGGAGAACAAACTGAACCACACCATGACTTGGGGCAATAATGAGTTCAGCATCGATAAGCTTCTTCCGCACATCCGACAGCGACTTCACGCTCCGCCCCATCGTGTCCGCGATTGCGCCAATTGGTGCCCGCTGCTGGTCATCACACACTGCGGCAAGTGCCTCCAAGAACTCCAGCTGTGCGGATGTCACATCCCGTAGCTGTGGTGAATGAACCTGCGAGCCAAGACGACTGATTGCTTCAGCCTCTATGCCCTCCACTGTGTGTGAGTCAATCAGGCCACTGCCATTGGCGGCTGCATTCCACGCAAGCCACCCGGCAAGCTGCACCAAATACGGATACCCGTGTGAAAAAGCTGTAATCCGTTCAAGCCCAGCTTCATCGAAATGGACAGAGGTAGTCAGCGCTGTATCAGCAAAATTAGCTCGTGTATCTGCAGGCGAAAGGGGCCCAAGAAGATACCTCCGCGCGCGCCGGAGGAATGTAGTCCCCGGGAGAGAAAGCAAAGCATTGATTCCTGCGGGAAGTCCAGCAACCAACAGAGCAATGGGTAGTTCGTCTCGATTAATGTTCTGTACAGCGGTAGCCAGCCGATGGACAAAATCACCATCAAAATGCTGGGCTTCATCCATACTGATCACGACTCCGGCTCCACGCTCCATCACCCTGGAGAGCAATTCCCTCAAACTGTGCTCAAGCTCCGGCTTTGGAACAGCAGCGTGCTGACCTTCGAGATCGACCGCTCCAATACCCGGCACAGACACCCTAGAAATACGACTATGCGGTTTTTCATAGCGCGCAAGAAGAGCAGGTATGTCGGTATCAACCAGCTTATCGTAGGCATATGCCTGTGCCCCCGTCCGCAGAATAACCCACCCTTGGGTTGCCGCGATCTCCTCCATCTCATTGAGGAGTGCCGTCTTCCCGGTTCCCCGCAGACCCGAGATAACAGTACTTCGGCTGGCTCCATTGCGGTGTGACTCCATCAACGCCCTGAATTCAGTCAGAACTTGGTTCCTTCCTGCCCACATAACTGGCGAAATACCGAAATCAGGACGAAAAGGATTGGATTCTCGTTCGATCAAGCGCGCTGCAGCCATAACAGCAGTATACATTTTTTACGAGATTTTCGAGATTTACGAGACTTTCCAAAATGCGAGACTTTCGAGAATTACGAGATTTCTCTGAGACCATATCAACTCGCCCCGTACCCGCCCCTCCGAAACGCAACTACGACCTCGTTGAGCAATAGATTGCCAACCACTCGCTCACCTCGGCGAGGACACTTTCCGGAGCATGGGCGATGAAGCCGTGGAGGCGATGGCGAGAGATGGTGCACGGCTGCTCTGTCATAATCCACGAGAGCGGGGCATCGGAACTATCGGACAAGCAAATGGAAACATGATTGGGCCAGCCCCGTCCAATAAATATCTCCGTAGTGCGGTGACTGCCTAGTCGAGGTCGGCATTGATCCACTCCTGAACTTCCCGGCGGTAACTCTCCATATCCTCAGGCGAGGTTGCAGCCATCGCCGCCCAAGACATTGACATCCATCAATTGAGAGACTTTCATAGGGTTACCCAATATCTCTACCTCGGAAAAAGTGCTGAAAATCGGGTGTTCACCTGCGACGATGTGGGGTGGGTGCCCCCGTCGAAAAGTGAACTAGCTCACAGGGGGAAAACGCCCTACCATATGAGTACCCCAATCCTCCTACCTGAAAGGTGTTTTCACGTGTCACTGATTGATACCGAAATCCTGCCGTTCACCGCGCAGGCCTACTACAACGGCGAGTTTGTCGAGGTCACCGAGAAGGACGTCCTGGGCAAGTGGGCTGTCTTCTTCTTCTACCCTGGCGACTTCACCTTCGTCTGCCCGACCGAGCTCGGCGACCTGGCTGACCACTACGAGGAATTCAAGGCCCTCGGCGTGGAGATCTACTCCGTGTCCACCGACTCTCACTTCGTCCACAAGGCGTGGCACGCCGATTCCGACGAGGTCGGCAAGGTCCAGTACTACATGCTCGGGGATTCCAACCTGCAGCTGGCCACCAACTTTGACACCGTCCGCAAGGGCAACGCCCAGGCCGATCGCGCCACCTACCTGATCGATCCGCAGGGTGTCATCCAGTACATCGAGCAGACCGCCGAGGGCATCGGCCGCGATGCCTCTGAACTGCTGCGCAAGGTGAAGGCCGCCCAGTACATCGCCGCCAACCCCGGCGAGGTGTGCCCCGCCCACTGGCAGGAGGGCGATGAGACCCTGACCCCGAGCATCGATCTGGTGGGCAAGATCTAAGATGGCACAGCACCTTCTCGACGACAACCTGAAAGCCCAACTGGCAGCGCTCACCCCGCGCATCACTGAGGCGGTCGAACTGGTCGCCTCCCTCGATGACCGGGATGCCTCGGCCAACCTGGAACTGTTGCTCCAGGACATCGCTGGACTCTCAGACAACATCACCTACGTCCGCGATGACTCCGCCGTAGAGCGCAAGCCCGGTTTTCAGATTCGTCGGAAAGGTAGTGACATCGCCGTCACCTTCGCCGGTATCCCTACCGGCCACGAGTTCTCCTCCCTCGTGCTGGCGTTGCTGCAGGTTGGCGGCAACCCGATCAAGGAGGACGATGAGCTCATAGCCGCTGTGGCGAACCTCCCCGGCGACTATGAGTTCACCACGTACATGTCATTGACGTGCCAAAACTGCCCGACGGTGGTGCAGGCACTCAACACCATGTCCGTCATCAATCCACGCATCAAGCACACTGCGGTGGAGGGCTCCCTCTTCCAGGATGAGATCAACGAGAAGAACATCCTCTCCGTGCCCACCATTTACTTAAACGGGGAAGAATTCGGCCAGGGCCGCACCACCATTGAGCAGTTCGTCGCCCGCCTCGACACCGGTGCGCAGACGCGGATGGCCGACAAGATGAACGAGGCTGAACCTTACGATGCCCTCGTCATCGGCCAGGGCCCGGCCGGGGCCGCTGCGGCGATCTACTTTGCCCGCAAGGGCATGCGCACCGCGATCGCCGGTGAGCGCTTCGGCGGCCAGGTCAACGATACCTTGGCCATTGAGAACTTCATCTCCGAGACGTACACGGAGGGCCCGAAGCTGGCTGCCCACCTCGAAGAGCACGTCAAGGCCTACGACATTGACATCTATCCGGCGGTTACCGCTACCGGCCTCACCCCTGCCGATGGGGAAGCAGGTCTCCACACCGTCCACTTCGGTGACGGTGCACTCACCGCACAAACCGTGGTCATCGCCACTGGCGCGCGCTGGCGGCTGATGGATGTGCCCGGTGAGAGCGAGTACCGCAACAAGGGTGTCACGTTCTGCCCCCACTGCGATGGCCCCCTGTTCAAGGGCAAGAAGATCGCCGTCATCGGCGGCGGAAACTCCGGCATTGAGGCAGCTATTGACTTGGCGGGCTTGGCCAGCGAACTGACGGTGTTGGAGTTCCTCGATGCTCCGCGTGCCGACGACGTGCTGCTGAAATCCCTAGCCACCCACTCCAACGCACGGATCATCACGAACGCCGCCACCACGGAGGTCATCGGCGATGGGACAAACGTGACCGGGTTGACCTACACGGACCGGACCACCGGCGAGTCCCACACCCTGGACATGTCCGGCATCTTTGTGCAGATTGGCCTGCTGCCCAACACCGAGTGGTTGGACGGTGCACTGGAGCTCAACGGGAAGCGGGAGATTGTCACCGACGGGAACGGGGCCACCTCCATTCCCGGCATCTATGCGGCCGGTGACTGTGCAGACACCGCGTTCAAGCAGATTGTGATCGCTGAAGGCTCCGGGGCGACGGCGGCGCTGTCGGCGTGGGATCGGCTTATCCGCCAGGACGCATAGGACGGAGAGCACCCGGGTTTTACAGCAGCACCCAGGTGCTCATTCGCTTTGCCCCGACCCGCTGAATGTAGCCCTTCTCCACGAGGCGATTGAGGGCGCGCTGAACCGTCCGCACCGTTCGCCCCACCGCCTCGGCCAGCGTTTGCCGGCTCTGCTGCGGGTTCTCCTGAAGTAGTTTCAGCAGCGCCTGCTCCACTTCAGACAATGGCTCCGGTGACAGTGGCTCCGGTGACAGTGGCTGCGGTTTCCGCACCTCAGTTGGGATAGTGATCGTTTCAACGGCGGCATTCCCTGCGGGTCCGGCCGGAGAAATATCCGGCCGATTGCGGTAAAAGATGAACGTGAACCCGGCTGCTGGGCCCGATTCCTCATTGTGGTAGCTGTATGTCACCGAGGCTTCCCGGCAGAGCATATCCACGCGCTTCAAACCGCTGCCAAACTGTTCAATCTGATTGGACAGGTACAACGTCTTGGCTATCGTCTCATTGCGCAGAGAGGACGGGATACTCCCACGGACGTAATCGTCCACGGTTCTATCGGTCGCAAACGCTCCCGGGTTATAGATAGTCACTCGGTCTGGGTAAATACACACCTCATGGCTAGTAGCCAGCCCAGAATACCGGGCATGGGCAAAGCTGTTGGCGACAACCTCATGGATCGCCTTTTTCGGTATTTCAGGGATCTCCTGGCGCGGTCCTCCGGTGAATTCAACCGCCCAGCGGATGTTCTCCAGAATGTACTTCTCGGTGGCTCCGATCAGCTCGGTAATGTTGCCCTCGAGTGTCTTCATATCCAGGAATGTGAGCTTCTCCGGGGTGGCGAACACTGCCATTTTAACTGTCACCGGCCCGGTAGCTCCGAAGAGATATTCCCCTGCAACAGTGAGACGCTCTCCTGCAGTAAGAGAGAGCTGTTCAAGTAAGCCCCGTACAGTGAATGGCTCTAATTGCGGGAGTCTGCCCGAATCAACAGCACGCCGGTAGAACGCGCGCACGCTCGACTCATCGACATTGTCGATGGTGGCTTCCGATTGCCCCTTTTCCCACGACCCCCTGTACGCCGCCTCTGCAAACAGTGTCCGCAACTGCGGTGGGGTGACCATCCGATCCTCATCGGCCGTGCGCAGGTAGTACTTCCCATGTGCTGAATATGGACCATCACCACCTGTAACCTGTGCACAGATGACCGTCTTCCCGGCCATATCCACTACTTCTACCGTGGGATAAACCTGGGGTTCAATCGCCTCAAAAATACCCCGCGATACACGCCGTAAGGTCGCCTCGGAGACTTCTTGCCCCACGACTTCCCCGTCAGGGTTGACTCCGAAGTAGACCACGGCTTCACCTGTCTTATTGAGCATGGCAGCCAGTGACACACACGCCTGCTTGAGCTCTCCGGTGGACTTTTTGAACTCCACGGTCTCTGACTCCATGCCCAATTTCATAAGTGACACACTAATACCGATAAGTGACACCGTCAACTCGATTGCCTAGGTATTTATCCATCACTCGGTTGTCACTTATATGTCACTTATTTTGCGATTTCATGTCACTTATCGTTGGTGCCCTCGACGTTCCAAGCGGTCTATTTGCGCTAGACCGCATTGTCTGTTAGTGTTCTCTGCCATGACTACAAAGTACGATAATTCAGACACCAGTAACTGGGGTTTCAACACCCGCTCCATCCACGCCGGCCAGATCGTCGACTCGCAAACCGGAGCCCGCAACCTGCCCATCTACCTCACCAGCTCCTATGTGTTCAACTCCGCCGAGCACGCCAAGCAGCGCTTCGCTCTCGAAGATCTCGGTCCGGTGTACTCGCGGCTGACCAACCCGACCGTGGAAGCTGTGGAGAACCGCCTGGCCGACCTTGAAGGCGGTGTCCACGCCGTCCTCTTTGCCTCCGGGCAGGCCGCTGAGACCGCCGCCATCTTGAACCTGGCGCGGTCTGGCTCCCACATCGTCACCTCCCCGCACCTCTACGGCGGCACCGAGACCCTCTTCGCCTCCACCCTGGCCCGTCTGGGCATCGAGGTCACCTTCGTGGACAACCCCGACGATCCAGCCAGCTGGCAGGCAGCTGTCCGCGAGAACACCGTCGCCTTCTACGGGGAGACCTTCGGCAACCCGCTGGCGGACATCTTGGATATCCCCGCCGTTGCCGAGGTGGCCCACGCCAACCAGGTGCCCCTCATCGTCGACAACACCGTCGCCACCGCCGCACTTGTCCGCCCGCTCGATCTGGGCGCGGACATCGTCGTTGCCTCCACCACCAAGTTCTACACCGGCAACGGCTCCGGATTGGGCGGGGTCCTCGTCGATGGCGGCAGCTTCGACTGGTCCGTTGAACGCAACGGCACACCCGTCTTCCCCGACTTTGTCACCCCGGATCCCGCCTACCACGGCCTGAAGTACGTGGACCTCGGCCCCGCCGCCTTTGGTCTGAAAGCCCGGGTGGGACTGCTGCGCGATACTGGTGCGGCCCCCTCCCCGTTCAACGCCTGGGTGCTCGCTCAAGGGTTGGACACCCTCTCCCTGCGCATTGAGCGCCACAATGAGAACGCCCTCAAGGTGGCCCAGTACCTGCACGATCACAGGGGCGTGACCAAGGTGAACTTCTCCGGATTGGAGGACTCCCCGTGGTACCCGGTCAAGGAAAAACTCGGCCTGAAGTACACAGGCTCCGTCCTCTCCTTCGACATTGAGGGCGGTCAGGAGGCTGCGTGGACGTTTATCGATGCGCTGAAGCTCCACTCCGATCTGGCCAACATTGGTGACGTGCGCTCGCTGGTCTCCCACACCGCCTCCACCACCCACTCGCAGTCGGACGACGCGGGCCTGGCCCGAGCTGGTGTGTCCCGCTCCACGATCCGCCTCTCCGTCGGTATCGAGAACGTCGAGGACATCATCGCCGACCTTGAGCGCGGATTCGCCGCTCTTGGGCTGGCGTGAGACTGGAAGCGGAATCACTAGCTTCGAGGAGATGTGAATGAACCGAAGGTTTGCTGTAGTTTCTTTCCTTTTCATCCAGTTAGCAGCCTTAGCTGGACTACTGTTCTCTGGAATTCTCTCCGCCGACTCTTCAGCTGTCACCATCACGGCGGCGATCATCGGCTCGGTTGCTATCGCAACTCTTGTATGGGTAGCCGTGTATTTCCTAATCCAACCACTTAAGAAACACGAAAGAGGAACATCGAAATGAAGCAGTTTTTGTCTTCGATCGCCATAATCGCTTGCACCTTAACTGTCAGCCCAACATCTGCCAGCGCTGCGGAGCTGAACAACACTGCAACGGTTAATGAATGTGAAACCCATTCTTCGAACCCAACTATCCATGGGGAATATGGCAGACCCGTATCGCCTGATCAATTGGTCCTACTAGACAACGGGCTCAGCTATGGGGCGATTCCCCACATTACCCCCCGCGATGAAATACTGCTAGACAAGGCAGTCGCTATCACTGATGGAACTAATGGGATGGTATATCGCATCCCGTTGTACGACGAGTTCTCTGACACCAACTACCTCCTGGTGCAGACTTCAAACGGGGAAGTCCAACGAGTTGCGGAGACACATATCGACGTGTTGTCCCAAGATGAAGCGAGGCTCCAAGTATGGATCGACGGGCACCAAGAATACGACAGTGTTGTTCGCGAATCGGATGGTTCCTACTCAACACGTGGAGTCAGAGACGCTTGGAGCACTTTCAACAGCTGCCTGAGTAATGCAGGTGTCCCAATGGCTGTTGTAACCGCTATTTCACTGGCATGTGGCCTTCTCGGAGCCTTCACAGCAGGTACTGGAGTCCCAGCCTGCATGATTGGCGCTGCAGGTGCTTTTGCTGCAACAGTTAGCTTCTGCTATGGCAGAGCACTGAAGGTTCTCTAACACCGCCTCCACCACCCACTCGCAGTCCGATGATGCAGGCCTGGCGCGGGCCGGTGTGTCCCGCTCCACGATCCGCCTCTCCGTCGGCATCGAGAACGTCGAGGACATCATCGCCGACCTCGAGCGCGGATTCGCCGCTCTTGGGCTGGCATAGGACTGGCAACGGAACCACGACGGACTCCTGGAGGCGTAAATCTAAAGGGGTTAGCGGCTTCTTTGTACCTGCTAACCCCTCTGGTGAGACGATATGACCGTCCTATTACTTAATCCATTCAACGGGCACGCACGTTGATGTTTCGGGTGGCAGTGAGTACCACTACCAGTGCCATGACCAACATACATGAAGACCACATTGCCAGTTCTGCGCCTGTTCCACGACCGGTTGCATAGGCGACAACGGCAAAGACGAGGCCCAGTATGGCGGGAAGGAACAACCACTGGCCAGCACGTCGAGCAAGAGCACGCCAGTCCACAGCCTCATCGGACTGCTGCCGCAGGTCACAGCGCAGTAGCACACCTGTGATTGCCAGGAGTAGTGCCCACAGAATAAGAGAAACCACGAATCCAACTGGCATACTCAAAAACAGGAGAATGTCTGCCAGCACCAAGAATTCCACCGCCACCACGTAGGTTAGCTTTGTCCACAAGCCGAGCATCTCCTCACCTCTTAGCTTTCTCTCAAATAGTTTCGCTCAGAATGACAGTCGCAACGTCACAGACAAGAGCACTTAACACTGGGATCCAACTAGCGCCAAGAAGCCATCGACTCCAAGACCCCAGATCGCCGCGACTATTGCTGCACCAACTGCACCAGTTTCGAGAATCAGTGGAATAGCAGCGGCCCACCCACCAGAGTGAATGATACCGACAATCCATAGGAGCATCGAGCAGGGTACGCCGGACCAGTCGAATCCAGTCAATGCGCTGGTGCTTGCACCCGAAAGCTGGTACTGCAGCTCAAGGCCATCCGGCCCGATCACAGTTGACGTACCAGAGGTAGAGTCAAATCGTACACGCATGTCCCCTTGAGGGGTGCGGACAGTGAGCCAACCATCAGCATCCGACTTTACGTATGGGGAAAGTGCGCCTCGAGTCTGCTCTACCCCATTTTGCTCAACTATAGGAGTCGAGACTTTTTCCACTGCTCCTGTCGGTGCAGCCGATACTGGGTATAGACCCATCACAACTGTTAGGGCCGCACCGACCATCTTGATTCTTTCCAACATCAGAACTCTCCTCTCTTTGGGCTGACGATGGGCAAACCTTTTGCCCACCTTCTATACCACCAGGTTCCGTCTGATTCGCCTATTCACAAATGCTAACTATTTTATTCCCGCGAGTTTTTACACCACCACCACACCAGTTTTAATAAGGCACGATTCTAGAACCCGGCGTTCTTAGCCCTCAAGATGAGTTCCCCCCGTGACCGAACACCAGTGTGACGGAATACCTGAGTCACATACTGTCTTACCGAATCCTCACCTAGATGTAACGACGATGCTATTTGCCGATTAGAGTATGCGAGAATAACAAGTTCAAATACATCCCTAAGGGAAGGTGTCAGCTCATTTACGCGAGCAATGAAATCTGAGTACTCGGCGCGATTGATCTCGTCTTTGATCAATTGATTCGTCATTACCCCGATCGACCATTCACCCATCACGATTTGACCCGCTGCAACTTTGACGATAGCCGCAACGAGATCGTCACTGTTAACAGTCTTTGTCAAGAAGCCTCTTGCCCCAGCGGCCATCGCTCTCTGCAGATTTCTCTCAATCTGGAACGCTGTAAACATGATGACCTTAACCTGCGGAAGCTGTGAAACGACGAATTTTAGAACTCCGATCCCATCCACCTCAGGCATATCCACATCAACCAAGGCAACATCGACAGGATTTAGAGTCAATTCCTTAATCGCTTCAGCGCCATTCGAAACCGTAGCAACTACTTCGATCCCATTCCGTTTATCGACCATCTCTGCCACCTTCACCAGCATTACTTGATCATCATCGACGATGAGGAGACGAATCCTTCCACTATTCATCAGGCGACACTCCCTAACAGGCTACTCCCTGGCGGTATTGAGAAAGAGACCAACCACTTTGAATCAAGTTCACCCGAGACAAAAGTTCCTCCGAGCGACTCAACCATCTCCCGAGCGTACGCTAACCCCAGCTTTGTCGCCGTTTCTGAGCCTTTCGCTACAGCCTCAGTATCAATCTCGCTGACCAGAGATGTGTCAACAAGCCCGTCATCACCTACGTCAACGAGAAGTGATGCGCTACTACCTGTCTTCGCGTATTTCAGGCAGTTAGCCACAGCCTCCATCAGCACATCTGCAAGGACGAGCAGTTGAGACTCTGAGAGCCTGGCAGAAACACCGAGTATCTCAGACTGAAGATATATTGATTTCAAAGCAAGAGCACTGCGACACTCGTCTTCAATTCCCTGCAAAGAGAGGTGCCCCGAATATGCGTGTGCCCGTAAACTAATAGATGTGCTGTCATAAACAGGCGAACTACGCTCACGCATGAGCTGCCGAAGATGCATGGACGCAAGTCCAATAAGATGAATCAGTCCCTCAATATCCGCCTGCTGATCACCCGGAAGTTGAGAATCAAGCAAAGTCTGTGCAGTTGCAGAGATTCTTGCAAGATCACGGGCTAGGGAATTATGCAGTTCGAAAGCCAACTCTTGACCTGCTTTTTCGTGAGCCATGTGAGCTTCGATTGTTTTTTCTTCAATAATTGAACCGAATCGGTTCTCACGTGTCCGCATCCAGTACGCTGCACCGTAAATGACGCCAATACCGACTAAATTCAGAACCGCGCTCAAAGCTGACAGTTTCGGAGCACCGTCGGCGTAGAAATTCGCGGCATGCGCTCCAAAGAATGCGACAACTGAGGCTACCCACCATCCTCTCAACAGCCAGACGACCACCACTACATCTACGCCCACAATGATTAGACCGAGAGGAGCATTCATTCCGACTACGGTGCCGAAGCTGTAGATCAAAAGGAAGCCGAGCTCCATAACTGGGCCCAACCAACCGGCCAACGCCAACAAACTAGCTAGTATGACCAAACTGACGATCGCCGCCTGTGGCAGTGGCTGAATAAGAAGCGCCGTGAGAACCTCAAAAAGTGTAATTGCTGCAGCAACTACCACATATACTGCTTGTTGACGCCTATTGTGATACGTATCTGGAAGGGTCAGCAAACCTAATAAAGACACGACTAAAGATTCCTATACGTCCCAGCAACCCGGAATCTCGGGATAGAAATAACACCACAATGGCCTCTCTGAGGCCATGCTGACCTCGGCACCCGCAGGCACTATTCCGCAGATGACTGCCACCGCGGCAATTACACTGACGAGTATTCTTTTCAAACTCATGGCTCAAATATACCTAGCTGTTTTACGGTCACACTATTCACAAAAGTAAAGATACTTCACGACCAAGAGTCATCGCCTCAAAGCCATAAATCAGGTATGCTTTTTCACAGAGTTGCCAATTTTCAGGAGGTTTTGTGGAACGATCTGCCATTAATCAGCTCCTTGATTGGAAGCAGTCGCCACGCCGCAAGCCACTCATCGTGCAAGGTGCCAGGCAAGTGGGCAAAACGTGGCTGCTCAAAGAATTTGGGCAGCGGCACTTCGAGCGCACTGCTTATGTCGAACTCCTCGGCGACCAGGGACTGAGCACTGTCTTCGAGGGAAGCTTGGAGCCACGTCGCATCCTTGATGCGATCTCGCTGGCTACCGGAATCCCCGTCGGTGACCCAGACACCCTCATCATCCTCGATGAGGTGCAAACGACACCGCGCGCCCTGACTGCCCTTAAGTTTTTCCAGGAACAGACCCCGGATATCCCCATCATCGTTGCCGGTTCTCTTCTTGGAATATCCCTTCACCAGGGAATTTCTTTTCCTGTTGGCAAAGTGAACTATCTCAACCTCTACCCGTTGAGCTTCGAGGAGTTTCTCCTTGCTCTCGGCGAGGACGGACTCGTCACCACACTGCAGGCACGAGATTGGAGCCTAATCTCCTCTTTTAGCGAGAAATACACAGATTACCTGCGTAGATACTTCTATATTGGGGGAATGCCGGAGGCAATTACCGCTTTTCTTGAAACCGGTGACTACGCCGCAGCACGCGCTGTCCACAATGACCTCCTCACCGACTACGGACACGACTTTTCCAAACACACCACTCCCCAACTGTCTGAGCGCATTCGCCAGGTGTGGGCATCACTGCCCGGTCAGCTGGCTCGTGAGGACAAGAAGTTCATTTACAAAGCGGTTGGCCCCGGTGCGCGGGCACGATCCCATGAGGAGGCAATCAGCTGGCTAGCCGATGCTGGCCTGATTATTCGTGTGCCACGTGTGAGTACTGGTCGGCTCCCCCTAGCCGGATATTCTGCGGGTAGTGGCTTCAAACTTTATTGCTTCGACGTGGGACTTCTTGGGGCAGCCAGTGGCCTGGATACAGCAACAGTTATTGACGGCGACCGCCTGTTCACAGAGTTCAAAGGAGCCCTTACAGAGAACTATGTGGCCCAGCAGCTGCTCACCTGTGGGATCACCCCCCACTACTGGTCGGCGGAAAACTCCAGCGGTGAGGTGGACTTTGTCGTCGCTCTCCCCACAGCCACTCAAACATCAGTGGTTCCTATTGAGGTTAAGTCAGGTGAGAACGTCCGCTCACAGAGCTTACGGTCATTCATGGAGAAAAACGATCTCCCCCACGCACTTCGCTTCTCCCTGGCCAACTTCGAGGAACAGGACTGGCTCACCAATGTCCCCCTCTACGCCATCGGTGCCTACCTCGGGGCGCTGTAGCGGCACGTGCATCGCTTGAGCTCTCACTCTCGGGGATTCGTTAACTCTTCGGAGTCTCCGCATGTGCCGTTTAGAGTATCTGCATTTACCTTCCTAGGATGTCTGCATTATCCTACGTAGGGGGTTGCACGCTGCGGTTTTCGTTTTTTATACTGATCACATGGATACCGCAGCCATCCGTGGGATTACCTACGTTCCTCGCACTATAGATCGCCGCATCGAACACCTCCTCACCATCGCCGGTGCAGTCGTGATCGAAGGCCCGCGCGCCTGTGGAAAAACGATGACCGGGCTACACCATGCCCAGTCAGCCGTCTTCATCGATGACGAGGAAACCCAACAACACCTGGCTGTTGAGCCAGATTATGCCCTCACCGGTGAGCGCCCCCATCTCATTGACGAGTGGCAGCTGCATCCACCGCTGTGGAACCGCGTGCGACGGGCGGTGGATGCCAGTGGTGAATTTGGCAACTTCATTCTCACCGGATCGGCCGTCCCTGCAGATGACGCAACTCGACACACCGGAGCGGGCCGTTTTATCCGTATCCATCAACGGACAATGACGTGGGAGGAGAAGGGTCAGTCACAGCCAAGCGTCCACCTCACCGAACTGTTTGACGGTGCCGAGGTGAGCTTTGATGCCACCACCTATAGTCTCGCTGACAATCTCACAGCCCTGCTGACCTCCGGGTTCCCCGCCCACATTCGCCTGCAGCCCGCCGATGCCCGCGACGTCCTGAGAGGCTATATGGAGGAAATCACCCACACGGACATCTACCGATTAGATGACAAGCAGTTACGGCATGATCCGGTGGTTATCAATCAGATTCTCCGCTCAATTGCACGACTAACAGCCGATGAGGCGCGGATATCCACTATCAGAGCCGATATCGCGCCCGTAGCACCGAATATCAGTGACAGTTCAGTCAGCACTATTCTCGCCCGACTCTCCCGCCTCCACATCCTGGAGACCATTCCTGCGTGGACCCCGAGACTGCGCTCGCGTGCCCGGTTGCGCACGAGCGGGAAACTCCACCTCGCCGATGCGTCACTTGCTGCGACTGCTCTTGGCGCAACAGAGAGAAGTCTCGCAGCAGATATCACCGCTACAGGTGCCCTGTTTGAGTCTGCAGTCCTCCATGACCTCGCAGTGATGGTAGAGGCATTGGGTGGCACCCTCTATCACTATCGCGATTCCAACGGGTATGAACTCGATGGTGTCCTCGCTCTCCCAGACGGCCGGTGGGGTGCGGTGGAAGTCAAGCTTGGAGTAGGCGATGTTCCCGCTGCGATGGAGCGCATGACCGATGTGATCGCCCAAATCGATGCTGCCGAACCCCCCTCATTCATGGCCGTCATCTCCGGAACCGGAAGTTCCTACAC
>R14__coassemble_892_pt1 | contig 17316 bp, 19 predicted proteins | sample R14__metabat2_low_PE_014 | metagenome-assembled genome bin R14
TCGAAACCCGAAAACGCACACCAGGTAGATGCCGACCCACCACGGAATTTAGGATCTACCAAAGGGGTGAGCTCTGGGTGATCGGCTGTGAGAGTTCCCGGGCAGGCTAGCTCCACTGAAGGGTTCCGGGTGACCAGATGCTGGTTGGGATTATCGGCGTGCAGGTGATTGGTCGCAGGAAGGCTACCATGGTTGAGATGGCCTGATCGAAGCTGAGATCTGTGTCTATGGTGGCTGAAAAGCGTTTCCATAGGTTTGCGATGTGATTGTTCGTTGGCATCGCACCGAGACGTTTCCACAATTGTTCAGGGAGACTGTGGTGGCGGGCGTTCATCGTTGCTGTAATGGCATCGCGGAGGATGTTCGCTTGGAATGAGTAGCTGTGTGCGAGAAACCAGATGTCGTAAAAGTCTTTCATTCTGCTGGTCAGTTCCATCCGGATGGCTATCGCATCAAGTTTTTCCGCGACTGAACTGTAGAGACTGTAGGCCCGAACGGTCGGGCCTACGAAATCAGGCAGTTGGGGTTGGAGGGTGACGACTTGGGAATTGGGGACGACTGGATCGCCAAGTCCGATATCGATAGAAAACGGTATGGTCACCCGATTGATTGTGCTCACAATTTTGAGTCGAGTACCAGGATAGTCTTTGGCAATAGCGATCGGTTCAGCTTTGCGGATCGTCATGTCAACGAAGCTATTGGGGCTAGGCGTATTACAGATTTCGGTGAATATCGAGACGAGATTGTCCAGATCGCCGGCGATGTTATGGGCTAAAAAGTCGAGGTCATGAGTAGGGCGAGAGGTATAACTCGATAGAGCATAGATGAGCATTCCACCTTTGAGGATGAAGTGATCGGCAGTGCGATGGTGGGAGAGCCTTCGGAGGAACTCCTCCTGTGCGAAAAGCTAGAGGAGCAGGTGCAAGGGAATATTTTCCCTAATGGATCGATTCTTGAGTCGCGACACCACTGATTGGCCGACGGAGTCTATATCCATGGACCGAAAACCTCCCGTACCTTGCGTTCCACTCTTAGCTGCGGAGCGTAGTTGATCAGTTGTGCGATGTTGCGCATAGGGTCATCGATGTAGGAGCGGATAGCTTGGGCGACCATTTCCGCTTCTATTTTGTTGCGGTGGAGGAGGATATCACAGATAGTGCGTTCGCGATCGTAGACGGTGGCTAGGGTCCCATCGACAGTGATCGTTGTCCTGCCCAGAGGAAGCTTGTATGAAGAGAGGAAATGAGGGCTCACCCTTGGATAGGTGATAGAGAAGCGGTTTCGGCTGCTTGCTGCATCGACGGCGAGATGCCAGCTCGGGGGAGTGCGGTCAATGTAGCTATAGAGTGCAAGAGCGGATTCGCGGTAAACGATTGCATCAGGGAACAAAGTTGCGAGGATATTGATGTCGCTGACAGTGTCGTCATCTGTGCGAATGTAAAAACCCCGCTTGATGCGTACCAGCTTCCCCTCATTGAGAAGGGTGGAGATGTCACGGAAGCTCAGGCCGTGCTGGCTAAGGACCTGTGTCGTAAGGACTTTCATAGTCGACGTGTTCTCCTTCCCTATTGCGCAGTAGGGTAAACGCCAGTGTTCTAAGAGATGTTAATAAGCGTACAAGAAAAAAAGCAAACTTGTACAGAAAATTACAGGCATTCGGTGCTGGAACTGCCATTGTTCCCGACAATGGAGCGACCGTTCTCGCAATCCCTCGCGTAGCCGGGGGCATAACATCTGCTATCCAGGCATTTTATGATTTAGACCCCCTCGTACGCGAGGGGATCAGGCCGGTGGCCGCCGAGGGGCTCGGGCTAGGGGCTCGGGCGAGGGGCTCGGCCGAGGGGCTCGGGCGGCCGGTCAGTCTGGGGGAGGTTTGGCCGGAGATCCGGCGCAAAGCCGAGAACCCTACCGGTTGAACTCGGCGCGAACGTCGTCGAAGAGGACGGTGGAGACGTAGCGCTCGCCGTAGTCGGTGATGACGGTGACGATGGTCTTGTCCTTGTTTTCCTCCTTGGCCGCCAGCTGCAGGGCGTAGAAGACGTTGGCACCCGAGGAGATGCCACCCAAGATGCCCTCCTTGGCGGCGAGCTCACGGGCGGTGCGGATGGCATCGTCGTTGGAGACGGTGACGATATCGTCGATGACCTTGCGGTCCATCACCTCAGGGATGAAGTTGGCGCCGATGCCCTGAATCTTGTGGGAGCCGGCATGTCCCTGGGTGAGCAGTGGCGAATCCGCCGGTTCAATGCCGATGACCTGGATTTTGGGGTCGTGGTCTTTGAGTACCTCACCGACACCGGAGATGGTACCGGCGGTGCCGAAGCCGGCGACGAAGTAGTCGAGGTGGCCCTCAGTATCGGAGATGATCTCCTGCGCGGTGGTTTCCCGGTGGATCTTCGGGTTGGCGGGGTTGGCGAACTGGTTGGCCAAAATGGCGTTGTCGGTGTTGGCGACAATCTCGTTGGCCTTGTCCACTGCCCCCTGCATACCGGCAGAACCGGGGGTGAGAACAATCTGAGCTCCGTAGGCGCGCAGCATGACCCGGCGCTCCATGGACATGGTCTCCGGCATGGTGAGGATCACGTGGTAGCCGCGGGCGGCCCCGACCATTGCCAGGGCAATGCCGGTGTTGCCGGAGGTGGCCTCCACGATGGTGCCACCGGGTTTGAGGGTGCCGTCGGCTTCAGCGGCATTGATAATGGCCTTGCCGATGCGGTCTTTGACGGAGTTGGCGGGGTTAAAGGATTCTACTTTCACCACCACATCCCCGGGCAGGTCCTTGGTGAGGGTGCTCAGGCGCACGAGCGGGGTACGGCCGATGGTCTCGGTGATGTCGTTGAAAATAGCCATGATTTTTCTCCTTGGTAATTGGGGGTAATTGGGTTTCATGTTCGTGTCTTTCACGGACTGCAACGCAACTATAGCGAGGACTATTCCCAAAGTCCAGACAGAAGCGTCTAAATAAACTAGACTGCTCGGTCTATAGGGGGTTGGTTCGCTAGGCTTATCCCCATGACAAGCACCCGCGACATCGCCCGCGACCACGATGTGTCTCTGGAGACCATTCACAGCGCCCTCCTCAACAAAGGGTTCTACGGCTCCAGCGAAGAAAACACAGTGACGGTGACCCCAACAGCTATCGGCAACGTCCTGGTGTATGTCACCAACCCCGGTGCCCAATTCACCTATACGGTGGAACCGTTCAACACCACCGGCTTCCGGGTCACCGGCCACGGTAACGCCGCTGGCCGCCAAGAAATCACCACCAACCGCGTCCACACCTACACGCCCACCGGCGATGGCACTACCCACGAGGAGGTCCACGCCGAATATGAGGTGGACATCCCACTGGCCGGAGCGTTTGCGGAGAAGCGCTGGGCCGACCAGTTGGACGAGGAAATCGATCACCGCGCCGCCGGGTTTATCGCCTTTGCTCAGTGGCAGGCGGAGCAGCAGTCAGACGGCGAACAAAAGCAGGGGTAAAAACTAATTTTTTGCTACCCCCGGGGGGTGCGATATACTGCACATTATTACAGTGAACTTCCCCCCGGAGTACCCAATGTGGGTGTACCAAACTGGGGGTGCAGCCAAGGAGGTGCCGTGTGGATATCCAACGCATGAAAGAAGATGACGACGTTATCCGCGCCGCGCTGACCTCCCTGAAATCCACCACCGGTATCTCTGTAACCATGTATGCGCAGGTCGCAGCCGATGGCTCGGCCCGTGTCACCCACTGGCTGGGGCTGAAAACCACCGCCCTCCACAATCTCATGATCGCCCCGGGCACCGGTGTCGCCGGCCGGGTGATCGAGCACCGCCGCGCTGTTGGTTTCACCGAGTACACCCGCGCCAAGGACATCACCCACGACTATGACCGCCGCGTTCAGGAGGAGGGATTGCACTCCCTCATCGGTTTGCCCGTCATTGTCCAGCGTGACGTGGTCGGTGTTCTCTACGTGGGCGTTCACTCGCCGGTCCGGTTGAGTGAAAAGGTTATTGAGGAACTCACCATGACTGCGCGCAGTCTGGAGCAGGATCTTGCCGTCAACCGGGCGCTGCAGCGTTCGGAGGGGGTACGTCCAGCCTCGCTCAAACATGGCCGCGCGGCCACCGGTGCGGAGTGGGAACAGGTCCGTGCCACCCACTCCAAACTGAGGATGTTGGCCAACCGAATCACCGATGAGGGCCTGCGTCAGGAACTGGAAACCCTGTGTGACCAGATGATCGCGCCGGTGCGGGTGAAGCCGACGACGAAGCTCTCAGCCCGCGAGCGCGATGTTCTCGCCTGTGTGGCGTTGGGGCAGACGAATGTGGAGGCCGCGAAGGAGCTGCAGATCGGCGCAGAGACAGTGAAGAGCTATCTGCGCTCGGTGATGCGCAAACTCGGTGCGCACACCCGCTACGAGGCGGTCAACGCCGCCCGGCGCATCGGCGCCCTGCCGTAAACGGCACGGTCAGTTCTTACCGCTCCCCACCGGGCACCCACAGCACCTCATCGCCATCGGCGGCCACCCGGCACAGCACAAATAGCAGGTCGGAGAGGCGGTTGAGGTATTTCGCTGTGAGCGGATTGGTGGTGTCGGGGTAGTCCGCAATCGCCTTCCACGCCCGCCGCTCAGCCCGCCTCGTCACCACCCGGGCCGTATGCAGCTTGGCGACGAGCAGGTCACCGCCCGGCAGAATAAAACTGCGCAGCTTTCCCAGCGGCTCATTGAACCGGTCAATCTCTTGCTCCAGGCGGTCAATGTAGGCCTGTTCCACGCGCAGCGGGGGATACTTGGGATTCTCCTCAATCGGGGTGGCTAAATCGGCACCACAGTCAAACAGCTCATTCTGGACGCGCTGGAGAACGGTGACCACACCGTCGTCAAGCGAACTGCCTGTGGCGCTGCTCGAGAGGGCAAGCACCTCCCCGAGGACGCAGTTGGCCTCCTCCACATCGGCGTACGCTTCCAAGCGGGAATCGTATTTGGGGACGCGGTCAAAATTGGAGAGAGCGGAGGTGCCGTCGTCGCCGACGCGGGTGTAGATGCGTGTGAGATGAATCGCCATGGCTTCACAGTAGCAAGAGAGCAACAAAAAAGGTGGCTGGATAACCAGCCACCAACGAGAAAGGGGGGGATTTACTGAACGTTCTTCTTTTCCAGAAGGTCGCGGATCTCGGTGAGCAGCGCCACATCGGCGGGCACTTCCTCTTCCTCGTCCTCGATGCCCAAGCGCTTCTTGCGCAGCTCCTGGGCCTTGTTCATGGGCACGACCAGGATGAAGTAGACAACCAGGGCGACGATGAGGAAGTTGATGATCGCGGTGATGACGGCACCGAAGTCAACAAAGGTAGCCGGGTTGCCTTCCTTAATGGCAAAGCCCAGACCGCTCATGTCAGATGCGCCGAGGGACGCGATGAGCGGGTTGATGATGTAGGTGGTGAAAGCGGTGACGATGGCGGTGAAAGCACCACCGATGACAACGGCGACGGCCAAGTCGATGACGTTGCCGCGCATAATAAAGTCCTTAAAACCTTTAAGCATGGCTATTAAATATAGAACCCATCTATTCAGGAATGCAAAATATATACCCATCCGGGTGTGTATCGGGCTCAGGCTGGGTCGCTCCGGTAGGGTGGGAGAGGTGGATGAGAAGTTTGTAGTGACTGGTGGGACCCGGCTTTCCGGCTCAGTAACCGTGGCCGGAGCGAAGAACTCTGTGCTCAAGTTGATGGCGGCAGCGCTGCTGGCGGAGGGGACAACGGTGCTCACCAACGTGCCGGAGATCGGGGATGTGCCACTGATGAAGGCGGTGTTGGAGGGACTTGGCTGTGCTGTGACGATCGACGGCTCCACGGTGAGCATTGACACCCCAGCTGAAGTCAACCCCAACGCTGACTTCGATGCCGTGCGCCAGTTCCGCGCCTCGGTGTGTGTGCTCGGCCCCCTCACCTCCCGCGCCCGCCACGCGGTGGTGGCACTCCCCGGTGGCGATGCCATTGGCACCCGCCCGCTGGACATGCACCAAAGTGGCCTGGAGAAGATGGGCGCGATCACCCGCATTGAGCACGGTGCCCTCGTCGCAGAGGTTCCGCAGCTGCACGGGGCGGATATTCACCTGGACTTCCCCTCTGTGGGAGCGACAGAAAATATCCTCACTGCCGCAGTATTGGCCGATGGGGTGACCACAATTGACAACGCCGCCCGCGAACCGGAGGTACAAGACCTCATCGCCCTGCTCAATGAGATGGGCGCGAAGATCACCGGCGCTGGCACGTCAGTTCTCACAATCGAAGGGGTGGACCGGCTCCATCCGGTCGAACACGCCGTCGTCGGTGACCGAATTGTCGCTGGCACATGGGCATACGCTGCCGCAATGACGCAGGGGGATATCACCGTGGGTGGCATTTCCCCGGTCGCCCTGCACATTCCGCTGGAGAAACTGAAGATCGCCGGCGCGCAGGTAGAAACCTATGAGAACGGCTTCCGGGTACGCCAGGAAACCCGGCCCACCGCAGTGGACTACCAAACCCTGCCCTTCCCCGGGTTCCCCACTGACCTGCAGCCAATGGCCATCGGCCTGTCGTGTATCTCCCGGGGAACCTCCGTGATCACCGAGAACGTCTTTGAGGCCAGGTTCAGGTTTGTCGCAGAACTCCAACGCCTCGGGGCAGATGCCACCATCGATGGCCATCATGTGCTCATTCACGGGGTGGAGCGGCTCTCCTCAACGGCGGTGTGGTCGAGCGACATTCGTGCCGGGGCGGGTTTGGTGTTGGCCGGGTTGGTGGCCGACGGGGTGACTGAGGTGAACTCTGTGTTCCATATTGACCGTGGTTATCCGCACTTTGTGGAGCAGTTGCGCAGCCTGGGGGCGCAGATTGAGCGGGTGCCTGCAACAGCTCAGGGCTAAGTGAGTAGAGTTAAATCCATGTGTCTAGGAGTACCAGCGCAGGTTGTGGAGCTGCCGGAGCCCGCGCGCGCAACAGTATCCATGAGTGGCGTGGAGCGCCAGATTTCCACTGATCTGCTGGTGGGGGAGGACCTCCAGGTTGGCGACTGGGTGCTGGTCCACGTTGGTTTTGCGTTGGCGCGTATCGACGCTGACGAGGCCGCCCTCACCCTCACCCAGATCAAACAACTCGGCGGGGATACCTACGAGAGCGAACTGGAATCGTTTACGGGGTCGAAGATCTGATGAAGTACGTCGACGAGTTCCGCGATCCTCAGCTGGCAAAACAACTCATCGCTAAGATTGAACGTGACGCGCAAAAGCTGGAAAAACCCCTGCACTTCATGGAGATCTGCGGGGGGCACACGCACACGATCTACCGCTACGGGTTGGAGAACCTCCTGCCCGACAACGTCGGGTTCGTCCACGGGCCGGGCTGTCCGGTCTGTGTCATCCCGATGGGCCGGATCGATGATGCCCTGTGGCTGGCTTCCCAACCCGGGGTGATACTCACCACCTTTGGCGATATGATGCGCGTGCCCGGTTCCACCGGGCAGTCCCTGCTGCAGGCCCGCGCCGGTGGGGCGGATGTGCGGTTTGTCTATTCACCGCTCGATGCCCTCAAGATTGCCCAGGACAACCCGGACAAGCACGTTGTGTACTTTGCGGTGGGGTTTGAAACCACCGCCCCCTCGACGTGTGTGACCTTAAAAAATGCCGCTGCCAAGCAGATTGAGAACTTTTCTATTTTCTCTAACCACGTGACCATTCAGCCGCCACTGCGTGCGATTGTCGATGCCGAAGGCACGGTGGTGGATGGGTTTATTGGGCCTGGGCACGTGGCCACGATTGTGGGTACGCAGGCGTTTGAGTTTCTCCCGTCCGAGTACAACTTGCCGGTGGTTGTTGCCGGTTTTGAGCCGTTGGACATCCTCCAGTCAGTGGCGATGCTCGTTGAGCAGTTCGTCTCTGGGGATGTGGCCGCAGGGCGGGCCCGGGTGGAAAACCAGTACGCCCGCGTCGTCTTGCCGGAGGGCAATGCGGCGGCACTGGCGCTGATGGAGGAGACGTTTACGCTGCGCGAGGAGTTCGAGTGGCGCGGTCTTGGCTGGTTGCCCCACTCCGGGTATGCAATTGCCGACGAGTACGCCCAGTGGGATGCAGAGAAGCGGTTCACTGTTCCTGGCAAACGGGTGGCCGATCCGCCGGCCTGCGAGTGTGGGGCGGTGTTATCCGGACATATCAAACCGTGGCAGTGTGCGGTGTTTGGCACCAAGTGCACTCCGGACAATCCGGTGGGCACCTGCATGGTGTCCCCGGAGGGGGCGTGTGCGGCCTACTACAGCTTTGGCCGCATTGATAAAGATCTCACGCTGCGGATCACGCAGAAGGTGTAGCAGTAAGAGGTACAAAGAAGATATGGAACCAAAAAACCGTCTGCATACTGAGGAAGACAAGGTGAATGCGAGTATCGGGCGGGTGCGCAGCCGCGGACATCGCCTCACCGAGGAGACCATCACTCTCTCTCACGGGGCCGGTGGGAAGGCCTCGGCCGCGCTCACCGAGAACGTGTTCATGCCGGTGTTTGGCAATGGTGACGGCGATGCGGCCCTGTTGCCCCAGCTTGCTGCCGCACCGGGGCGGCTGGCCATGTCCACCGACTCCTACGTGGTCAATCCAATCCAGTTCCCCGGGGGGAACATTGGTGATCTAGCTGTCAACGGCACCGTCAATGACCTGGCCATGCTCGGGGTTACGGAGCCTTTTCTCACTGCCTCCTTCATCTTGGAGGAGGGGTTGGAGATCGCCACCCTCCGTGAGATCGTCAGTGCGATGGGTGCAGCAGCCGAGCAGGCGGGTGCTCACATCGTCGCCGGGGACACAAAGGTGGTGCCCCAGGGCCGCGGTGACAAGGTCTATATCACGACCGCAGGGGTGGGGGTGACCACGGCAACTGTCGGTTACGACCAGGTGAAAGAGGGTGATGTGATTCTCGTCTCTGGCCCGATTGCCGATCACGGCATGGCGGTGATGATGGCCCGTGGGGATCTGGCGATCTCTGCCCCGATTGCCTCCGATACGCGCGCTCTCAATGGGGCGGTGCGGGCTCTGCTGGACCTCGCCCCCGTCGATGCCTCTGACCGTCCAGTGCACTTCATGCGCGATGCCACCCGCGGTGGGCTGGCCACCGTCCTCAACGAGCTCGCCCGTGGATGTGGGCTGGGCATGGTCATTGAGGATGAGACGGTACCGGTGCGGGAGATGACCCGGGCGGCCTGTGACATGCTGGGCATCGATCCGCTCTATGTGGCCAATGAGGGCACCTTCGTCACAGTGGTGGCCCCCGAGCAGGCAGATGCCGCGCTGGCCGTGCTCCACTCGGCCGGGTTCAGTGAGGCTGTGCGCATCGGCACTGTTCAGGCGGAGCCGGCCGAATCGGTGGTGTTGGTCACCGGTTTTGGCGGTACCCGGATGGTGGACATGCTCGTCGGCGATCCACTGCCGCGCATCTGCTAACTGCCGCTGAGGTATCCGGCGTAGGCTTGGCCGAGGCACAAACCCCCATCGCCGGCCGGAATTGAGCGGTGAGTAAGCAGCTCAAGCTGTGGTGCGAGCTTCTCGACGCTACCCCGCACCGCCTGCACGAGCAGCTGGTTGATCGCACTTCCGCCGGTCAATCCGATAACTGTGCTGCTGCACTCGGTGGCGCATTTGACCAGTTCACGGCCAATGAGTGTGCCGATCTCGTGGTGGAATATCCACGCCGCCCCACCAGCACCGAGATCGGGATCATCGCGGTAGGTGAGGACTGACTGGACAATGTCCTGGGAGGTCGCGTGATGGGGAAGCGCTTTAGCGCGGTTCGGGTGAGACTTCGCCCAGGTGCGCGCCAGTGCCTCCAGCTCCATCGCCGCCTGTCCCTCATAGGTGGCCTCCGTCTGGACCAATCCCACAAGGTAGGCGACAGCATCGAAGAGCCTGCCCAGGGAGGTTGTCGCCATCGAGTTGGCGGGAGTGCGTGCCGGGGCACCGGTGAGCCCCCAGTCAGCCAGGAGATTGGCGGCGATGGTGTCCGGATGGCGCACCGCCCGATCCCCGCCGGTGAGATGAAACGGTGGCAGATGCCACGGTCGGGTGAACTCGGTCAGGGAGGAGCCAAGCACCAGAATCTCCCCACCCCAGATCGTTCCATCGAGCCCGTACCCGGTGCCATCGAGGGTGGCCACGGGGAAGGGGCCAGCTGTCAGGTGGTGCTCGGCAGCAAGTGCGAGGGCGTGGGCGTGGTGGTGTTGTACCTCGATGATCTCTGTGCCCCACCGCCGGGCAAGCTTCTCGGCTAGGGCCGTGGAGGCATAGTTGGGGTGCATATCGCAGACAATGAGCTCGGGTGTCACCTGCCGCATCGCCAGCATCTGCTGGAGCGCGGTTTCCCAGGCCTGTTGTGTTGCCCACGAGCCCATCTCCCCAACGTGGGCGGACACATGTGCCATCGTCCCTTCTACCAGAGCAAAGGTATTCTTCATTTCTCCGCCGACGGCGAGGATTGTGCGCCCGGTGGCATTTGCCGGTTGATCCGCATCTGGCAGGGGCACCGGCACCGGGGCAAACCCGCGAGACCGACGAATCGGCAGATAGACCGGCTGCGACTGGGCACTGTCTGATGGGGTTGCCAGCACCACCGAGTCTTCTACCGGCAGGTGAATCCGGCGGGTGTGACCGATGACGTAATCGGCCAAGTGGCCCAACCCGCGCCGGGGATCGAGGGCTTCTGCGTCATCGTAGATGTGTGGTTCACCCGCCCGGTTCCCGCCGGTAGCCACCAGTGGACGGCCCACGGCCCCCAGGAGGAGGTGGTGGAGGGGCGTGTAGGGTGTCATGATGCCGATCCGGTCGAGCCGGGGGGCCACGCTCTCCACAGCAACTGGTGGGAACTCGTGGTCGGTGAGTGCATGATTGACCTTGTCAGCAGGGGTGAGCACAATCGGGGTGACCGGATCCCAAGCGCTACGGCCTGCAGTTTCCGCTGATGATGGCACCATGACGGCAAACGGCTTATCCGGCCTGTGCTTGCGTTCCCGCAGCCCGGCCACTGCCTTAGGGTTCGTCGCATCACACACAAGGTGATAGCCGCCGAGTCCCTTGACGGCGACGATTGCCCCGGCCTCGATCCAGCGTCGACACGCAGCAGCTACCTCGTCTGGATCGTGTAACGGCTGGTCGGTGAAATCGCCCGCCCACAGCTGTGGCCCACACTGCGGGCAGGCGGTGGGTTCTGCATGGTAGCGCCGGTTGGTTGGGTCGTTGTACTCGGCCGCACAGGCCGGGCACATGGGGAACTCGCGCATCGTGGTGAGCGGGCGATCGTAGGGCAGATCCTCAATGATCGACACCCTGGGCCCGCAGTTTGTGCAGTTGATAAACGGATAGTGGTAGCGGCGGTCGGCGGGATTGTGGAACTCCCGCAGGCAGTCGGGGCAGGTGGCAATGTCAGGGGGAATCAGTGAGCGAATGCCTGCCACACGCTGCGAATCGACGACAGTAAACCCCTCTTCACCGGCAATGACAGGAAGGTGATCGGTGGCGGAGGTGAGGACCGTTGCCAGCGGCGGGAGATTGGTGAGCAGCGCGTGAGTGAAGGCGTGAATGGCATCAGCCTCGCCCTGGATCTCACAGAGCACGGCGGTATCGGTGTTGGAGACGGTGCCGGTGATGGGGAAGGCGGTGGCGAGGCGGGCAACGTGGGGGCGGAATCCCACACCTTGGACAATTCCTGTCAGGGTCAACCGAATTCTCTCCACAAAACTTAATCCTAGCGGGCAGCGGTGCGACATTTTGCAGGTAAGGGTGTCCTAAAAACGATAGAATTGGCTCGTGCATGAGGTAGCCTTAAGTGAGCAGTTGGCTCGACTGGTGAACCGGGCTGCCGGCGGCAAACGCGTCACCTCCATCTCCCTGGAGATCGGCGCATTACGGCAGGTAGTACCCGAAACCTTGGCCCATGCGTGGAGCTTTGTTTCCGCGCGCAGTGGCTTGGCCGGAAGCGTGCTCGATGTGGAGTACATCCCCGGCGAGGTGCGCTGTGCACGTGGACATGTCACCGCCATGACCAACCAGTTTGATGTCACCTGTGGGCAATGTGCTGCCCCCACGGAAATCCTGCACGGTCAGGAGTTTCGGGTGGTCAGCATCACAGTGAGAGACTAGAAAGGGCTCGTGATGGGACGCTTTCACCGACATGCCGATGGCACTGTCCACGAACACCATCACCACGATGATGCGCACGTTCACCTCGGTGACGATGGTGAGATCACCATCCACTCCTACACCGAGCGCGAGGAATTGGGGGACCACTCCGGATATGAGACCGGGGAACAGCGGATCATGGTGCTGGAGGATATCTTCTCCGAGAATGACCGGTTGGCCAGTGCTAACAGGCGCGACCTGGATGCCAATGGGGTGTTTAGTGTCAACCTGATGAGCTCACCCGGATCGGGGAAGACCGAGCTCATGCGCCGGCTGTTGGAGCGCCTCCACGATACCGAGCACATCGGCATCATTGAGGGGGATATTGAGACGAGTCTCGATGCCGACCGGCTCGATGGCTTCGGTGCCCAGATCTCTCTGCTCAACACCGGCCACGGCTTCGGCGGTGAATGCCACCTCGATGCCCCGATGGTGGCCAATGCGCTGAGCCGGTTGAACCTGGATGAGCTGGATCTGGTGCTCATTGAGAACGTCGGCAACCTCGTCTGCCCGGCCGAGTTTGAGACCGGTGCCCACACCAAAGCGATGGTGTTCTCGATTACCGAGGGGGAGGACAAACCACTGAAATATCCAGTGATGTTCGCCTCGGTGGAGGCCGTCTTTATCAACAAGATGGACTTGGCCGACTATTTGGACTTTGACATGGACCTGTTCTTGAAGAATCTGAGACAGGTCAACCCGACAGCGGAGGTGTTCTACCTCTCTGCCAAGACAGGTGACGGCATCGACGATGTGGTGGCCTGGCTGACCCATGAGCGCGATCACGCCCTCGGGCGCGAGCACTCCCATTCCCCCGAACCGTCCCACATGGAGGCGTGAGACACAATGACTGGTGACAATTTCGGTCTCAGCGGACCGATCTGGAAGAAGCCAACACTGTTAGAAAATGTCCTGGAGGCGGGGTTTTCCCGGCGGGACTTCTTGAAGTACTGCGCTGAGTTGGCCGGTATTTTCACCGTCGGCGCGCCACTTGTGGCCGGTACAGCAGCCGCTCAGGAGGCAGCTCCGACAGCGGAGGCGGTGGCCGATGCGTTGGGGAAGGTGACCAAGCCGAATGTGGTGTGGCTGCAGTTGCAGGAGTGCACCGGCTGCATGGAGTCGGTGTTGCGGTCTGGCTATTCGACGATCGAAGATGTCGTCCTCAATCTCCTCTCGGTGAACTACAACGAGTTGGTGATGGCAGCTGCCGGCACCGCCGCCGAGAAGGCGATGCGGGATACCTTCGCCGCCGAGCACATTCTTGTGGTCAACGGGTCCGTCCCCACCAAGGACAACGGTATTTACTGCATGATCGGTGGCCAAACCGCAGAGAGTGTGCTGCGCGATGCCGCCGAGAATGCGAGTGCCATCTTGGCCGTCGGGGCGTGCGCCGTCTACGGGTCAGTGCAGGCGGCACGGCCGAACCCGACCGGAGCGAAGGGTGTTGATGAGATCATCACCGGCAAGCCGGTGGTCAATGTCTCCGGCTGTCCACCGATTGGGGAGGTCATCACGGCCACAATCACCTACCTGCTCACCCACGGCAAGCCGCCGAAGATGGATGCAGAAGGTCGTCCCCTGTTTGCCTATGATCAGCGGATTCATGATTCGTGCCCGAAGCGGGCCCACTACGATGCCGGCCAGTATGTGCGTCGCTTTGACGATGAGGGCGCACGCAACGGCTGGTGCCTGTACAAGGTGGGTTGCAAGGGCCCGTCGACGTTTGCACCGTGTCCGATCATTCAGTGGAACATGAAGGCCTCATGGCCAATCGGCGCAGGCCACCCGTGTATTGGCTGTACGGAGCGCGATTTCTTTGACAAGTTCACCCCGTTCTATGAGGAACTGCCCGATATTAAGGGCTTTGGCGTGGATGTCAACGCAGAGCGCGTTGGCCTGGGGCTGATGGGTGTGGCGGCTGCTGGGGCTGTCGTCCACGGGGCGGGGACCATCATCACCAAGGTTGGGATGAAGACAAAGGATGGTACAGACAAGACCGTCGCCGAGTTCGATGGTGTCCGTGAGCCAGCAGCGACACAGGAGGCTGATCAGTAATGGCCGAGAGAGTAGTAGTTGATCCGATCACCCGCATTGAGGGCCACCTCCGCATTGAGCTGGAGGCCGATGCCGGGAAGATCACCAACGCATGGAGTGAAACTACCCAGTTCCGCGGCATTGAGGAGATTGTCAAGGGCCGCGACCCACGCGATGTGTGGGCCTTCGTCGGTCGCATCTGTGGAGTGTGCACGGGCACCCACTCGGCGGCCAGTGTCGCTGCCGTCGAAGATGCCCTCGGTATCACGGTGCCCACCCAAGGCCGGCGCATCCGGGAGATTCTGCTCAACGCGCAGGAATCCCACGATCACGTCGTCCACTTCTATCACCTGCACGCCTTGGACTTTGTCAACGTCGCCAAGGTCGTAGAGGCGGATTCGCAGTAGGCGTTGGACTTTGCCCACTCCATTGGCTCGACCTTGAAGGGCAACACTGTTGAGAAGTTCCAGCAGGTCAAAGACACGGTCCAGCAGATTCTCGACTCGGGTCAGCTGTCGGTGTTCACCGGCGGCTACTGGGATCACCCCGATTACCGGTTGCCTCCGGAGGCCAACCTCATGGCCGTTTCCCACTACCTGGATGCACTGCAGTTCCAACGCTCCATCATCCGCATTGTCACCGTCTTTGGTGGCAAGAACCCGCACCCGAACTTCCTCGTCGGCGGCATGGCGGCGAGCATTGATCCCGACAAGTCGGAGACGTTCAACCAGGTCTCCCTGGATCAGATCACCGCGTGGGCGAAGGAGATCAAGGAGTTTGTCCACACCTGCTACTACCCGGATGCGGTGGCGATTATGAGTGTGTACAAGGACTACTTTGATATTGGTCAGTCCTCCCCGAACTTCCTCGCTGTGGGCATGGCAGGGGCCACCTACTCCGGCTACCCGGACCAGTCCCGGGTGGAGACGGTGGAGCCGAGTGTGAAACCGGCAGTCATTCTCGATGGCGATTACGACACCCTGCATCCGTTTGAACCGGACAAGATTGCCGAGTTCATCACCTCTGCCTGGTACACCTACGAGGCGGGCGATGATGCCGGTGTGAAGCCGGCTGAGGGTGAGACGACAATGAACTACACCGGTCCGCAGCCGCCCTACGAGTGGCTGGCCGATGACCCGAAGTACACGTGGTCGAAGGCACCGCGCTATGACGGTCGTCCGGTGCAGGTGGGCCCATTGGCCCGGGTGCTCATTGCCTACAAGCAGAATCATCCGCAGACAGTGCAACTGGTCAACGATGCGGCCGAAAAGTTGGGGATCACGATCCCGCAGCTCAACTCCACCGGTGGGCGCACCTTCGCCCGCGCGGTGGAGGCGATGACCACCTGCGACTACCTCACAGACGTGCTCCTTCCCGCCTTTGTCGATGGCATCACCTCTGGTGACATCGACGTGTTTGACGGGTCCAAGTGGGAGCCGTCGACATGGCCGAAGGACACCCAGGGGGTCGCCTTTGAGGAGGTAGCCCGCGGGATGTTGTCCCACTGGGTGCACATCAAGGATGGCAAGGTGGCCAACTACCAGGCGGTGGTGCCCACCACCTGGTTGGGATCAGGCCGTGGGCCCGGCGGGGATGCCGATAAATCCCCGTTTGAACAGGCTCTCTCCGGTAACGGGCAGCACCCGTTGCAGCGCAGTGATCAGCCTCTGGAGATCTTGCGCACGATTCACTCGTTTGACCCGTGTATGGCCTGTGCAGTGCACATCACCGACCCGGAGAACGAGTCACTGGAACCGTTTACGGTGGTCACCGGCTAGGAGGTGGACGCGATGACTGTCAAAGATTCTGCGAGAGATGCCACGTCTGATGCACTGACAGGCCGTCCCATCAGCGAGGTTGTCGATGACAAGCCCTCGCTTGCGCGCTCTGGTGAGTTCATTGAGGTGCGCGTCTGGTCGCGCGGGTTGCGGGTGACCCACTGGCTGAACCTCATCGCCATCGTTGGGCTGTCGGTGACCGGCTACTACATCATGTCGCCGTATTTCACGGTGGCGGCCGGTGATCCCTTTGAGGCGGGTTTCCGCATGGGTTGGGTGAGATTCTTCCACTTCACCTTCGCGTTCGCCTGGATTTCTGTGGCGATTCTGCGCGTGTACATGCTCTTTGCGTCGTCAAAGAAGCAGGGCCGGTGGAAGACCCTGTGGCCGTGGTGGTCGAAGGCGGATTGGCGGGGAATGTGGCAGTCGCTGGGCTACTACCTGTTTATCCGCAAGGAAGAACCGCACTATCTGGCGCACAATCCGCTCCAACAGTTCACCTACTCGCTGGTGTATCTGCTGTGCTTGGTGGAGTTGGCCACAGGGCTGTCGCTGTTTGGCCTGCAAATGGGTATCGGCAACCCCATCTGGCATGCGATTTCAGTTCCAGCGATGCTCATCGGTGTGCCGGTGGTGCGCGTCATCCACGTCATCATTATGTACCTGATCTGGACGTTCGTCATCCTCCACGTGTATCTGGTGATCCGCGATGAGGTGATGACCAAGTCGGGTGCCTTGAGCTCGATGATGGGTGGCACGAAGTATGTGCCTGCCGATGCGATCATCGCCGATGCGGACAAGCTAGATTGATCCAGCTGTGCTGACTGTTATCGGGATTGGCAATCCGATCATGCGTGACGATGGAATCGGCACGGCGATCCTGCGCGAGCTCACCGGCGATGAGGGGGGTCTGGTGCCCCTCTCCTCAGTGACCGCCCCCAGTGGCCCTGCACTCGCCAATCCCGCCCCCGCTCCCGCCTATATCGATGGCGGAAACGCTGGGATGGAACTGCTGCCGCATATACTCGATGCCACCGACATTCTCTTCCTAGATGCTGTCATCGTTCCCGATGCCCACCCCGGTGATGTCATCGTCCTCGAAGGCGACCAATTGCCCAGGCTGCGCAGTACGAAACTCTCTCCTCATCAGGTGGGGTTGTTAGATTTGCTGTCTGCGGCCCGAGTCCTCGGGCACAATCCCACCTCGGTAGCCGTTATCGGCATCTACCCCCAGGTTGCTGAGCTCGGAGTGGGCTTAAGTGATGTCGCTGCGGCCGCTCTGCCCGAGGCAGTTGCTACCGCCCGCGACTATATTTCCCGCTTT
>R14__coassemble_916_pt1 | contig 16985 bp, 17 predicted proteins | sample R14__metabat2_low_PE_014 | metagenome-assembled genome bin R14
TGTCCGAGGACAGATCGAGCTAACTCCTGGTGAGATGGCGAACATCACCGAATCATTTGGTTCATGGTTCGACAAATACGAAAGCGAACTTGCAAAATACGTCCAGGAGAGAGCAGGAACTGCTGAGAGTGTGGGCAGTCTGACAAGCCGCAACATTGAACAATTCGGGCAGGGGCGGAACGGAGGCAGAAACAACGGGAATGGCCCGACAACTCCGCCGGACGACCCTAATGGGCCTGACAATCGCCCCCGCCGACCCGGCAACGGCCCGAAACGTTGCATGTAGGGGAGGGGTCACGTGCCAAGAGCGAATCAGTTTGAAGCTCAGAAAAACCTTCTTGGTAAGGCATTTTCCGGCATATCTGACGATCACTACATTGTCTTCATTGACGAGACTGAGATAGAGCCGAAAGAGCTAGACCCAAACCTGCCACCACAGTTGCCAGGAATCTACCGGTATGCAATGACCGGAGTGGCGGTCAGGAAAGGATATGTGTCGCAATTTCGTAGTGACCTTGAAAATGCTGGATATGTTTGGGGTCGTAATTCGATTGCCGCTGCTGGCGGTAAGACTCTTCCGGTCGCTTTGAAAGACATTTACGTCCATGCAACGACGATGCTGACAGAATTTAAACATGAAGGAGATACCTCCGCTTTAGCCTCCCTCTCCGCGCTCAACGAAACGATAGTGAAAGGTTCACAGGTCTCTGCATCAGATAATGAATTACCGGAGGTATTGCCACTAATTGTGTACTCTGAATTTACTCCGGCAAAGGGAAAGTACCATTCAGGCAAAAACCTTAACCGGATAGAAGCCGCCCGTCGAGATTGCCTGGATGCACTGATTATTTGGGCACGTAACCAATTTAAGGATCGCCTTGGCGGGCTGGTCGTCGAGGCTCGGGATGACAAATCAAAGAACAAGGAGGAATACGGGAGACTAGAGAAAGAGGTCAAGCGTGCTGATGACACGCGCTTTGCACTGCTGGTTGATCCACGGACTGAGCATTGCCTTTATTCTGCCGATATCGTCTGTTCTGCCTACCGAAACGGTCTAGTCAATCCGAATCTTCCGAGTGGGGCGTTTCTGGGGAGATACGATGCTCTTGCAGAAAAACAGGACAGAGCTGTGGTTATCGAGGCTAAAAAAATTAGTTCCCCCACGCCAATCGGCAACACAGTCGGCTCTCGAAGTCCGTACTATAGGGGAACTAAGCCAAGTGTAAATGACGACGGTAATAATGTCAATACCGACGGTCGGAACGACGCTAACAACGATGAGTCGAGACCGGAGGAAGGAAATGATCGTGGAGATGGGGACGACCTAACCGGAGGTATCAGACCAACCCCAGGTGGGCCAACCCCACCGAAGCCCGACCAGTCTAGTGCTAGTCCCAACCATGAGGATAAAGATGGTGTTGGTAAGCCTAGTGCGGCAGACGAGAAAGATGCAGCAGCTCGTGCTGCGTGGGAGGCATATAAGGCTAGCGGGGTGGGAAATGCGGAGTCATTGAACAAAGAAATCTTTAGTCGTCCTGCATCATCGGCGGCATCTTCCCGAGGAAGAAAAGCCAGATACGAAACTGCGAGATCCAGCAACCGAGGCTACAATCAGAGTCGTCGAACTAACACAAACAAGTTCACCAGGTGATTAGAGGCTATAACTGACAGAGGTCTAGTTGTGCAGCACTATGTGTGTCTGTCTGGGCGAATATCCACCTGACCCACTTCAGGATTGGCAAAAGTCGATCCGAGTTGTTCACCTAACCCACTTTCATTTGAATACGATTGCTACACATCTTAGTCGTGTCAATGACAATCATTCGATACCGCGCGGTTAGATATGCAGGCAGGTAAATGAAATACCAAGAAAGCAGTAAAGCAAGAAAGCGTGCTTTCATGCTTTATACGTTGAATTCTTAGGTGCAGAGTCTGACTGCAGCAGGGGGAGAAGTGACTACCGAGGAATGTCAGCAATCATGAGAAGAGTCCCCCGGCCACAGAGTGCCGGGGGACGGAACTAATCTCTCACCCAATGGGGGACTCCCATCAGGGGGTAGTGCTTAGTGTAGTCGACGTTCGCTCCCTTATCAAAACGCTGTACGGGCGTTTATCTAACGGAAACCGCCGACCGCCGCAGTGAAGCGCCAGTAACCAACCACAGGCCAGTTATTCGCGGCACGCATAGACGGCTAATTACTCCCTATATCGCCGTTTCAGGTATGCTTGGAGCATTAGTTCAGTCCCGCCATCGTGATCGGAGTTTTATCATGGCAAATCCTACGAACGGCACGTTTGATGCCATCGACTATGACGCGACAAAAAACATTCTCGACCAACTCACAGCCGCCTATGGGTGGCGATTCGCCGACGCGGAAGGCGACAGTGTGGAGCAATTATGGTGGCAGCGCCAAATGTGGGCAGCCAAGGACTTCCTCAAAGCGGTTGATTATCACGACCGTGATGCGCTTGACCGTGCAGCAGAAATCCTGAACCAACGCATCGCAGAGGTTCGCGGTACCAATGGCTAACCTCTCTCATTTGCCGCTCAATCGCCGGAACAAAGAAACTAGATACAAGGAAACAGCCCATGACTTCCCGACAAGTGAGTCCGAAAATGGACTTATTTTGAAAATGACTATCGCAGGTTTAGAACAAGTAGCCCAAAAGCCTGCCAACACGAGTAAACCTGTTGTGACGTTTATTGTCGGTCAGCCTGCTGCTGGAAAGAGCCGGATGATCGAGCGCCTCCAGCAGGAGCGCCCTGGGGTGATGATTGACTCTGACGAGATACGCCAGATGCACCCGCGTGTTGACGAGATTGTCGCTCACGATCCAGTCCGCTGGGACGTGTTGGCCAACGCTCCGGTTGGCTATGTTGTGCCTCGAGTTCTCGACTGGGCGAGGGGAGAGGGCTACAACGTGTATCTGGAGAACACTTTGACTAACCCTGATCAAGTTCGCCAGACGATTGACGAGTTCCGGCAAGCCGGGTACAAGGTAGAGCTTGCCGTTATCGCGGTCCCAGAAATCATGAGCCGAATAAGTATAGGTATCCGATATGCACGTGGACTTCATCGGCATGACGGAAGGCCACGATGGACAGCCTTGGCCGCACACGATACCGCCTACCAAGCTATCCCTGACGGAGTTAGTCAGCTTGCAGGTGCCGCCGACACAGTGAGTGTGTGGAACCGCATGGGGAAGCTGTGGGAGGGAAAGGGGGACCGTGCCGCTGAAGCTCTCGCTGTCTTGGATGCTGAGCGCCACCGCACTTTGCATCCAGCCGAGGAGGAGGACTTTGTTTTCGAGACGGCATCGATGATGGACGACGTGTACACACTTGCCGAAGGAGACATCATTGTTGAAACTCTCCTAGATCGAGTCGAAGCTGATCTCCAAGAGGCAGGTCTCCATCAGCGTGTGATGGAAACCGTTCCGATGGTGGCGTGGACGGATAAAGGGAGAGCGGTCCGCAGGCAGCCGCCGCCCGAGTCAAATGATGGGGGTAGGCATAACGGACGCACGAGAGGGCCGACACTGTAATTATGTTGATCGGGTATGCCAGAGTGTCAACCGTCAAGCAGGACGTGCGCGTCCAGCGAGCGCGGCTAAAAGAGTTAGGTGTTGAGCCAGACCGTATCTATTTTGACCGAGGCTTGAGTGGGCGTACACGAGAGCGTCCCGGACTAAATCAAGCCCTTGCCGCAGTCCGCGAAGGCGACACGCTCATTGTCACGAAGCTGGACCGGTTGGCCAGATCGGTTCGAGATGCAGCCGACATCATCGCCACCTTGTCGGAGAAGAAAGTTGCACTCTCTATTGATGGGGTCATCTATGATCCGACTCAGATCGCGGGCAAACTCATGCTGAACGTGTTGAGTCTCATCGCTGAGTTTGAGGCAGACTTAATCAGCGCGAGGACGAAGGAGGGCCTTGCGATTGCGCGAGCGAAAGGCCACAAGCCGGGCAAGCGTTCGCGGATTACACCGAAACAGCGGGCTCACATTGTGGAGATGTGGGAGAGTGGGGACTACACGCAGAAGGAGATCGGTGAGATGTTTTCCATCTCCGATCGGTCAGTGCGTCGCGTCCTCAATGAGGAGGAGGCAAAGTCTCCGGCCCCGATTGGTGTGTATGAGGACGTGCCTAAAACAGTGTGACTTGTCCGAGAGAGACTCCTTGAATCGCGTCAAGGTATTTCTTTTCGTCCCATCCGTCCTTAAGTGCCGCGCGCACTCTCATGGACCTGTCGTAGCGCGAGAGTGCCGCGTGAGCGGCAGGCCGCGAGGAGTCGAGCCGACCAAGTGAGACGGCGTAGTCCATGTTTGCCTTTTGTGTGGAGACGTGAACGTGGCCAGGGTCCACCCGAACGCACAGCGGTTCATTACAGGTGTGTTCTCCAATTTCGTCGGCAGTCATCTCTAACCCTGCCGCGAGTAGCGCGAATCGGTGCGCACTCATGGTGCGTTGGTGCCGGTTGACTTGCCACGTGAATCGCCCGTATCCGTCCGGAGAGGAGATTGCGCCGATCCAAAACCAGCACCGATCCGTTTTAATGACCGAGCGATAAAATCGCTCTACTGCCTTCGGCGTGATGTCTAAGTGTCGATCCCACTGAACGTTGCGAGGCCCAATATCACCGAGCAACCCCTCGTCACTGTCGGCCTCGTCCTCGTCTCCTGGAAAGGAAAATAAAGAGAACTGAGCGAGAGACTGTGTGTAAGTGCCGCTCACTGTTGGTCGGTTGACTCCGTTGTCATCGGAGCTTGTGGATCCTCGAAATCATCATGATCCTCATCGTCGTCTAGGGTGGCAACGAGATCGTTAATTTGCTTCGGCGAGAACGCGACTTCTTGTGACAGCTTGGACGCTGACACTCCAAGCTCCAGTAGTTGCTTGAGTGCAGACGCGAGTTCTTCAGTCGTTTCTTGGACCTTATTGATCAACACGACGCGTGGATCTTTACTCATCTGCTCCTCAACCATTTCTTGAACGAGAGGAGAGGAGAGGAGAGTTTCGATGAGTGAACTGAGCGGAGCCCCGTTCTTAGATGAGAGTTTCTTTTGTGCCATGCTTGAAAAGTTTAGCGCAGTTTGTGGTTGCGGCAAGATGTCACGCAGACGGTTGCCCGAAAAAGTTTGGGATGGAATCCTGCCGGGCGGTCGGCTCTCCTCGGGGGGAGCTAACGACCCCCGCAAAGCGAGGGGATCGTTAGCTGCCCTCCTCGTCGACCGATACATGCCTGCCGTTCACTTCGTTCACTCTGGCTAGCCCCGTGGCTTTCGCGCTCATCGCGCGACGGCGCTCGTCGCGCCGCCCCTCCGGGGAAACCACGGGGAAGAAAAGCTTGGCTCGTCCGAGGTTCTACCCGTCGGTCACGTTGCCTGACACAAGGATAGGCCACCCGCAGGTGGCAAAAATGCCACACACCCATTGCACCATTGTGAATTGGCGTGAGTTTTGCGCTACTATGTAGCCCATGATGTCGCTTCGAGCTGTGCATGCTGGTGCCGGATATCAGTACCTGCTGCGCTCTGTGGCGACCAATGACTCCTATGACGAGAGCGTTGATGAGAAGCGTCGGTTAGGCGACTACTATCAGGCAAAGGGGACACCACCGGGGCAGTGGCTGGGGTCAGGACTGAAAGGTTTTGAATCAGAGAACATTCATGTGGGTGCCCGAGTCGAAGCCCTCCAAATGGCGGCACTGTACGGAGATGGCCTCCATCCTGACTCCTATGAGCGACTCAAGAATGACGGCAAACTTGCAGATGTGCTCATCGGTAACCGGTTCATTACCTACACTCACTACGCCGACTCTAATGGGAATCCGATACCGAAAGAGGACAATGTTCTTATTGCTCTCGCCGAGGTAGAGAACAATTACATCCTAGAAAATAATCGTTTGCCGGACGATACAGTAAGAGATGAGTGGGCACTCACTATTGGACGTGAGTTTTATGAGCGGACGCACGGAGGTAAAAGCGCGTCAGGAAAAGACATAATTTCGTGGATAAACAAACTGAAAACGAAAGCGCGGCAACCGGTTGCCGGTTTCGATCTGACGTTTTCTCCGGTGAAGTCCGTCTCCATTTTGTGGGCACTTGCCGACGAGGAGACCTCCAGGAAAATCTCGCGTCTTCACGATGAAGCCGTGAAAGAAACCTTGGGATGGGCAGAAGACAACATCATTCGGACACGTGTGGGACATGGGGGACTGCACCAAGTGAAGACGCAAGGACTCATCGCCAGCGCGTTCAAACACTTCGACACACGCACAGGAGATCCTGATCTCCACACGCATGTGTTGGTTGCAAACAAGGTTCAAGGAGAAGATGGGAAGTGGCGAAGCCTTGACGGAAGAACGATTTTTGCAAACGCAGTCAACATGTCCGACCGCTACAACGCGATCCTCCAACACAAACTAGAGCGCGAGTTAGGGGTGGCGTTCCGCGAGAAGTCGATGGGGGAGAACAAGCAACCGGTCTACGAAGTCGACGCAATCTCTGACAGTTTGATCAATCATTTCTCTAAGCGCCGTAACGGAGCACGCGAGGTGTACAACCAACTCGTCGAACAATACACGAACAAATATCACCGCGCCCCCTCACAACAAACCGTCCAGAAACTGTGGCAGGCCGCAATCCTCCAAACCCGTGACGCAAAAAAACCCGCCGAGTCTCTCGCCCAACTCCGCGACAACTGGCGACGCGAATTGTCCACCGAAGGAGTCGAACACTACCTCAGTGAAGTAGCAACCGCACTCAACCAGACCGACAAGCGCCCATTCTTTCTCACCGACGATGACGGAGCCAACGCAATCAGCATCGAGCTCGCCGCACGTGCAACCGTCGATGCGATCACATCCAGGCGCTCAGACATCCGACTCCACCACATCCAAGCCGGAGTCTCAGCCACATTAAAAGGCTACCGATTCAACAGTGATGAAGAGTTCAACCGCGCCCACAGTCAGGTATGCCAGTTCATAACCGACAATCTCGTCGTCAAACTCAACCCGACCGAACCACTGAGCCTACCCAGTGAGCTCACCGACGACGAAGGTCAAGCCATCGACTACACTCTCGGCTCCATCCGCTACACCACCACCGAAATCATTGAGGCCGAACGCAACGTCCTTGATGCGTGCTTCGAGCCAACCGGCTATGTCGTTGAAGACTCCATCATCGACGATGCACTCGCCGCCCACGAGAAAGAAAACGGATGGGCACTCAACGCTGGGCAACAAGAACTAGCCCGTCACCTTCTCACCACAGGTACACTGGTGGCCACCGGAGTCGGGGCTGCCGGAACAGGTAAAACCACCTCCATGCAACTGGTGACAAACGTCTGGAAATCAACCGGACACAACGTTGTGGCTCTCGCCCCGTCCGCAGCCGCCGCCGAAATTCTCGGCACCGAGATCGGTGTCGATGCGCACACAATCGACAAGCTCACCTTCGTCTGGCGTGGAGACCACCCCACAAAGAAAGGCCACGACCCCTCCGCCCTGCCAGTCAAACTCAAGCCAGGAGACATGCTTCTTGTCGACGAGGCCGGAATGGCCACAACCAAAAACATGTGCCACTTGCTGGAAATCGCACAAGCGACAGGCGCGGTGATTCGTTTCATCGGCGACCCGTTCCAGCTCGATGCAGTCGACCGGGGTGGCCTGTTCGGTGCGCTTACGGACCAAGCGCCCACTGCCGAACTTCTTGATGTGATGAGATTTAGCAAAGGCAAAGACACTGCCCAAGCCGAAGCAAGTCTTGCAATCCGAAGAGGGGAAGCCGACACAGCCGTCACCTTCTATCAATCCCGTGGTTGGCTGGATGGGGGAACCCGCGAAGAAATGCTCACCCAAGCAGTCACCGCGTATCTCGATGATGTAAAGGACGGGTTCACATCACTGGTCATCGCGCCGACGAACAAAGACGTGGACACGCTCAATGAGATCATTCGCAGCTCACGCATCAGCGACGGAGTGGTGGACACCAGCCAGGAGATCGCACTCGCACACGGAGACACAGCTGGTGTCGGAGACACCATCATCCTGCGGCAAAACACAGTTCTCGGAACCGGACAACGCGTACTCAACGGAGAAATTGCCACCATTGAACAGATTGGCACCGACGGGTCACTAAAGATCCGCTCCAAGCGCTCCGGCCACATCACTCTGCCCGCCGAGTACGTGCGAGAACACACGCACTTAGGTTATGCGGCAACAGTTCACCGCTCCCAAGGGGCGACCGTCGACACCTGTCATGCCGTGATTGATGGATCAATGGACAAAGCCGCCACCTATGTGGCCTTAACACGTGGCAAGCGTGTCAACCACGCTTATGCAGTTCAGGAATTGCGGCTGGACGAGACTGCCGAGCAAGCCCATATGCACATGGCAGGCGACGACGAAGCCCCAACCCCGGCACAAGTGCTCACCGGGTGCATCAACCGTGACACGCGGCAGAAAGCAGCGATCACCTCACTGCTGGAAGTCACCGAACACGCCCACTCCCGCGACCGACTCACCCAACTCTACAAGTATGGGTGCGACCTAATTGTCGACAGCGCCGCCGAGCGGATCCTGCCCGCCTACGTTGACCGCCTCAATCTCGATAGTGACGGGGCAGACACTGTGAAAACACACCTGAAATATGCGCTCCAACAGGGCATAGACCCGGTTAAGCTGTTCGAGCAGTTCGCAGGGGATATGGCCGGAGCAGATAACCCCGCCCTGGTCTGCGTGGCCCGCATCGACAAGCACCTCATTGAACGCGGACTCATGGGCGCAGGAGAAGACACTGACGGGCAGCCAGCCTCCAGGCTGCCGAAACCACCCACCGACCCAACCGCCTCCCCGCAGCTCACAGAGTGGCTCGAGGAAACATACATGACGCTAACCGCACCACCTGAGCCCGAACCGACCGAGGAAACCGCAGAGGAGCGTCTTGCTCGCCAATACGCAGAATACCTCGCAGCTGGATACGGCACCGATGCGAATGTAAGTACGCTGAGCGAGTTGGACAAAGATGCATTTGGCAGTCGGTCAACGGTCAATGGAGAAGGTAGGGCGACAAGAAGTACTGAATCGACTGGTGGTAATCACGTCGTAAGAAAAGACAAGGATAGACCGAAACATGGAAGACGATAGCTTCATGAACGAGTGTGACGATGGCAGGATTTAGACCTTTTCGGAAACCCGAAGGGTGGATTTCTAAGACTCAGGCGAACGATATCAAAAGGCAAGACGATGCGGACATTCAAGCGTTGTACAGCAGTGCTGCTGGTCCAGACTCCAAAATCTTATTTGTTGATGAGTCAATAATTGAACCCCGTACTTGGGTAAGACCAGATGGGAGCCAGGTACAGAATCCAGGAGTCTACATTATTTCTGGAGTGCTGGTAGAAAAGAAAGACCTTGATGAGTTAAGGCAAGAAATGGAGGATAATGCTAGTAGGGTATTCCCCGTGCGCGGAGACAGTCCGCCTTACTGGCATACGACAAAAGCCCTGCAATCAGCACGAGAGGACTATGGAATACCTGCATTCGAGGACATGCTGGAGACGTTGAACTACTACCGTGATACGGTTCAATTGTTTATCGGAGTAGAAAGGTGGACACCAAACGGTAGTAATGATCCCTCCCAGACAGGGAAAACCAGTCCTCGAATGAGAGCATTAGCGAAGCTAGTCTTCACTACTGCCCAAGAAGAGGGTTTACACGCTATCGTGTTTGAACGCTCTGCAGACAAGACAATCAAGTCCGATGATGAGAAAACCGTCGAATCATACTGGGCGGCGGGAAAATGTCTTTCAATTTCTCCAGCAAGCGAGACCTTGCTATGGCTACCAGATATCGTTTCTGCATCTTATCGTCATAGTCTATTGAAAAGCGTCTACAAAAAGCAGGGGTTACCTCGACTTTTTCAAGAATACCTCAACCATGCACAGATAATAAAAATGCCCCCGCCTGCCGCAGCTACAGCGGAGGATACCTCCGCAGCGGGGGAAAGAAACCCGGACCTAAAAGACCGGGATCTCGCGAGTTCTAAAAACCCGTCGACTGGAACGATAGACGAATCCACGAACAATGTCAAGCCGGATGATGAACCAGATGAGGATAATGGTCTGACCGGGGGAGTGTCTCCCAAGCCAAAAGATCCAACCCCACCCAAACCACAAACAGATGGAGCAAAAATAGACTCAACCGCTGAGGAAATTGCAGAGCAGCGTCTTGCTCGCCAATACGCAGAATACCTGGCAGCAGGCTATGGCACCGACGCAAATCTTCCTGACGCAGGAGAGATGGACCGAGAAATCTTCAGTAACAGCGCAGGTGGGACACGACGAACGCAATCCGCAGAAGATGACGGCAATACGTGGCAACAGAACCACCGCGCCGAGAAACAAGCGAAGGATAGAAACAACAATCATGGTAACAGCAGGTAGAAAACTCTCCTACCTGCTGTACCACAGCGACTATAGAGTGAGACGGTTCTGCATATTATGACGTTGCGGTCGGCGTACCGTCTCCTCCTGGCCGTGCTTGCGGGCACGCTGCCGCTGCATTCCCTCAGTCCTCGCTTCATCGGATTCGTTAGCGACCCACTCAAACCGGTTAATGACTTCCTCGTCGGCACCGATTTCTTTCAGATCGTCGATAGTCTCCGTGGACGTGTAGCGTCCGACTAGGCGTGGACGACGTAGTTCACCGTTCTCATCTTCCACCAACCGGTCAAGGTAGGCGGTCAGGGCATAGAGTTGTCTTTCTGTCCACCAGTCGCGCGGCTCGACATCGAACCGCCTGGCGACGCTATCCTGCGACTCAGCAGCCGTCTTTAGTTCATCTGTGTTGTTGATGAACTCCTCTTCAATTGCGACCGCACAGTCCTCTAACCCGCGCCTGCGCATTTCACGGGCTGCACGGTGCACGGTTGCTTTGTCGTTGCGTTGCCACGCACGCAACGCTTCAACTGCGACTTCAGAGTCTTTCATCCTGCCGAGCGCATTGGAGCCGGGCACGAGTGTGGGCTGGGCCATGCGCATTGTTGGGTTCTTTCTCCACCACCTGCGTAGGTGGCGGATCCCTGCTATAAGGTTGTTGTTCGTCATAGTTCAGCATCCTCCATTTGTCTCACCACTCGGAACGGCACTTCCACGCTTGGCAATGGAACGGAAGGGGAGTCCTCCTTCTTAGAATCAATAAGCACACTCGGCGGATTATCCAGCAATCTGTCCATGTGGTAGTCCGCGTGAACACGCAAAAACGTCTCCATGTAGGTGTCTGGTTCATCTAGCCGCAGCTGTTCAAAGCGCCGCCACAAAGCTTTCATTCTGATCAACACGGAGTCGTGGTTCCACCACTTCTCTGACCATGAGACTTGGCTCACGCGGGCAACCGAGACCTCATACATTGGCCTAATGAATCGATCGACAAACATGAACACGTTGGGGTACAAGGGTGCTTGTTCTGACTGTTCTACTTGTTCTTCCTTTTCCATGTCGTTGAGTATGTTCTCCACACTCAACGGTTCTTCTGGTTGTGCCATCTATGTCCTCGCCTTCCTTCTGGGTGCGGCACTTGAGCGCCGATACTTCCTCTGTCCTAGTTCTTGTTCTCGCTGTTGCTGTTCTTCGGCTTCTTCTTCGGCACGTTCATGCTCTTTCTGGGCAGCTATCTTGCCTGCCAGCGCTGTCTCAATCCATTTCGGCCACTTCCGGTTCCACCACGGGGTCAGCTCGGCCAGAATCGGCCTGCGCCCCGACGACAACACCACAGCCCGACCGCGATCAAGGGCGGCAAGTTCAGCAACCGTGAGAATCTGTTTCTCCTCATAGGACGTGTTCACCGAGAACTGGTCACGTCCCGACGACGACGACCGGCTCGTCTCGGCGACCGTGCCGATCAGCGACTCTAGCTTGCGCAGCATGTCCTCGTCGCGGACACCGCCGCCATACATGAGGATCGCAGAAGCCGACCACAGGGCTTCCATTCCATGCTCACCCCACACCCCAATGCCCTGTGCATATGATTGCAGGATGGTCATGAGGATAATGCCGCGCGAGCCATAGTGAGAGTACAGGGCCGGTAAGTCTGGCCAGCGCACCACGTTAGCCGCCTCATCGAGCGCCCCAACCAAAGGTATCGGCAACCGACCGTTCGGGGAGGCTTCCCCGTAGCGCTCGGCAGCCTGCATAACAGAGGCAACAAGTGCCGTCGTGAGCGCGCTGGCGGAGTCTGCGCCTTCGCGCGAAAGCACGTAGAGGGTGTCTCGGCGTTGCCGCACAAAGTGCTCAGCGTCAAAGCGCTTTGCGCCTTCACTCGGTGTGATCCACCGCCTAGTGTTCTCAAAACTAAGTACCTGGAGCATTTGGGAACCTTGGGAGAACACGCCAGAGCGTGTTTCCGGAACTAAGTTATAGGCCGCCTCTAATTGTCCGAGCGCGGAAGCAAACCGCCCCGACTCCCGCAAAATAATGATCGGTGTTCTATCCTCCTGATCATTGACCCACCTGTGTGTGTCGGTAATGGGTCGGTTGGCTATTGCCGCCGCGAGAAATAACCCCGACACCAACGCTCGGCCCAAACTGGCCCAGTAATCGATCTGATCACTGTCGCGAGTCTCGGATGCGCGGAAAATCTCAGCCAATCCGATCGCCGCTGAGTCCATGCGCTTCTCATCGCGTCGAATCAGATCAAGGGGATCAAAAAACCACTGTGGCTGCTCTACCTGGGGGGCAATGTTCTGTGGGTCAAACACCCACACTGTGCCGCGCTTGCCGGTCACCGGCAATGTCTGGTCAATGATGTCGGACTTGTTCGATGTCGTCACCACATTGCCGGGGGCAGAAAAGATTGCAGGAATCACCTGGGTGACTGTTTTACCGGCACGAGGACCGAAGATGACGAGGTAAAGGTCCTCCCAGCCTGACCACAGACCTTGTTTTGGGTTGCCGGGCACCTGTCCGAAGCGTAGACCTGGGTGGGAGTGGGCGAGTTTTTCCGGCAAGAAACGCTTCGCCTGCTCCTCCACACTTTGGCGACTCAGTGTGTACAGGTCAGTGGAATCGGCGAGGAATCTTTTCACGTTATCCACTCGCTTCTCATAGGTGGGCTTTGAAAACACTTTCTTGAGCAACCACGCTCCATATCCGAACACGACGGTTAAGACGATGGCGGCACCTGTCGCCACCGTTGACCACCCCACCTTGCCACTTAACACGGCAAGCCAAAAGGCCACCGGGTTCGCCGGAATCAGCCCGTCCGGTCTGCCGGTAATCGCCCGCGAAATCGCCAAGGAGCCTGCACCAATCCATGCCGACCCAGCGACAACACCGATCAGCACCAACATGCCTGCTGTCTGGGGCGACATAGTTGGCAGTGTTTTGCGCCGCAGGTCCTTGGCTGGGCGTTTCTTCACCATCCCTCTACCCCTACCGCTCTTGGCCGACCGGTTCCCCGTCAATGGTGACAAGGGTGGGCAGGTCGAACTGGGTGTACTTTTGATAGCCGGGCAGCTCTGCCATTTCCACTGCCCGCATGTCGTCGCTTACGGTGATGTGAACATCGATGCTTAACCGGATACCGTCCGCCTTAATCTGTTCCACATCCAGATCGGGGCATGTGGTAGACAAGTGAAGCCGCCCAGAATCACATCCTGCCGCCTCAAGTGCCTTGTGTGCGACCCACACAGCTTTGCTGGCAGCTGACTGTTCAGCGGTGATGAGGTCACCTTTGACGCGAATCTGGTCATCGTCGAAGAAACCGCCGTAGGTGACAACCTCCTTCTCGACGTTGACTATCGCAAACCGTCCCACTCCCTTGTCAAGCTCCACAGCACCTGACCACAACCACACCTCCGGCGCATCAGGACCAAGCTCTGCAAGCTTTGCAGAATTGAGCTTCTCCTCCTGGTCGAAAAACTCCTGCCGGAGCCGGTCATAATCCACGCCAATCTTTTTGAGCACTACTTTGAACTTCGGGAAGTCCACCTCATTCATCCAGCCTTGTGCGGCAGCGAACCCTTTGAGTTCTTGATGACTGGTTGCTTTCTTCAACTGCTGTTTATGTGCACCGACAACCGAGTCGATCTCATCCCAGTGCAGTTGCTCCTCCTGTTTGGACAGTTTGGCCATTGTGGCCTCCTTTCTTGCAAAAATGCCTATTTTCCCAGTTCTGAATACTTGTCACTGTTTCGTCACTGTGACGGCACAAGGCCCATGAACCGCGAGGCAGTGCCCGCAATCCACCCAATCAGTGCGGCAAGGGGTAGCCCAGTTGTGTAGGTGCGCCGTTGATTGTGGTGGGTGGTCATGCTTGATTCTCCTCATTGTTCACCGGAGCCGGTGTTTCAGCATCGGTAGGGCCATCGACGACAAACGCAGAGACTCGCCACACACCGAGCTTGGTGACAGTGACTTTCACCGTGTAGCGCTGGTGGCGCTCGAAATTGTCCCCAAGAATGTGCTGAGTCACTGTGTACACCCGGTATTTGGTGAGTTCAGCATCTTGGGGTGTTTCCTCCCCGTTGGGTGTCACCTCAACACTCACGGTTGCGTTCGCGTCCTTAAAACTGCGCCAGGTGGGGCCAGTCACACGCGTCCACATACCCCACTGGCCTTCTGTTTGTTCGACAAATGGCTCATCCATCAGTGGTTTAGCTCGCTCGGCGGCATCAGTGACACCAGCATCTTCTGTGATGTTCCACGAGAAGAACTCACGTGTGACAGCCTCTGCGACCTGATCGGCATCGAACTGGTCGACATTCTCGAAATGCTGAGGTACTGGTGGTTGCGGAAATGCCCCATCGGTGGGGTATTCTGCCCCAATGTCGGTGCCGGAGGTTGTGTTTTCTGTTGACATGTGCCGCCCGCACGAAACCAACCCCATCCAGATATTGAGCCCAATCAGTAAGATCGCCGCGAGTTTGCGTCGTGTCATCTCATTCTCCTTCTCCGCTCGTGTCACTTGTCTCCGGGTCCTCGCCGTTATCTGCGGCAATGTCCTTAACCCGCATCACCGAGGTTAATGAGCCAGTGCGCAGTGGGAACTTCCCGACTGGAACGCCAGACTGTTGGGCTTCCAGCATCATCTTTTGTCCGTTCTCCTCTCCGCCATAAATCGCGGCATGGAACTCCGCCCCCGGTGCCCCGTAGTAGAGCAGGTCGCCTGGTTGCATCTGCTCAATCGGGACTTTCTCCAAAAGTCCAGAATTGATCTGGGCGACGGTATTGTGCGGCAGTTTCACTTTGCCGCCAGTTGCCTGCGCGACTGCGTACAGGACTAAACCGGAGCAGTCGAAGCCGCCGCCGGTTGGCCCGTTGAAATCCCCACCTCCCCACGCATACGGGGTGCCGAACTTGGACTCAGCGGCAGCAATGATGTCTGCTTGCACGTGGCCAGTCAGAGGCACGTCACCAAACCCGCCGGTAGCGCAAATGTCTTGCAGGCTGGCCGTGCCCAGTGCGGCAATCTCCTCCGCAGACAATTCACTGCCAGCGCCCGCGAGCTCAATCTGGAGCCCAGTCGCACGCTCAACGAACTGGCGATAGTAAGCCGCACCGCCCGCGTTGCGCTGAACGCTGGCGGCTGCTGTTGCAACATCCATACTCTGGTAGTCAATCTTGGCAAGTGCTTCATAAAACTGTTTTGCCTGGAACGCCGGGTTCATCAGATCATCAACGCTGCCCCACAGGCCCACCTGCTGCTGGAACGTGCCCACACTGGAATGATCACCAGCCACTGCGTCGTGTGGCATATCCAACGAGCGCCGAATCTCCTCATAGGTGGTCTCGCCGGAGCCGGAATCAGAAATGCCCGACCCATCACTCGCGTAGTTTTGGAAGGTGGACTCACCCCACGCCGTCGCCAACGCGATGGTCACCGCCTTGTCATCCATCCCCATCACCTCACCGATGGCCACAATCTGTTTCGCCAGTGTCAACTGGCGAGCAGACAACCCATACAGGCCAGACGACTGCACGGCCTCGACGGTGGCCGACACACCGGAGGCGGCACCGGACGATGTGGACTCACCTGAACCTGAATCACCGCCATCGGTAGAAGTGCCGACCAGCTCACCGGCACTGTCAGCGTTCTTACCGACTGCATCCAACCACGGTTGCGGATCAACTTTTTCCCCGCCTGCATCCCGCTCACCTTTGACAACCTCAAAGTGCAGGTGCGGACCAGTGGAGAAACCCGCAGAACCCATGTCTGCAATGTATTGGCCTTTTGTGACCCGGTCTCCCACATTGACATGCACCCCGCCGGGGTACATGTGGCCATAGACTGTTTGGACCTCTTGGCCATCAATGTTGTGGGAGATAATCACCCAGCCGCCGAACCCCTGGACACCACTGTCAGCAGCCTGCACCACGCGCCCATCCGCGAACGCGAAAATGTGGGTCCCTGCCGGTCCTGCCAGGTCAATCCCGTCATGGAACTCCGGGCCGGTGTCCCAGGTGCGCCACCCAAACCCTGAACTGACAACGACCTTGTCAAGCTCGGTCGGGTAGGCGAAGTCACCGACAATCACCGCGTCAGAGGCGGAGCCTCCACCACACGGATCATCGTCATCGCTGAGCACTGTTGTCACCAGCAAAATCAGGATGAGTGGCAGGCCGACAATGATGGCCATGAGTTTCTTCACAGTGGCTTAAGCCTCCTAAATGCCGAACCAGGCCAAATAGAACCCACCGGCAGCGAGTGCAAGCACCAGTATGGGCACGACGATGGCGGCAACCAGCTCCCCAATCTTCTTGTCGAGGAGTGTTTTAGCCTCCACATTGCCCTCATTGGCAAGCTGTCTGAGAGTGGAGTTCATGCCAGGTGACCAGAACTTCGACTCATAGGCGGCAATCGTCTCTGCCGCCTCCTCAGGGCTCATCCCCGACACAGTCGGCTCACCTGCCGTTTGCGTTGGGGTGACTGGTGTGCTGGTCGGTGTTGAGCTTGCCGACGTGCCAGCCGACGAGGACGGGGC
>R14__coassemble_924_pt1 | contig 16834 bp, 9 predicted proteins | sample R14__metabat2_low_PE_014 | metagenome-assembled genome bin R14
CACCGTGCAGCCAACCAATCTGGCACACAACTATGTGACGGCATTCACTGAGCCGGCACCGGGTCGCGCCCTGTGGTATGAGGGGTCGCGGACGCTGACGGTGGATCGGGCCACCGGCATCATCGTCAATGCGGTGGAGAATGTGCACCTGTGGGAGGCCGGTGTCAATGGGGAGGATCCCCAGGATGTGTTGGTGTTTGACGGTGAGCTGACGGAAGCGTCGCAAAGCCATCTGCGAGAGCTGGCGGCTCAGCAGACGGACCGGGGAGTGGTGAACCTGGTGAGCAACCTGGTGGCGGCCCTGGGTGGGCTTTTGACGCTGCTGGGGCGGGTGGGGGTGATCGGGGTGTTTGACAAGTTGCGCCGGAAGCGTTAGAGTGGTCGTTTGCGCTGCAATCAACCGTTGGGCTCTAAAAATTCGAGACCTTGTCTAACAATTTGACAAGGTCCGTTACGTGTGTTCAGGGGGTGATTGTGGACGGTACAACAGGAATTGAAGATGCTCAAATAGTGGGGTGCTCTTCTCCAAGCAGCACTGGAAGGATGCATAGTGGCAGCAACTGGCCAGACCACAAACGTTAACACAGTTCCCGGAGCCCCCGAGCGGCTCTCCTTTGCCAAGATTCCCGAGCCCCTGGCCCTCCCCGGCCTTCTCGACGTGCAGCGCGAGTCCTTCGCCTGGCTCATCGGCACGCCGGAGTGGCGGGCGAAGAAGCAGGAGGAGATGGGTCCTGATTACCGCGTCACCAGCGGTTTGGAGGACATTCTTGAGGATATCTCCCCGATCACGGACTTCGCCGAGACGATGAGCCTCACCTTGACTGAGCCCTACTTTGGCGATGTGAAGAACACGGTGGAGGATTCCAAGGAGAAGGATGTCAACTATTCTGCTCCACTGTATGTGACCGCCGAGTTTGAGAACCACGATCCGAAGCGCCGGGAGATCAAGACCCAGACGGTGTTCATCGGTGACTTCCCGATGATGACCGAGAATGGCACCTTCATTGTCAACGGTACCGAGCGCGTGGTTGTCTCCCAGCTGGTGCGCTCCCCGGGTGTCTACTTCGATGAGACGATTGATAAGTCCACCGAGCGTCCGCTGCATGCGGTGAAGGTGATTCCCTCCCGTGGCGCGTGGCTGGAGTTTGACATTGACAAGCGCGACAGCGTCGGTGTGCGCATTGACCGCAAGCGTCGCCAGCCGGTCACCCTGTTCCTCAAGGCGCTGGGCTGGACCGAGGAGCAGATTCGCGAGCGCTTCGGCTTCTCCGAGATCATGATGTCCACCCTCGAAGCTGATGGCGTTTCGACGACCGATGAGGCGCTCCTGGAAATCTACCGGAAGCAGCGCCCCGGCGAGCAGCCGACGCGCGATCTGGCCGTCGCCCTGCTGGAAAACTCGTTCTTCAAGCCCAAGCGCTACGATCTCGCCCACGTCGGCCGCTACAAGGTGAACCGCAAACTGGGCCTGGGTGGAGATTCCGAGGGCGAGCGCGTCCTCACTGAGGAAGATATCGCCACCACCATTGAGTACCTAGTGCGTTTGCACGCCGGTGAGCGGACGATGACCTCCCCGCGCGGTAAGGAAATCCCGGTCGAGACTGACGACATTGACCACTTTGGCAACCGCCGGTTGCGCACCGTTGGTGAGCTCATCCAAAACCAGGTGCGTGTTGGTTTGGCCCGCATGGAGCGCGTCGTCCGCGAGCGGATGACCACCCAGGATGCAGAGTCCATCACCCCGACCTCCCTGATCAACGTCCGCCCGGTGACTGCTGCGATCCGTGAATTCTTCGGTACCTCCCAGTTGTCCCAGTTCATGGACCAGAACAACTCCCTGTCGGGGCTGACGCACAAGCGTCGCCTCTCCGCCCTCGGCCCGGGTGGTCTGTCCCGTGAGCGCGCCGGCATTGAGGTGCGCGACGTGCACCCGTCCCACTATGGGCGCATGTGTCCGATTGAGACCCCGGAGGGCCCGAACATTGGCCTCATCGGTTCGCTGGCGTCCTACGCCCGGGTGAACCCGTTCGGCTTCATTGAGACCCCGTACCAGAAGGTTGTCGACGGTGTCATCACCGGTGAGGTGGACTATCTCACCGCCGATGAGGAAGACCACTTTGTCGTCGGCCAGGCCGATATTGAGCACGATGAGAAGGGTGTCATCACCCAGCAGCGCAATGAGGTCCGCCTCAAGGACGGTGCCATCGAGGTCGTCGGCCCGAAGCAGATCGACTACATTGACGTATCTCCGCGCCAGATTGTGTCTGTGGCCACGGCGATGATTCCATTCCTGGAGCACGACGATGCCAACCGTGCCCTCATGGGTGCGAACATGCAGCGCCAGGCCGTGCCGCTCATCCGGGGCCAGCGTCCGCTCGTCGGCACCGGCACCGAGTTGCGTGCCGCCTACGATGCCGGTGACATGGTCATCTCTAAGAAGGCCGGTGTGGTTGAGGACCTCGCCGCCACCTTTGTCACCGTGCTCGGTGACGATGGCAAGCGCGATACCTACTTGCTGCGCAAGTTCGAGCGCACCAACCAGAACACCTGCTACAACCAGGTGCCGATTGTCAACATTGGCGACCGCGTCGAGGCCGGTCAGGTGCTCGCCGATGGTCCTGGTACCGCCGGTGGCGAAATGTCACTCGGTGTCAACCTCCTCGTGGCGTTCATGCCGTGGGAGGGCCACAACTATGAGGACGCGATCATCCTCAACCAGCGCGTGGTGGAGCAGGACATTTTGACCTCCATCCACATTGAGGAGCACGAGATCGATGCCCGCGACACCAAGCTCGGTCCGGAGGAGATCACCCGGGAAATCCCGAACGTCTCCGACGATGTGCTGAAAGACTTGGATGAGCGCGGTATTGTGCGCATCGGTGCCGATGTGCGCGACGGTGACATTCTCGTCGGTAAGGTCACCCCGAAGGGCGAGACGGAGCTGACCCCGGAGGAGCGCCTGCTGCGCGCCATCTTCGGTGAGAAGGCCCGTGAGGTGCGCGACACCTCCCTCAAGGTGCCGCACGGTGAAAACGGCAAGGTCATCGGGGTTTCCCACTTCTCCCGTGAGGAGGGTGCGGAGCTGCCGGCCGGTGTCAATGAGATGATCCGCGTCTACGTGGCGCAAAAGCGCAAGATTCAAGACGGCGACAAGCTCGCCGGCCGCCACGGCAACAAGGGTGTTGTGGGCAAGATTTTGCCGCAGGAGGATATGCCGTTCATGGAGGACGGCACCCCGATCGACATCATCTTGAACACGCACGGTGTGCCGCGTCGTATGAACTTTGGTCAGGTGCTTGAGGTGCACCTGGGCTGGTTGGCGAAGGCCGGCTGGGCAATCGAGGGTGATCCGGATTGGGCACAGCGGTTGCCGAAGGAACTCTACGATGTTGCCCCGAACTCGCATGTGGCCACCCCGGTCTTTGACGGTGCCACCAACGATGAGATCGAGCACCTGCTCAGCTGCACAAAGCCGAACGAGGACGGGTTGCAGCTGGTCGATTCTGTCGGCAAGGCGCAGCTTTACGATGGCCGGACCGGCGAGCCCTTCAAGTACCCGATCGCCGTTGGTGTCAAGTACATGCTCAAACTGCACCACCTGGTGGACGAGAAGATTCACGCCCGCTCCACCGGCCCGTACTCCATGATTACCCAGCAGCCGTTGGGTGGTAAGGCCCAGTTTGGTGGCCAGCGCTTCGGTGAGATGGAGGTGTGGGCCATGCAGGCCTACGGTGCCGCCTACACCCTGCAGGAACTGCTCACCACCAAGTCTGACGATGTCAACGGCCGTGTGAAGGTGTACGAGGCAATTGTCAAGGGTGACAACATCCCGGATCCGGGTATTCCGGAATCCTTCAAGGTGTTGCTCAAGGAATTGCAGTCCCTGTGCTTGAACGTGGAGTGCCTGTCCGCTGACGGCACCCCGATCGAGCTGACCGGTGACGATGACGACGAGTACGATACCGCCGCCTCGCTGGGCATTAACCTGTCCCGCGACGAGCGCACGGACGATGTCGCCTAATCGGATTCTTCAAATCACTAGCGAAAGGTAAATAAACGTGCTTGACGTCAACTACTTTGACGAGCTCCGCATTGGACTTGCCACTGCCGACGATATTCGCCGGTGGTCCTACGGTGAGGTGAAGAAGCCGGAGACCATTAACTACCGCACCCTGAAGCCGGAAAAGGACGGCCTGTTCTCCGAGCGTATCTTCGGTCCCACCCGGGACTGGGAGTGTGCGTGCGGAAAGTACAAGCGGGTCCGCTACAAGGGCATCATCTGTGAGCGCTGCGGCGTGGAGGTGACCAAGTCCAAGGTGCGCCGTGAGCGGATGGGCCACATTGAGTTGGCCGCCCCGGTCACTCACATCTGGTACTTCAAGGGTGTGCCGTCCCGGTTGGGCTACCTGCTCGACATTGCTCCGAAGGATTTGGAGCGAGTCATCTACTTTGCGGCCAACATCATCACCACCGTCGATGAGGAGGCCCGCCACGACGATATGTCCACCCTGGAGAAGGACATCATCGAGGAGAAGAAGGACATCACCGACGAGGCTGAGTCCGACATTGCTAAGCTGCAGTCCAAGCTAGAAGAGGATCTGGCTGAGCTGGAGGCCTCCGGGGCCAAGGCGGATGCTCTCAAGAAGGTGCGCCACGCTGCGGAGAAGGAAATGTCGCGCGTGCGCGAGGAAGCAGAGCGGGAGGTGGACCGGCTCGAGGAGATTTGGTCCACCTTTGTCAAGCTCGCTCCGAAGCAGATGATCATCGACGACAACATCTACAACGAGCTCGTCGACCGCTACGAGGACTACTTCACCGGTGGTATGGGTGCAGAGGCCATCCAAACTCTGATCCAGAACTTTGATCTGGAGGCCGAGGCTGAGGACCTGCGCACCGTTATCAATGAGGGCAAGGGCCAGAAGAAGATGCGCGCGCTCAAGCGCCTCAAGGTTGTCGCCGCGTTCCTGCGCTCCGGCAACGATCCGGCTGCGATGATCCTCAACGCTGTGCCAGTGATTCCGCCGGAGCTGCGTCCGATGGTCCAGTTGGACGGTGGCCGCTTTGCCACCTCTGACCTAAATGACCTGTACCGTCGTGTGATCAACCGGAACAATCGCCTCAAGCGGATGATTGAGCTGGGTGCCCCGGAGATCATCGTCAACAATGAGAAGCGCATGCTGCAGGAATCCGTGGATGCCCTGTTTGACAATGGCCGTCACGGTCGTGCGGTCACCGGCCCGGGCAACCGGCCGCTGAAGTCCCTGTCTGATCTGCTCAAGGGTAAGCAGGGCCGCTTCCGTCAGAACCTGCTGGGTAAGCGCGTGGATTACTCTGGCCGTTCGGTGATTATCGTCGGCCCGCAGTTGCGCATGCACGAGTGCGGTCTGCCCAAGCTGATGGCTCTCGAACTGTTCAAGCCGTTTGTGATGAAGCGGCTGGTGGAAAACGAGTACGCCCAGAACATCAAGCAGGCCAAGCGGATGGTGGAGCGCCAGCGCCCCGAGGTGTGGGACGTGTTGGAAGAGGCCATCTCCCAGCACCCGGTGATGCTCAACCGCGCCCCCACCCTGCACCGGCTGGGTATTCAGGCCTTCGAGCCGAAGCTCGTCGAGGGCAAGGCGATTCAGCTGCACCCGCTGGCCTGTGAGGCGTTCAACGCTGACTTCGACGGTGACCAGATGGCTGTCCACCTGCCACTGAGCCCCGAGGCCCAGGCAGAGGCCCGCATTCTGATGCTCGCCTCCAACAACATTTTGTCCCCGGCCTCCGGTAAGCCACTGGCTATGCCGCGTCTGGATATGGTCACCGGCCTGTACTTCCTGACCATGGACAAGGGCCCCGATGAGATCGGTGGCCAGGGCCGCTACACCCCGGCTACCAAGGATCACCCGGAGACCGGTGCCTATGCCTCTCTGGCGGAGGCGATCATGGCCTATGACCGTGGTGTGTTGGGCCTGCAGGCTCCGATCAAGGTGCGTCTGTCCCACCTGCGTCCCCCGGCCGATGTGGAGGCGGAACTGTTCCCCGATGGCTGGAACCTCGGTGACAAGTGGACGGCAATGACCACCCTCGGTCGCATCTGGTTCAATGACCTGTTGCCGTGGAACTACCCGTATGTGGAAGGTATCGCTGTGCGCAAGGGCGGCGGCGAAGGCAAGGTCCTCCTCGGTGACATCACCAATGACCTGGCCGCCAAGTATCCGATGATCACCGTGGCACAGACCATGGACAAGATGAAGGATGCCGGCTTCCACTGGGTCACCCAGTCGTGTGTGACCATCACCATGAGCGATGTGATCGTGCTGCCCAACAAGAAGGAGATTCTGGAGGGCTACGAGCAGGCCGCCGCTGAGGTGGAGAACAAGTACTGGGTCAAGGGTGCCCTCACCCAGCAGGAACGCTATGAGCGCCTGGTGGAGCTGTGGAAGAACGCCACCGATGAGGTGGGTAAGGCCGTGGTGGACCTGTATCCGGATGACAACCCGATTCCGATGATCGTGAAGTCCGGTGCTGCCGGTAACATGCGCCAGCTGTGGACTTTGGCCGGTATGAAGGGCATGGTCGTGAACTCCCGTGGTGAATACATCACCCGTCCGATCAAGAACTCGTTCCGCGAGGGTCTCGGCGTGTTGGAGTACTTCAACAACTCGCACGGTTCCCGCAAGGGTCTGGCCGATACCGCTCTGCGTACCGCCGACTCTGGTTACCTGACGCGTCGTCTGGTGGACGTGGCCCAGGATGTCATCGTCCGTGAGGAGGACTGCGGTACCTCGCAGGGTGTGCGGGTGACCGTCGCCAAGCCGATGTACGATGCTTCCGGCAAGCTCACCGGCTATGAGCGCGACGGCCTGGTAGAGACCTCCGTGGAGGGCCGCGTGCTCGCCACCGATGCCACCGACGGTGACGGCAACGTCATCGCCACCGCTGGAACCAACCTGTCCGTAGAGGTCATCGACCAGCTCGTGGAGGCCGGTGTGGTGGAGGCGAAGGTGCGCTCCGTGCTCACCTGCCAGACCCCGTCCGGTGTCTGCGCGAAGTGCTACGGCAAGTCCATGGCCACTGGTAAGCAGGTGGAGATCGGTGAGGCCGTTGGCATTATCGCCGCCCAGTCCATTGGTGAGCCGGGCACGCAGCTGACAATGCGTACCTTCCACCAGGGCGGTGTCGGCGGCGACATCACCGGCGGTCTGCCCCGTGTGCAGGAGCTGTTTGAGGCCCGCGTGCCCAAGAACAAGGCACCGATTGCGGAGGTCGCCGGTACTGTGCGCCTGGAGGATGACGGCAACTTCTACACCCTCTACATCACCCCGGATGACGGCAGTGATGAGAAGGTGTACGAGAAGCTCTCCAAGCGGCAGGGCCTGGCCCAGATCAAGGCTCCGATGGAGGGGCTGCCGGGCGAGTACATTGACCGCTCTCTGGCCGATGGTGACCACGTCAACGTCGGTGATCGCCTGCTCCGCGGTCCGGCCGATCCACACGATGTCCTGGCTGTTCAGGGCCGTCGTGGGGTGGAGAAGCACCTGATTGATGAGGTGCAGGCCGTGTACCGGACGCAGGGTGTGGCCATCCACGATAAGCACATCGAGATCATCATCCGGCAGATGCTGCGTCGCGCCACCGTCATCGACGCTGGCTCCACCGAGTTCCTGCCCGGCACCCTGGTGGATCTGTCGGAGGCGAAGGCCGTGAACACGGAGGCCCGCAAGAACGGTGGGACCCCTGCTGACCTGCGCGTGGAGCTCATGGGTATTACGAAGGCCTCGCTGGCTACCGAGTCCTGGCTGTCGGCGGCCTCCTTCCAGGAGACCACTCGCGTGCTCACGGATGCGGCGATCAACAAGCGCTCTGACAAGCTCATGGGCCTGAAGGAGAACGTGATCATCGGTAAGCTCATCCCGGCCGGTACCGGTATTTCCAAGTACCGCAACATTACGGTGAAGCCGACCGAGGCCGCCCGCAATGCCACCTACTCCATCCCGTCCTATGCCGACGAGATCTATGGTGACGACGGCGGATTCGTGGACTTCACGGGCCCGTCAGTGCCGTTGGATGATGCCGGCTTCTAGCCGCTGACCTGAGACAGCCCCGGACATTGTGCCGGGGCTTTGTCGTACCTAACTATCAATATCTGCGTAAACGGCTACAATGGGTGCAATAACTCCCGGAAGTGAGTACTGTGGTAGTGCACAGTGAGTGACTAGTAAGAAGGGTGACCGAAGTGGCTGAAGAGCTCAAGCACGAGGTAGGTCCGGATCAGATTTTCTTCTCTACAACTGATTCCAAGGGCATCATCAAGGATGTCAACTCCGTGTTCATTGAGCTTGCCCGTTTCCCGCGCGAGGAGATGATCGGTGCCCCGCACAACCTCATCCGCAATGACATCATGCCCGGTGGGGCCTTCAAGGTGTGTTGGGATGAGATTGAGAAGGGGGAGCCGTGGGTGGGCTATGTGGCCAACCTGGCTAAAGACGGTTCCCGCTATGATGTCTTGGCCACGATCACCCCGCTGGAGGACGGGGACTATCTCTCAGTGCGCATTCGTCCCGCTGATGATCAGTTGGCGGAGACGATGTGGGGGGTTTACCGCGATATTCGTACCCAGGAGTTGGCGCAGCGGCAGGAGAACGGTCTGAGCCGTGTCGCAGCTGCAGAGTGGAGCGAGAAGCTGCTCTTAGAAAAGGTGAGTGAGCTGGGGTATTCCTCCTACAAGGAGTTTATGACGTGGCTGTTGCCACATGAGGTGGAGTTGTGGGAGGAGCGGAATCCGCGTCCGTTTGAAGCGCCAACGGCAGGCGAGTATGTGAAGTTGGGGGAGCTCGTTGGCCAGTTGTTGCATGAGGAGGAGGTGTGGATGGACCGTCAGGCCCAGCTCACCTCGTTGGGGAAGCAGCTGATGAAGGGGGTGGATGCGCTGGAGGAGACGTTGACGATTTCCCAGCGCGTCAATGAGGAGATGGACAAGGTGGAGGGGTCGGGGAAGCTGACTGAGGATGAGATGATCCCGCTGGAGGTGGGTTTAAGGCTCTCTGATATTGTCGGCGATTATGCCAATGACCTGCGCCAGTTGCTCACGGAGCTGAATGATTCGACGTTGACTACCCGCTTTGCAGTGGCCTTGGCCCGGTTGCAGACGCAGACGGTGGGCCGGTTTGTGGAGGAGATGGCCGCCGGTACTGATGAGGCGGATCCGATTCGCACGCTGTGTCGGGCGTTGACGATTGAGACGATGGATCTGTCGGGGGAGATTCGCCAGCACCAAACGCTTCTGCAGCGGGCTAAGCGACGCATCACCACGGTGTTGTCTCTTGTCTCTCTGCCGCAGATGGCGGTGACAAAGTGGCGCTCGGATATTTTGAATTCCGGCTTCGCGGGCAAGGTGAGTGATCTGTTGAGCACCGTGGCCGATTCGATCGATGCGATGACGGTGATGGTGCGTGAGCTGGAGAATCTCATCATCAAGTGTGAAGAGGTGGAGCCGGATCACGGCCCGGAGGCCCTGGTGGATACGGTGCAGCAGGTGGATATGGAGGCCCGTGTCTTGGCTGGTGAGTCTCTCGATTTGGACTTCTAACCAGTTGTCCGTTACGCTGTTGGGCGGTCCCACGTGTGTGTGGGCGCGCCGATGATTGAAACAGCGCACATTTTTCCCCAGTAGGCCAGCGAAAGCGGCTGACTGGGTTTCGCGCGTCTCATGTGGTGCGGAAAAATACGACGCGCCACTGCGCGCGTGGATAACGAGAAAGATAACTGGTTAATGCCTACTATTCAGCAGCTGGTCCGGAAGGGCCGCAAGTCAAAGACGGCGAAGGTGAAGACCGCCGCCCTCAAGGGGTCGCCGCAGCGTCGCGGCGTGTGCACCCGTGTGTACACGACCACCCCGAAGAAGCCGAACTCCGCTCTCCGGAAGGTCGCCCGTGTGCGCTTGACCTCCGGTATTGAGGTGTCCGCATATATCCCCGGTGAGGGTCACAACCTGCAGGAGCACTCGATGGTGCTGGTGCGCGGCGGTCGTGTGAAGGACCTGCCGGGTGTGCGCTACAAGATCATCCGTGGTGCCCTGGATACGCAGGGTGTGAAGGATCGCAAGCAGGCCCGTTCCCGCTACGGCGCGAAGAAGGAGAAGTAAACCATGCGTAAAGGTAAGGCTCCCGTTCGTCCGTTGGTGAAGGACCCGGTGTACCAGTCCACGCTGGTCACCCAGTTGGTCAACAAGGTGCTTCTCGACGGCAAAAAGTCCATCGCTGAGCAGATAGTTTACGGCGCTTTGGAGAAGTGCCGGGAGAAGACGGGTACTGATCCCGTCGGCACGCTGGAGAAGGCTCTCGATAACATCCGCCCGGAGCTGGAGGTCCGGTCCCGCCGTGTTGGTGGTGCCACCTACCAGGTGCCGGTGGAGGTCCGTCCGGGCCGTGCAAACACGCTAGCTCTGCGCTGGCTGGTCACGTTCACGCGGCAGCGCCGTGAGAACACGATGACGGAGCGTCTGGCAAATGAGATTCTGGATGCCTCCAATGGTCTGGGTGCTTCGGTGAAGCGCCGCGAGGATACGCACAAGATGGCTGAGGCGAACCGCGCCTTCGCCCACTACCGCTGGTAATCATTTCGACGTAAGGATAAAGCTGTGGCACAAGAAGTGCTTAAAGATCTCAACCAGGTCCGCAACATCGGCATCATGGCCCACATCGATGCCGGTAAGACCACGGTGACGGAACGTATCCTGTTCTACACAGGCATTAACCGCAAGGTCGGTGAGACCCACGATGGTGCGTCCACGACTGACTGGATGGAGCAGGAGAAAGAGCGCGGCATCACGATTACCTCGGCCGCTGTCACCTGTTTCTGGGACGATCACCAGATCAACATCATCGATACCCCCGGCCACGTGGACTTCACCGTGGAGGTGGAGCGTTCGCTCCGCGTCCTTGACGGTGCAGTTGCCGTGTTCGATGGCAAGGAGGGCGTGGAGCCCCAGTCCGAGCAGGTGTGGCGTCAGGCTGCCCGCTATGACGTGCCGCGCATCTGCTTTGTCAACAAGATGGACAAGATGGGTGCGGATTTCTACTACACCGTCCAGACCATCATCGACCGCCTCGGCGCGAAGCCGCTGGTCATGCAGCTGCCGATCGGCGCTGAGGATGACTTCGATGGCATCGTTGACCTGATCAAGATGGAAGCTGTCGTCTGGCCGGGCAAGGTTGAGGTGGGCGCTGAGCCGCAGCACCAGCCGATCCCGGATGATTTGAAGGACAAGGCCCAGGAGTACCACGACAAGCTCATTGAGACGGTCGCGGAGTCCGATGAGGCGCTCATGGAGAAGTACTTCGGTGGCGAGGAGCTCACCGAGGACGAGATCCACGCTGCCATCCGCAAGATGACGGTGAACTCGGAGATCTTCCCGGTGTTCTGTGGTTCTGCCTACCGCAACAAGGGTGTGCAGCCGCTTCTCGACGCTGTCAACCTGTATCTGCCGTCCCCGCTGGACATCGGTGAGATTCACGGTCACGCGGTGAACGCTGAGGATCAGGAGCTCGTGCGCCATCCGTCGGATAGCGAGCCGCTGTCGGCCCTGGCGTTCAAGATTGCCGCCCACCCGTTCTTTGGCAAGCTCACCTTTGTGCGCGTGTACTCCGGTACGGCCACCCCTGGTGAGCAGGTGATGAACTCCACGAAGCAGAAGAAGGAGCGCATCGGCAAGCTGTTCCAGATGCACGCGAACAAGGAGAACCCGGTGGAGATTGCTCACGCCGGTAACATCTACGCGTTCATCGGCCTGAAGGAGACCACCACTGGTGACACCCTGTCTGATCCGAACGATCAGATCATTCTGGAGTCCATGGACTTCCCGGATCCGGTGATCCAGGTGGCCATTGAGCCGAAGTCCAAGGCTGACCAGGAGAAGCTGGCCACCGCTATTCAGAAGCTCGCAGAAGAGGATCCGACGTTCACCGTCCACCAGGATGAGGAGACCGGCCAGACCGTCATCGGCGGCATGGGCGAGCTGCACCTGGACGTCCTCGTGGATCGCATGAAGCGCGAGTTCCACGTGGAGGCCAATGTGGGTGCGCCGCAGGTGGCGTACCGCGAGACCATCCGCAAGAAGGTGGATTCCCTCGAGTACACCCACAAGAAGCAGACCGGTGGTTCCGGCCAGTTCGCAAAGGTCATCATCTCCATCGAGCCGTACGCTCCGGCGCAGGACGAGTTGGAGGAGGGCCAGTCGGCCACGTATGCCTTCGAGAATGCGGTCACTGGTGGTCGCGTGCCCAAGGAGTACATCCCGAGTGTCGATGCCGGTATTCAGGATGCCATGCAGTACGGCTACTTGGCTGGCTACCCGCTGGTCAACATCAAGGCGACGCTTCTCGACGGTGCCTACCACGAGGTTGACTCCTCCGAGATGGCGTTCAAGATTGCCGGTGCGGCAGCCCTGAAGGAGGCTGTGGCCAAGGCGAAGCCGGTGCTGCTGGAGCCGATCATGCTCGTTGAGGTGATCACTCCGGAGGAGTACATGGGCGATGTCATCGGTGACTTGAATGCTCGCCGTGGCCAGGTCCATGGCATGGAGGACCGTGCGGGTGCGAAGATCGTCAAGGCCCTGGTGCCGTTGTCGGCGATGTTCGGCTACGTCGGTGACCTGCGGTCGAAGACCCAGGGTCGCGCCAACTACTCGATGTTCTTCGATTCCTACGGTGAGGTTCCGACGAACCTGGCCCAGGAGATCATCGCAGAGCGGACGGGTAAGTAAAAAAACCACGTGCCTGGTCTCCGCCAGTTTGTTTATGAGGTCCCTATCCTCTACAATGGCGGAGATGGCACAACAGGCTGTGCCTAACCTGCCGAAAGGCTCCCGCCAATAGGCTCCCGCCAATAGGCTCCCGCCGATAGGCACAGTATTCCAAAAGAAAGATAAACCAAACTTGTGGCTGCTTCTTTAGCGGTCACTATGCCCACAGGAGGACATTCAAAAGTGGCAAAGGCAAAGTTCGAGCGCACAAAGCCGCACGTAAACATTGGTACCATCGGTCACGTCGACCACGGCAAGACCACCACCACGGCTGCCATCACCAAGGTTCTGGCGAAGAAGTTCCCGGACCTCAACGAGGCGACTGCCTTCGACTCCATCGACAAGGCTCCGGAGGAGAAGGAGCGTGGCATTACCATCAACATTGCCCACGTTGAGTACCAGACCGAGAAGCGTCACTACGCCCACGTGGACGCCCCCGGCCACGCCGACTACATCAAGAACATGATCACCGGTGCTGCTCAGATGGATGGCGCGATCCTCGTGGTTGCCGCCACCGACGGCCCGATGCCGCAGACCCGTGAGCACGTGCTGCTCGCCCGCCAGGTCGGCGTCCCCACCATCCTCGTTGCTCTGAACAAGTGCGACATGGTTGAGGATGAGGAGCTCCTCGAGCTCGTCGAGATGGAGGTCCGTGAGCTGCTCGCTGGCCAGGAGTACGACGAAGAGGCTCCGATTGTCCGCATCTCCGCTCTCAAGGCCCTCGAGGGCGACGCTGAGTGGGAAGACAAGATCATGGAGCTCATGGATGCCGTGGATTCCTACATCCCGGATCCGCAGCGCGACGTTGATCACCCGTTCCTCATGCCGATCGAGGACATCTTCACCATTACCGGTCGTGGCACCGTGGTTACCGGCCGTGTTGAGCGCGGTACCCTCAAGGTCAACGAAGAGGTTGACATCATCGGTATCACCGACAAGCCGCAGCACACCACCGTCACCGGCATCGAGATGTTCCGCAAGATGATGGATGAGGCTCAGGCTGGCGACAACTGCGGTCTGCTTCTCCGCGGCACTGGCCGTGACGAGGTTGAGCGCGGCATGGTCGTGGTGAAGCCGGGCGCTTACACCACCCACACCGAGTTCAAGGGTCAGGTCTACGTCCTCAACAAGGACGAGGGTGGCCGCCACACTCCGTTCTTCAACAACTACCGTCCGCAGTTCTACTTCCGTACCACTGACGTGACCGGCGTTGTGGAGCTGCCGGAGGGCACCGAGATGGTTATGCCTGGCGACAACGTTGAGATGAAGGTCGAGCTGATTCAGCCCATCGCCATGGATGAGGGCCTGCGCTTCGCTATCCGCGAGGGCTCCCGCACCGTTGGCGCTGGCCGCGTCACCGAGATCATCAAGTAATCTCGCGGCGGGCTTAGCCCGCCCCTAGATACCTGTGAAACCCCAGCTTCGGCTGGGGTTTTCGCCTATCTTGGGGCATCCAGCAGTGCGGCGACATCCCTGCGCAGCCAGTTGAGCCGGTCTGCGGTATTCTGCTGTGCAGTTGGGTCACCCGGCGGGGCAATGACCTCAAGATAGCACTTGAGCTTGGGTTCTGTGCCCGATGGGCGGATGATGACGCGGTCATCATGGGCGGTGACCGCCATGATCGCATCAGTGCGTCCGGGCACTGTGTTGGCATCAGCATTGAGGAAGTCCACGACCGTTGTGACCGGTGACCCGGCCAGTCTCTGTGGTGGTGTGGCACGCAGTCGGGCCATCGCAGTGGCAATGATGGCTGGATCCTCCACGCGGAGGGTGAGGGGAGCGGTGGCGTAGTGGCCATAGGTGGTGGCCAGCCGGTCCAGGGCAAACTGGACGGTGTGTCGGTTCGCAGACAGGTCCCCGGCCAGGTGGGCGAATGTGAGGGCGGCGGTGATACCGTCCTTGTCGGCAACTGTAGCCGGGTTGCAGCAGTAGCCGATGGCCTCTTCGTAGCCGAAGCTTAAACCGGGGGTGCGGGCGATCCACTTAAATCCGGTGAGTGTGGCCTGGTAGTTGATCCCATGTGCGGCGGCGATGGCGTTGAGCTGTCTGGAGGAGACGATGGAGCTGGCAATAGTTGAACCTGGTGTGATCACCCCCCGCTGGATGAGATAGTCGGCGAGCAGGCAGCCGGTTTCATCGCCAGTGAGTTGCCGCCAACCGTCGGTGGATTGAGAATCCGGAATGGCCACGGCGAGACGGTCGGCATCCGGGTCGAGGGCCATAATGAGGTCAGCGTCGATCGCTGTGGCGTGAGCAATCGCTAGGTCCAGGGCGCCGGGTTCTTCCGGGTTGGGGAAGGCGACAGTGGGGAAGTCGGGGTCGGGTGTGGCCTGTTCAGCCACCATCGATACGGTAAACCCGGCATCGGTGAGCACCTGCTCTGCCAGTGCACCACCGACTCCGTGCATGGCGGTGAGCGCGATGGTGAACTCAGTGTGGGCGGCCTTGCCGTCACCGGTGAGTGCTGCGTTCAAGTCGCGGGCTGCCTGGCGGTAGGCATCTCGCGTATCCACGTGGATGATTCCCGGATCATCGCGGCTAGCACAGGGGACCTGATCGGCAGCTGGGGTTCGGGCGATGGCAGTGGCGATGTCGCTATCGGCGGGCGGGATGAGTTGGACACCTGCGGCTGGTCCGGTGGCGATGCGTCCTCCCAGATATACCTTGTAGCCGTTGTCTGTGGCGGGATTGTGGGAGGCGGTGATCATCACCCCGGCATCGGCGTGCAGGTGTTTCACGGAAAACGCGGTAAGAGGTGTGGGGTGTGACTGCGGCAGACACAGGGCTCTTCCGCCTGCGGCGGCGACAACCTGGGCAGTAGCCTGGTAAAACTCTGTTGAGCCGTGGCGCCCATCGCAGCCGATGACCACCTGCGGATTGTCCACATGAGCGGTAAGCCATGCCATGAGGCCAGCGGTAACGCGCGTGACGGTCGCCACGTTCATCTGGGAATCGCCGGGACCAAGCTGCCCGCGCAGTCCTGCGGTGCCAAAGGTGAGCATGGGTTATCCCAGTTCAGTGAGGATCTGGGCGGTCCGAGACAGTCCCAGCCGGGTCGCCCCGGCGCCAATCATTGCCTGGGCATCGGCGGCGGTACGGATGCCGCCGGCGGCCTTCACCTGGAGGCGGTCACCAACAGTCTGTTTCATCAGTTCCACGGCGTGCACGGTGGCTCCACCGGCGGGGTGGAAGCCGGTGGAGGTTTTCACAAAATCGGCCCCCGCAGTAGCGGCAGCGGTGCAACTGGCGACGATCTGAGCGTCGTCAAGCACGGCAGTTTCGAGAATGACCTTGAGCGTGGCGTGAGGGATTGCCACGCGGACGGCGCGGATGTCGGCTTCGACGGCGGCGACATCGCCGGCCACTGCCGCCCCAATGGGGATGACCATGTCCACCTCGTCTGCCCCGTGTGCCACCGCCCACGCCGCCTCAGTGGCTTTGACCAGCGATGGGACCGCCCCAGAGGGGAACCCGACGACAGTGGCGACGCGGAGAGTTGAGGGAACGGTAACTGGGAGGTGCACCGGTGAGATGCACACGGAGTAGCAGCCGAGCCGGTCGGCTTCCTCGACGAGGGCTGTCACCTGGTCAGTGGTGGCCTCCGGGGAGAGGAGGGTGTGGTCGACGTATCGGGCAAGTTCGTGGCGGGAGAGCATAGACGGTCCTTAACTGATGGGGGTGAGGGCGACCGCGAGGGCGAGTTCAATCATCTGGGTGAACGCGGTCTGCCGCTCCTGAGGGGTGGTGATTGCGCCGGTGACGACGTTGTCGGCAACGGTGAAAATACCCAGTGCCTGTTTTCCGGCGTAAGCAGCCGTAGCATAGAGGGCCGCCGATTCCATTTCCACACCGAGGACACCCATCCCCGCCCAGCGGGCGGTGGCCGTCTCGTCGGCGGAGTAGAAGGTATCTGAGCTTAGGATGTTGCCCACATGGATGGGGATAGCGCGCTCAGCGGCGACGGTGGTCTCAGCGTTTAACAGGGGCCAGGAGGCGGTGGGGGCAAAGGAGCCGGGGAGCTTGTATTGACGTAAGAAGTTGGAGTTG
>R14__coassemble_925_pt1 | contig 16833 bp, 16 predicted proteins | sample R14__metabat2_low_PE_014 | metagenome-assembled genome bin R14
GATCCATTCCTCTCACCGCTATCCGGGCGGTGCGCCCAAGCCTGGAGGACATTTTCTTGGCCACCATCGCCCCAGCTGATGCCGAAATAGACCTAACATCCTTGCCAGAGGAGGACATGAAATGAATACCTCCACAACCAAATTCCCGCCGGCGACATTCACTCCCGATCCGCAGCGTGCGGCGATAACCACCATGTTGACTGCCCAGGCCCGCACAGAGACTTTGCTCATCCTCCGCCACGGCGAACAGCTGTTGCTCTCCATCGTCATCCCGGTTGCTCTGCTCATCGGGGTCAGCTTCTTCCCACTGGAAAACATTGACTCACCGCAGCAGCTTGCCCTCCCCTTTGCCCTCGCCATCGCTGCGATGTCCACCGGGTTTACCGGGCAGGCAATCTCAGTGGTGTTTGACCGCCGCTACGGTGCCTTACAGCGCATCGGTGCCTCCGGGGTGCCACGCTGGGTGATTATCGGCGGCAAGCTCATTGCCGTCACCATAGTCACCCTCATCCAGGCAGTATTGCTCACCGCCATCGCCCTCATCATCGGGTGGCGGGTCAGCCCCGCCGCCATCGTGCCGATGATCCTCACCGTGGTGGTGGGGCTGGTGGCGTTTACCAGCTGGGGACTGTTCGCCGGTGGCACCCTGCGCAGTGAACTGGTGCTGGCCGGAGCAAACCTCATCTGGTTCCTCCTCTTGGCTGCCGCCGGTGGGGCGGCGATGCTCTACGGCGACGCAGCCCCGCACTCTCTCATCATCATCCCCTCGGTTGCCCTCACTCAGGGACTGCTCACAGCGGCCGCCGGGAGTTTCCCCGTCTTCCACCTGGTCATCTTGGCCATCTGGGCGTGTGTGGGGACCCTGTTTGCGGTGCGGCAGTTCCGGTTTGACTACGCGTAAGAGTGACTACACACCTTAAAACGCACCGAAAACGCTGCTAAACCAGAAACGTCACCGCCATCAGCGCTGCCGGGTACGCACAAACCCACGCGATGTGGGGGTAGCGCCCCTGGTCAGTACGGAAGTGCAACGCCACCACAGAGAGAGCCGGGACGACGTACGGGACCGCAGCGATCACGCCAGCAACATACATCATGCGGTTTTCGTGCGTGGCGAGCCCTAGGAATACAACTCCCAGTACAAATGCGAGAACACCGATGTGGATGACGGACTGCCGCAACCCCATCGTCAGCAGCACAATCCACATGAGCCCACCGAGCACGAGCGCCCACCGCCAGGTGACTCGTCGCCACCCATAGGCAACGATCGCTAAGACCAGGAACGCCCATAGGGGGTTTGTCCCCACACCGTTTCCAAAGAACGGAGTATAGGCATCCCCGGCAGCCACCGCGTGTGGGATCTCACTGAGTGCGGCCGCAAGCGCCAGATAAGCCAGTTCCCGCACGTCGATACGCGCTGTCGCAACAACCCACGACCACAGCGGAACCGCCGCTAGAACGATGAGCTCCGCAATGACATACAACGTCAGGGGTGCGGAGCCGACATCCACAGGCGGAGGGATGAGCGACGCTGCGGACATGACCGCAGCGACGACAACAATGGTGGGATTGTTCACATCAGCCCTTCACGGACCCGCCCATGGCCTCCTGGTAGTAGCGCTGCATGATGATAAACAGGATGACGATGGGGATGGACACACACACCGCACCCGCAGCAAACCGCGCGTACCAGTCCTGGATGTACTCCTTGTCCAACATCATGTAGAGGCCGAGTGCCACGGTGTAATTGTCCTGAGTTCTCGCGATTGCGCGGGCCAACACAAAGTCCAGCCACGGGGTGAGGAATCCGATAATGGCCTGATAGACGATCATCGGCTTGGAGACTGGCACGATAATCTTGGTGAATACCTGCCACCGCGTACACCCATCGAGGTAGGCCGCCTCATCCAGCGACTTCGGGATCGTATCCATATATCCCTTCATCACATAAAAGCCAGCACCCGACCCAGCCGAATACACGATGATGAGGGCGATAATCGTGGTCCACGACTGGGTGAGACCCATCGCCTTCAAAATGAAGTAGATTGCCACAACGGCCATGATGCCGGGGAACATGCCCAGCACAAGGGCAATATTCATAAAGTTCTTGCGGAACGGGAAACGCAGCCTGGACAGGCAGAACGACACCATGAGCACGAACAATACAGAGATCGCACACGTGAACACCGCAATGATGAAGGTATTCATGAACATTCGCGGAAAATCGAGGAGGGCGCGGTCCGTAAACAGCTGAATATAGTTGTCAAACGTGTACTCGCGGGGGAAGAATGTCGGCGAGTATGGTGCCGGATCCTTATTGAAGCTCTCGGCAATCACCCACACAATCGGGATCACCCAGGCGATGGCGAGAAGTGCCAGGAAGATGTGCACGACAATGTTGACGGTGCGCTTCTGCGCCTTCATGTTGCCGGTGGTGGTAACTGTTTCGACTGGAGTGCTCACTGCATTGCCTCCTCATTTCGGTAGGATCCGCTGCTGCGATATGTCACCAGAGCAACCGCAGCGAGGACGATAAATGTGAGGATGCCGATGACGGCACCGAGGTTGTAGTCCCCCCTGTCCACTGTCAGCTTGTATAGCCAGGTGATGAGGAGATCTGTCTTACCTGCCGAGGCTCCCACGGGTGTTGGGTCGCCACCGGAGAGCAGGTAAATGACGTTGAAGTTGTTGACGTTCGCCGTAAACGTGGTGATGAGATACGGTGTCAACACAAACAGCATGTATGGCATCGTGATCGAGCGGAACTTGCGCCACACGCCAGCGCCGTCGAGACTCGCCGCCTCATACAACTCACCGGGAATGTTCTGCAAGATACCCGTCACCTGCATAATGGTGAATGGGATGCCAACCCAGAGGTTCACCACAATGACCGTCACCCGCGCCCACATCGCATCCGTGAAGAACGGCAAGGCACTATCGATGAGGCCCCAGTCAATGAGGAGCCGGTTCACCGCGCCCGTTGGCTGCAGCATCGTCCGGATAACCAAGAGGGAGACGAACTGCGGAACAGCGATGGACAGTGAAAACAGCGCGCGCCACATCCCCTTCCACCGTGTTGCTTTGCGGTTGATGATGATGGCGAGGAACGTGCCGAGGAAGAAGTTTAAGAACGTGGCGAAGAACGCCCACACCAGAGTCCAAATGAGCACCTGGACAAACAGCCCGGCATTGACAGCACCACCTGATCCGGAGAACACCGTGCCAAAGTTCTTGAGCCCCACCCACTCGAACTGCTGCGAGTTGTTGGAATCATAGCTGGTAAAAGCCATCGAAATCATGAAGATCAACGGCAGGATTGTGAAGATCAACAGGCCAGCGGTCGGAAGCGTCATCATCGACTGGTGCGCCTCAGTGTCCGTCAGGGCGTGCAGGTCCTCCTTCAGTGTCCTGGCTGAACCCCGGACTTCTGTGTAGCGCTGTGCCTTGTAGGCGCTGCGCAGCGACACCGTCGCATACCAGATCGCGAGGGCGATGATGAACAGGGAACCGATGCCATTGAGGAGAACCGTCACCGACGGCTCAGGGTTCTCGTAATACCAGTACCCGTCTATCTGGCGAGAGATCTGTTCCTGATCTGCGGCAAGGCCTGGCAGTGCGGCGAGTGCACGCCAACCCTGCGTGACAAGCCAGGCGAGGAACCCAACCTCGACAGCAAGGAATATCAGGCCTTTAAGGACCTGTCCCCGCGCGAGGTTTCCGAGCCCCCACACGAGAACTGATGTCTTGGTGAGGCCATCGCCGCGTGCCAGAGCTGGACCGATTCCGTACTTTTCGCCCGTTGCGACGAGCGCAGTCTCCGGTGCCTTCTCATCAGGTGCTTTCTCAACTGTCATCGTGGTCATCTCCGTCTCCTCCTTTCTTTCTCGCTCACGTGCTTAATAGGCACTAAGCCATTCCTCGGTGCGCTGTTGCGCGTTTGCCTCAGTGATCTCACCGTTGACCAGTGCCTTTCCAAACGTTTCTGCGGGTGTCCAAAAGTTTGCCATTTCCTTTACAGCAGGTTGAAGGACTGATGTCTTCTCAATCGTCTCCAGTTGCGCGGTCGCCACTGGGTTGGACGCAACCTCGGGGTTATCAGCTAACGATGCATCCGATGGCAGTGCACCACCCATCTGATAGTGGGCAAGCTGTGCCTCAGCAGAACCGAGGAACGCCGTGAAATCCGCAGCAATCTTGGGATGCAGTGTGTGGGTGTTGTAGCCCACCGCAGTAGACCCGGCAAAGGCTTTCATCTGAAAATCTTGACCGTCGACGTTGAACGTTGGCAACGGGGCGACACCCCAACTATCACCGAGGGCCTCATCGATGGAGTCGGCATCCCAGGATCCGGTGAACACAACGTCTACTGAACCGTTCATAAATCCGGCGAGGCCGGAGCCGTCAATGTCAGCCGAAAAGTTTGGATTATTGGCGAGTCTGACCAGGTAACGGGTGACAGCTGCGGCATTGTCGCCCAGGTCAATGCCTGCCTCCGCATCGGTGCCGTCCTCTCCAAAAATGGTGCCACCTGCACCAACGTAGAAGGCTGGCAGGTACCACGAGTTGGAGAGCGGGAAGGAAACAACACCTTTCTCAAGCAGTTTCTCCAGGGAGGTGATGTCTTCCGGCGAGTACGTGTCCGTGTTGTAATACATAAACCACGTGTTCGGATTCACCGGAACACCGAAGTAGTTGCCGTCTCCGTCGGCGACGGATTTCGCGATCGACTCGTCGTTTTGCGCTATCACCTGCTCTGTTCCGGCAGTCGAGTTCTGACCAATCGCACCGGCATCGATCAGGGCACCGAGTTGATCGTTGGCAAACATAAACACATCTGCAGCCGCTGCCGGATCCTGCGCCACAGTCGTTGCAGCTTGCGACGACGGCACGACGGCGTTGTTAAACGTCACGTCGTATTCCGGGTGCGCCTCTTGGAACGCACGCTCCATTGCTGGCAGCCACGCATCCTCGCTCGCCTGCTCCTGCTGGGAAGTCCACACAGTGAGCGTCACCGAATTGCCGTTGGCTTCCCTCGCCGTGATCTCCTCGATTGTCGGCTGCGTACTCGCACACCCGGCGGTGACCAGTCCGGCGAGTCCGACCGTGGCCAGCAGCTTGGCTGCGCGTGAGGTGAATACATTCATCGGCTCACCCTTGCCTTTCCTCGATACGCTTCCCGGATGACGAGTCAAAGTAGTGAGTTTTCCCTTCAACTGGTGCAATAAAGACAGTGTCACCTGGATGGGGCGCTGAATGCGGTGGGGTACGCACCACCACGGTGCCGGTCTCCTCCTGATCCGGATTTGAGCTGGATCCCGAGGAGAGTGTTCCGCCGGGAACCTCGCCGTAGACGTAGGAATCGCTGCCGAGTTCCTCAACGAACTTCACTTCCATCGGCAGCGTCCCCGGCTCAGCGCTTGCACTGTCCGTGCCAACAATCTCAAGGTCTTCTGGACGGAAGCCAAGCGTCACCCGCGATCCCTGAATACCTGCCGGCAGTGGTAGGCTTGCATCGCCAAGCCAGGCGGCCCCATCACGGACCTCAAACACGCCAAGGTTCATCGCCGGCGAACCGATGAAACCGGCGACGAACTCGTTGCCGGGTGTTTCATATAGCTCACGGGGTGTACCAACCTGTTGCAGGATCCCATCTTTGAGCACGGCGATTCTATCCCCCATTGTCAACGCCTCGGTCTGATCATGTGTGACGTACAGCGTGGTTGTGCCCAACTTACGCTGAAGGGCCGCGATCTCTGTTCTCGTCTGCACACGCAACTTGGCATCCAGGTTGGACAGCGGCTCATCCATCAAAAACACCTGGGGTTCACGCACAATCGCCCGGCCCATAGCGACGCGCTGCCGCTGACCACCTGACAGTGCCTTCGGTTTCCGGTCGAGGAACTCAGTTAACCCCAGAGTTTGGGCGGCCGCTTCCACCCGCTCATTGATAAACTCCTTTGACTCACCGGCGATCTTCAACGCAAACCCCATGTTCTCACGCACCGTCATGTGCGGGTAGAGAGCATAGTTCTGGAACACCATGGCAATATCGCGATCTTTTGGTTGGGCGTTCGTGACATCCGCATCACCAATGATGATCCGCCCGTCGGTCACCTCCTCAAGGCCAGCTAGCATCCTGAGCGCCGTCGACTTACCAGAACCCGATGGCCCCACGAGGACCAAAAACTCACCGTCTGCGATGTCAAGATTCAAGTCCGACACGGATGGCGAGTCCGCTCCGGGATAGACGAGGGTGGCGTGGTCATAAACTACTCGTGCCATAGGTTGAGGTTCCTTTCACTGGCAGATATATCTCACTGGCAGATACGTGCCAGACTTTTGTGTCGTACCCCACACCTTACATAAAAACCGCTAACTGTGTGACCGTTTTCACATTTTGGCCGTCTCGTGATCGCTCCCTTCATAACTCTCAACTGCAATCAACCACCGGTAGAGAACCCGACCCAAGGCATCCGGAAAACATATATACCTATTTTTGGTATAGCGGCTATAGTTGGCCATATGACCACGCTGCCAGTGCCTCCAATCGCCCTGTCTGATTATCCCTTCGGGCTGTGGGTGCGCACGCGCCGAAAAGCATTAGGGCTCACACAAAAGGAGCTGTCTCAACGTTCGGAGGTACCCCAGTCCCATATCAGTGCCATTGAAAATAATCGCCGGTCCCCCTCTCGAGCAGAAACCGAGGCATTGCACCAGTCGTTGGCAGCAGAGCCCCTTCAGATTGTGGAGAACCACCGTGACCGCATCCGCGAGGTTTTCTCCACATACGGCCTCAGCGATGTCGCAGTCTTTGGGTCAACTGTGAAAGGTACCGCCACCACAGACTCCGACATTGACTTTCTCGCCACTGCTGAAAAGCCCGTTGGCCTCCTGGCAGTTGTGCGCCTTGAGCGCGAACTAGAAGTTCTCCTGTCGTTTCCTGTCGATGTTGTTGTTCACAACCTTCGCCTCAGTGATGGCTCCACTTCCAATCCCCCTGATGGATTCGTGCCAGCCCGCAAGGAGGCGCTTCCTCTGTGAGTGACACTCCCATAAATGTCGATGAGTTTTTCGAAGAGCACGGATTCCGCCGATCCAGCCAACCGTTCAATTCAGACAAGGCTCAGCAGGCGCTCGCTGATATGACATCAGCCCTTCAGCTCGGCATCCATATCACAACTCTCGGCTGGGAAAGTTTCATAGACCCTAACCCCGAGGGTGACATCCTCCGCCACGCCGCATATTCGGTGATTATCCGGGTGGCTGAAGCTAGCCACAAACTTCATTCTGATGTGAAGCTTGCCCACGACACGATACCCTGGAATATCATCGCTCAAATGCGCAATCGCATTGTGCACATCTACAACGAGATTGACAACTCAACCGTCTGGGCAACGCTAACTACCGACTTCCCCGAGCTATTGATTCAGATTAAATCCATTGACCTGGAGTAAGAGCTGTCGCATAACCCACAGCCCCAGCCAAAATATTACATCTCCCCTATGCCTTCGCCAGAGATATCTCTACTTCGCTTCGAATAGCCCCACAGATGTGGGTCGATATTGGTTATCACACTTCCGATTGATACACTGGGGGCCATGACAGTTTCGGAAGCTTCTACTCCAAACTCACCCACTACTCCTAGCCGCCCTGGCGCATCCCTCCACATGCAGACATTGGCTGCACTGTGGGTGCTCGGGTGGCAAACCCTCCACACCCTCACCGGAGCCATTGTGCGCGTCACCGGCTCCGGGTTGGGCTGTGAAACCTGGCCCAACTGCCAGGCCGGATCGTTGATCCCGGTGCCCGGTGCAGAACCAGCCATCCAGCAGGCCATCGAATTTGGCAACCGGCTGCTTGCCCTCGTCCTCATCGTCTTGTGCGTGTGGTTTTTGTGGGCGGTCTACTCTGCCAACCGCCGCACTGAGGTGAAAGCACTCGCCTGGTTCCAGATCGCCGGCTTCTTTGTGCAGGCGGTTGTCGGCGGGGTCTCCGTGTGGATTGACCTCAAGTGGTACGGCATCGCCCTCCACATGTTCCTCTCGCTGGTGCTTATCTACGCAGCGGCGATCGCCTGGGTGCGGGTGACCGAACCCGATGACGGCACGCCGACGGAGATGTATTCACCGAAGGCGAAGAACCTTGCCATTGTCGGTACTGTGGCCATGGCAATTGTGCTCATCACCGGGACGATGACCACCGGTGCAGGCCCGCACGCCGGTGACCTCGATGACGGCATGACCGGCCGCCTCATGGTGAACCTCAACGCGATCACCGGCATCCATGCCTTCTTTGTGGTCCTGTTCGTCATCTGCTCGATCATCCTCGTGAAAGCTGTGAAGAGCTCCTCGGCCTCTGATCGGGCAAAGTCCCTGTGCTCCTCACTGCTCGGTGTCATCGCCCTCCAGGCTGTGATCGGCATTGTCCAGTACATCTTCGGGCTGCCCCGCGTTATTGTGCCGTTCCACGTCATGATGGCAGCGGTGGTCACCCTCCACATGGGCATGCTCTACGCCTTTGCTGAGCAGCGCATCCCTGCTGACGTGTCGGCTGAACCGGAACCGGTTCGCGCCTAACTAAACTCCTTATTCGCGCCCCGGTGGTTCTCCCGAACCTCCCGGGGCGCATCACATTTTCGCTAGACTGGGCCGCATGCGTGCAATTCTTGTCGAAAAAACCGGCGGCCCTGACGTTCTCACCTACCGCGAGGATGTTCCCGAACCAGTCCTGAAAACCCCCACCAACCCCAACCATCCGTGGGTATTGGTAGAGGTAAAGGTCGCCGGAATCAACTACATTGACACCTACTTCCGGGAGGGGATCTACCCCACCCGGATGCCCTTCATCCCCGGCCAAGAGGGGGCTGGTGTTGTCGTGGAAGACCCCTCCGGCACCTTCCAACCCGGCCAACGGGTGGCCTGGCAAGGGGTTATGGGCTCCTACGCACAGTACCAGGCTGTGCCCTTAACTCACCTTGTCGCCGTCCCCGACAATGTCGACGACCAGGTGGCAGCATCGATGCTTCTGCAGGGGCTCACCGCCCACTCGCTTATCCACGGTGTCTATGAGGTCACCAAGGACACCTCCCTGCTCCTCACCGGTGGAGCAGGTGGTGTGGGGCTCATGCTCACCCAATTGGCGGCCGCAGTGGGTGCGACCGTCTATACCGTCACCTCCACCGATGAGAAGGAGAAACTCTCCTACGAGGCCGGTGCCACCAAGGTGTTCCGCTACGGCGATGATTTGGCCCAGCAGGTACGCGCCGCCAACGGCGGGAAAGGCGTAGATGTGGTCTACGACGGGGTGGGCAAGGCAACCTTTGCCCAGTCCCTCGATGCTGTGCGTCCACGCGGATTGGTGGCCCTCTTCGGTGCCGCCTCCGGCCCGGTGGACCCGGTCGATCCGCAAGTGCTCAACCAGAAGGGGTCCATTTATCTCACCCGCCCGACGATGATGGCCTACATTCAGGATGCTGAGGAGCGCCAATGGCGCAACAGTGAAGTTGTGGGCGCTGTTGCCGATGGCACCCTCTCCATCCGGATTGGGGCGGCCTACCCGTTGGCCGATGCCCGCCAGGCCCACGCGGACCTGCAGGCACGAAAGACCACCGGCTCACTGGTTCTGGAGGTGTAACAGGTGACCGATCAGACCTTACGCGAACAACCAGAAGAACAGGTAGAAAGCAGCTACTGGCACTCGGTAGATGCTGGCAAACAGCGCCTGAGCCGCAGTTGGCGCGCCCTTATCACCACCGGGCTCATGGGTGGTGTGGACATTTCCGTCGGCATCATGGCCTATATGCTGGCGATCGAGGAAACCGGCAGCCACCTGCTGGCCGGCTTCGCCTTCTCCATCGCGTTCATCGCCTTGTACTTAGGTCACGCCGAACTGTTCACCGAGGGTTTCTTCTACCCCGTGGTCGCCGTCGTCACCGGCCGTGGCAGCTGGGGCGACCTCCTGCGCCTGTGGGTATTCACCCTGCTCACCAACCTGGTAGCCGGCTGGTTCATCATCGGACTGATCACCGTGGGCTTCCCGCAGTTCCATCCGATCTTCGCCGAATCCGCCCACCACTTCTTAGATATTGGCTTTAGTTGGCAAGGTGCTGCACTGGCGGTCCTGGCCGGTATGGCGATTACGCTGATGACCCGGATGCACGCCGGCTCTGAGCACCCGGTCAGTGTGGTGGCCGCATCCATCGCCGGTGGTGTGGTGCTGGCCGGCGGCTCCCTCTTCCATTCGGTGTTGGACTCCATCCTCATCTTCGGGGCCATCTGGTCCGGTGCGGACGGTGTCACCTACCTAGACTGGCTCGGCTGGGTGTGGTGGGTCATCCCACTCAACATCCTCGGCGGTGTCCTGCTGACCACCTTCCCCCGGATGGTGCGCGGTTCAGAGGTTAAGGACCCACTAGCTGCCTAGCAACCACCCCGCACCGGTGGGATCGTCGGCATCGAGGATGACCTCCTGGGACTGGATCTCCACATAGTGGTCGGGGTCTGCGTCGAGGACTGCCGTCGCGATGACGGAGAGCAGGCGCGCCGGCGGCGCTGACGACAGCAGCGACGGGACCGGTGGCTGGAGGGGGTACGCGACACTGAGCTGACCATCAGCGACCATGGTCCAGGCGGCCTCATTTGCTACCGAGGTATCCAGTTGCACAACGTTCCCAGACTCAGCCTCTTTCACCAGCGGCGGAAGCACCGAATCGGTGGTGTACAGGCCATTGGCATCCACCCACCGGGCGGTGAGAACCACATCGAGCGGCTCGGTCACCCCGCTCACTGTGAGCATCGACTGGGTAAGGGTGAGAGTGGGGCCTGTGGGCACGAGCGCCCCACCGGAAATCTGGGTTGCCTGAATTGTGGCCTGGTCCCCCGGTGCCGCACAGCTGGCCAGTCCAACGCCGGCGATCACGGAACCGGTAAGACCTAAGAAACTACGACGAGAAAACTGCGAAAACATCATCATTACCTTCTGCTAACCTTTTGCTAACCTTCTGCTGATCCTCTGCTGGTCTCTTACTGTGCCGCGATCCTAAACAGACCACCGATGGTGCCCTGCCACCACGTGCCGTTGGCATCCAGGGTGCCCACCATCTGCAGGGTGTCCACACCGAAGACGGTGATCAGCCCAGGCAGTCGCTGTTCATAGACCGTCTGGCCGGTCTCCATATCAATGGCTGCGGCTGAAATCGTCGGACCGGTGACAATGCCAAACGGTTTGCGCTCACAGATGTAGATGAGCCCATCGGCGGTGGAGTACCGTGGCACAACCGCACAGTAGATGTCCTTGCGGTTCCACACCTGGTGGAGGGTGCCACCTTTGAGATCCCACCGTTCAAAGCCGGGTGCAAACATGGCCGATGGCGGCTTGGAGGTGGGTTGACCCTCCGGGACACGTGGATACGGGTAGCCGTAGGAGCTCGAGGCTATCACCGTGTTGTTGATCGAGATCATCGAGCACTCCGAACCGGATTTACCCGGCTGGAAGATACCCGCCTCACTGACGAGCCGACCTGACTTCGTGTCAAAGACGAGGATCGATTCCTGCCGGTCAGCGTTGTCGGTAATCGAGATGTACTCAGACCCGTTTGGGCCGAAAAACGTTGGCGTGGCCCCTGTCCCCCACGACAGCTGTCCCGGTTTGCGGAAGGTGCCTCGGTCATAGGCGGAGCGCCAGACAATGTCAGGGTTGCCCTCCGCATCGGCATCGAGCAGATAGAGGGCGTGGCTGGTGGCAATGGCCACCCCCTCTGGCGCGGCGGAAATCGAGTTGTCCACGGTCTCCCCGGCCCCCAGGCTCGTTGCCCGGACAGTACCGGCCACCTGGTCAATGACGGCGACACCGCCCTTGGCACTGGCTACCCACACCCGCCCCTGCCAATCGGGCACCAACCCAACGACCTGGTCGCCGCCGTGGGCAGCGAGGAATCCGCGCAGGCTCGTCCGCTGTGCTACGTACGGCTGCGGATCGTGGGCGATGCGCAGGAGGGTGTTGGAGCCGTCGACAAGTACCATCGAATCGTCCTGATCGAGGAAGGCGTACACGCCACCGAGCAGGGCACCTTTGGGTAATTCAAGTTCACCGAGGATGGTCGCATCGGGGTCGAGGATGACCAGCTTCGGCTGGAGGAAGATACCCGTCGAGCCGAACCGCTGAGTGACCAGCACTTGAACGAGGCCGTCTTTGCCGACGAGGATGGTCGGGCAAGCCCCACCCATGTCCAGGCTGGTGACTGTCCACGGGTTGGCACCGGGGCCAGCCAGTGGAGTGGTATCGGAGGATTGGGCATCCCCGTGCATGGTGGACATGCCAGGGGCACCGATATACGGGTTGAGTGCAGCGTTATATTCCATAGTCAACTTCTTTACGGAGGGTTCAACACAACTGCTCTGAATTGTACAACCCGATCCGCCACCACACCCGAAAATGTGAGCAACAACTCACCATATTTGTCCAGGAGTTTTGCTACCCCTGGTTACTGGCTTGAACTGTCTTGGCCGGTCTTGACCTAACCTGCTTAGACAATCCCCGGAATATTGAACCCGGCATCGATGGCCAACCCCAAACACCACACCGCCAGATACATGTTGGCCAGCATGAACAACTTCATCGGCTGGGGATCCTCACCCTTCTTCACCTTGCCGTGCATCTGCGCGGAGCGGACAATAAACACAATGCCAGCCAGTACCGTCACCACCAGATACACCCAGCCAGTGGCGGGAATAAGGGCGAGAGTCACCGCCACAGTGGCGATGGTGTAGATGAGAATCATCTGGGTGGTCTTCTGAGCCGATGCCACCACCGGCAACATCGGCACACCGGCGGCTTCATAGTCATCGCGGTACTTCATCGCCAAGGCCCACGTGTGCGGAGGTGTCCAGAAAAACACCACCAAGAACAACACAATGGCCTGCCAATACGTTGTCCAGCTTGCCCCCGTGTTGTCCACAATGACGGCAAAACCCACCACCGCCGGGGTACAGCCCGCCACCCCACCCCAGATGACGTTTTGGGAGGTCGACCGCTTCAACCACTTGGTGTAGACGTAGACGTACCAGATGATCGTGGCCATCACGATGATCGCCGCGGTGAGCGAATGGGCAATAAACGTCAAGATGAGGAACGATGCCACCGTCAAAATCCAGGCAAACACCAGCGCATTCCGGTTAGAAATCTGGTGCTTCTCAGCCACCAGGGGTCGTTTTTCGGTGCGGCGCATGACCTTGTCAATGTCGGTGTCAATGATCATGTTGAAGGTGTTGGCTGCAGCTGCACCCATCCACCCACCGATGACGGTGAGGAACACCAATCCGGCGTGGAAGTTGCCCCGGTCAGCTTGCAGCATGGCTGGGATCGTCGCCACGAGCAGAAGCTCAATCACTCTTGGCTTCGTCAAGGCAATGTATGCCTTTACTATGTCCACGCGATGTTCTCCTGTGTGTGTCTGATTGGTCCATCAACCTAACGGTGTACCTATCCTAAACCGTCCCGCCCCAAATCCAACAATCAGCCCCCAACCCACTACACTGTGTGTGGTATTGAATACGCCGACAGAAACGAAGAGGTTTCCCGTGTCACACGTCTCATCTGCGCCGTCCGCGCCACTTTCCCCCGAGCTTGAAGCACTCACCACCCGCACCTTGCCTGACGATTGGAGCGACCTGGACACCCGCGCCGTCGACACGGCAACGGTGCTCGCGGTCGAGGCAGTGGAGAATGCCGGTTCTGGCCACCCTGGCACGCCGATGAGTCTGGCACCGGTGGCCTACACCCTCTACCAGCGCCAGATGCGCCACAACCCGAACGATCCCACCTGGATTGGGCGGGACCGCTTTGTTCTCTCCGCCGGCCACGCCTCCCTCCTCCAGTACATTCAGCTGTACATGGGCGGGTTCGGGCTGGAACTCGAGGACATCAAGGCCCTGCGCACATGGGGCGCGCTCACCCCCGGTCATCCCGAGTACGGCCACACCCCGGGCGTGGAAATCACCACCGGCCCGCTCGGCTCTGGCTTGGCGACGGCTGTGGGCATGGCCATGGCCGCCCGCTTCGAGCGTGGACTGTTCGATCCCGATGCCGCCGCTGGCACCTCCCCCTTCGACCACTACACGTGGGTCATCGCCGGTGACGGCGACCTGCAGGAGGGCATCTCCGCCGAGGCGTGCTCATTGGCTGGCACCCAACAGTTGGGCAACCTCATTGTGCTGTGGGATGACAACCGCATCTCTATCGAAGATGACACCCAGATCGCCTTCACTGAGGATGTGGCGGCCCGCTACCGCTCCTACGGGTGGCAGACCCTGTCAGTGAAGGGTGCCTGGAACATCACCGACCTGGAGAAGGCCATCGCCGAGGCGAAGGCAGAGACCGGCAAACCCACCCTTATCCAGGTGAGCACGATCATCGCCTACCCGGCCCCGACGAAGTCCAACTCCGGTGCCTCCCACGGCTCCGCCCTCGGCGCCGACGAGGTCGCCGGCACGAAGAAGGCCCTGGGCTTCGATCCCGACAAGTCCTTTGACGTGGCCGATGAGGTCATCGCCCACACCCGGCAGCTGCAAGAGCGCGGGAAAGCCGCCCATGACGAATGGCAACAGGACTTTGACCGGTGGGCAAGTGCCAACCCAGACAAGAAGGCCCTGCTCGATCGCCTTCTCGCTCGCGAGCTGCCGGAGGGGTGGGACACTGAGCTGCCCACCTATGAGCCGGATGCGAAGGGTGTGGCCACCCGCAAGGCCTCCGAGGGGGCCATCCAAGCCCTGGCTGCGACCTTGCCGGAACTGTGGGGTGGGTCGGCGGATCTGGCAGGCTCCAACAACACTGTGATCAAGGGTGCGGACTCCTTCGGACCGACGGCCATCACCACCTCGACATGGACCGCGCAACCATACGGGCGCAACCTGCACTTTGGTATCCGCGAAAACGGCATGGGGGCGATCCTCAACGGTATTGCCCTGCACGGCAATACGCGCAGCTACGGTGGCACCTTCCTGATCTTCTCCGATTACATGCGCCCGCCGGTGCGGCTGGCCGCCCTGCAGAAGCTGGACACCACCTATGTGTGGACACACGACTCCATCGGCCTCGGCGAAGACGGCCCCACCCACCAGCCGGTGGAACAGCTCGCCTCCCTGCGGGCAATGCCGGGCATCTCCGTCATCCGTCCGGCCGATGCCAATGAGACCTCAGCGGCATGGCGGGCGATGATGCTGCGCGAGCCGGAGCCGAAGGCGATCGTGCTCACCCGCCAGAACGTGCCCGTCTTGGAGGGCACTAAGGACAAGGCCACTGAAGGTGTCATCCGCGGTGGCTACATCCTGGTGGAGGCCTCCACGGGTACCCCGGATGTGATCATCATCGCCACCGGTTCGGAGGTGCAGCTGGCTGTGGCTGCTGCCGCTGAGTTGGAGGCCGCCGGCACTGCCACCCGGGTGGTGTCCATGCCATGTGTGGAGTGGTTCCTTGAACAGGATCAGGCCTACCAGGATGAGGTGCTGCCGCCTCGGGTCATCGCCCGCGTCTCTGTGGAGGCCGGTGTGGCGATGCCGTGGTACCGGTTCATCGGCTCCTTCGGCCAGGCGGTGTCGCTGGAACACTTCGGCGCTTCCGCCCCTGCAGCCGAACTCTTCGAGCGCTTCGGCATCACCACCGAGGCTGTCGTCGCTGCAGCCGAAAAGTCCGTGACCGCCGTCAAGCACCACACCCATGCTGCGTAAGGAGAAACTCATGACCCACACCGCAATCGATGATCTGGCTGCCGTCGGCTGCTCCACCTGGTTGGACGATCTATCGCGTGACCGGCTTGAATCCGGTAATCTGGCTGAGCTCATCTCCACCAAATCCATTGTTGGAGTGACCACAAACCCGGCGATCTTCTCGGCCGCAATGTTGAAGGGGTCTGCCTACGATTCGCAGATCAGCGAGTTGAAGGCGGCTGGCACCCCGGCCGATCAGGCCGTCTATGAGATGGCGATTGCCGACGTGCAGGCCGCCTGCGACGTATTTACACCGATCTTTGAGCGCTCCGGCGGTGCCGATGGGCGGGTGTCCATTGAGGTGGATCCGCGCCTGTCCGCTGACCGCGATGCGACGCTTGCACAGGCCCGTGAGCTGTGGAAGAAGGTGGACCGCCCGAATGCGATGATCAAGATTCCGGCTACGCCGGAGTCCCTGCCGGCTGTCGCCGATGCTTTGGCGGAAGGTATTTCTGTCAACGTCACCCTCATTTTCTCCATCGCCCAGTATCGGGAGGTGGTGGCCACCTACATCGACGGCATCACCCGCGCCCATGAGGCCGGTCTGGATGTCTCCCAGATTCACTCGGTGGCATCGGTGTTTGTCTCCCGCCTCGATACCGAGGTGGACAAGCGCCTGGAGGCCATCGGCACTGAGGAAGCATTGGCTCTGCGTGGCAAGGCCGGTGTGGCCAATTCTGTGCTGGCCTACCAGGCCTTTGAGGACCTCTTCGCCGCCGCCGATCTCCCGGCCGGTGCCCATGTGCAGCGCCCCCTGTGGGCCTCCACTGGCGTGAAGAACCCCGACTATCCAGCCGACATGTATGTGACGGAGCTCGCCGCCCCGAACACAGTGAATACCATGCCGGAGAAGACCATCGATGCGACCATTCAGTTGAACCAGGTGCACGGCAACGCGATGGGTCAACCCGCCTATGCGGCCGCGCACGAGGTGATGGCCGGGCTGAGTGGGCTCGGCATCGATTTTGCCGACGTGTTTGCCGTTCTCGACCAGGAGGGCGTGGACAAGTTTGTCGCCGCCTGGGAGGAACTGCTCAATTCCATGGCCCAGCGCCTCTCCTAGCTCGCAAGG
>R14__coassemble_943_pt1 | contig 16567 bp, 20 predicted proteins | sample R14__metabat2_low_PE_014 | metagenome-assembled genome bin R14
GGTATGACGTACTCAGAGTTCACCGCAGCCACCATGTTCCCCCTTCAGCTGGAGGGGCTGCCGGTGTTACAGGCGGATGCACAGCCAATGCTCTCCCTCCAAGACGGAACCACTGGCGATGCGATAACCACGTCAAATTTCTGGACAATGCTCCTGTCCATGGGGTTCCAGCAACAGGACTTCTCCGAGGACGGCATCGAGGTGATGAACCTGGTCTTTGACAACTACCAGGCTCGGATGGCGGCAATTACTGCCGATGCCAATTTCGGTGCCCTTGATGAAGCACTCACCGCCTGCAGTAATGGTGAGAACCTGGCCAGCCCGGCGATCGATCGCGCTGTGGTCAACCGCCTTCCCCGTACCGGCGGGATCGACCTGAAAACTGGCGGAATTGTAGCACTTGTGAGTATCGTGATTGCCCTGGTCTTGGCCTATGCGGGAACGAAAGGGCAGAGTAAAAACGTCTAACAGGGTATGAAGACCCTGTTTGCATCCATCACCACCCCTGGGTATCGACGCAGCCGCCTCATCCGGCGGCTCCTCGCCCTGACTCTCCTCCTCATCGCCGGTGTCAGTGCACTGTCCTCCCGGGGCCGCCCGGTGGTGACCACCACCCACGACATCGCCGTCGGCACCATCCTCACCGCCAGCGATGTCACGACAGTGCGCGCTCCAGCAGATGTCATTCCCCCCACGGCACTGGCTGATCCGACCCTGGCGATCGGCACAGCCGCTGTGGTGGGTCTAGGTGAGGGGCAAATGCTCACACAGACCACAGTGACAGGCGAGGGGCTCTTCCATGAAGATGACACCATGGTGCCGATCCGGTTGGCCGATCCGGCTATCGCACCGCTCTTAGAGCATGGGCTACTCATTGACGTTGTTGCCACAGATGGCGCGGTTGTTGCCACTGGTGCCAGAGTTGTTGTGGCATCTAAGGATGACCCGGGAACTGTGTTGATTGCCCTCCCCCCACAGGCGGCCCATACCGTTGCTGCAGCATCTCTTGCCCACGGTCTTACTGTCGTTCTCGCTGGACGATAACCGGTTGCGGTGACTGCGCCTATGCGCGCCGGTGAGGCGCGTAATGCGGGGGCTGCTGGTCGCGCCAAAACTCCTCGCTGAATCCGGCGTGAGTGTCATCGCTGCGGCGGGCAGGGGTGTCCGGCGAATGATCATAGGCAACGTCTGCGGGCCGGACTGCGTGCCTGCGCACCCGTCTCCGAGAAGAATCCGCAGAAGAATCCACCTCTCACCCCTCACATACTGTCGATGACGTAGTGAGCGAGCGGCTTGAGCGTGGACACCCCATCGCGAATTGCCTCCCGTGAGGAGGCCAGGTTGATAATCAGCGTCGACCCACTCAGTCCGGTGATGCCACGGGAGACCGCCGCATCGAGAGCTCCGGCCACCAGCCCGGAGTTGCGGATCGCCTGGGAAATACCCGGCAGTTCCTGGTCGAGGAGGGCCCGGGTTGCCTCGGGAGTGCGATCGCGCGGTCCCACTCCGACACCACCGACGGTGAGGACCAAGTCCACACCCCCGACGATGGCTGTTTCCAGAGCCTGACGGACGGCCGCCTGATCTGCAGCGACGGTGATACACCCGTCGATGTCGAAGTCGCCCTCCTCCAACAGTTCTGTCAACAGGTGCGCATCGGCGGCCGTGGCCTCACCCTCAGCATCATCGGTAACAAGGACAATCATCGCCTGGTGAGCCCGCAATTCGCGCTCTACCTCCAGAAGATCGGACGCATCCGGCTCAGCAATCTCTGAGCCCTCGAAGGTGGTGTGCATGGTGATCAATCTACTCGCTTGTCAGGGTTACCTCTACAGTTCGTGTCGCATCACTGTCTGGGCTACCCACCTCCAAGGTGACGGTGGCCCCAAACTCCTGCGACCGGACGGCTGCAATGAGCGCGTCTGCGGAATCGATCCGCCGGTCTCCGAGACGCTTGATCAGATCGCCGGGTTTGAGGTCTGACTGGGCTGACGGCCCATTCGGATCAATTTGGGCGACCAGTGCACCGTCGTAGCGGTTGTCATTGGACAGGGAGATCCCCAACATCGGCTGGGTGACCCGGCCAGTATCAATGAGCTGCTGGGCGTAGCGGCTGAGGAGGTTGACGGGGATGGCGAAGCCGAGCCCGATCGATCCGGCCTCTTGCGCACCGCCAAACGGCGATTGCTGTGACATCGAGGCGATCATTGAGTTCATCCCGACGAGGTTGCCGGACATATCGACGAGTGGTCCACCAGAATTACCCGGGTTGATCGCGGCATCGGTTTGGATCGCATCGATCAGTGAACTCTCCCCAGCCTGACTGCCGGCAGCGCGAACGGGGCGATTGAGAGCTGAGACAATACCGGAGGTCACTGTGGCGGTCAGCCCAAGGGGCGAACCGACGGCGACAACCTGCTGACCAACCCGCACGTTATCGGAATCCCCCATCGTAATTGTGGGCAGCCCCGATGCGTTGCGCATCTGAATGACTGCAACGTCAGTGGAGGCATCGCCGGCAACCAGCTCAGCGTCGTATGTTTCACCACTGTTGAGGGTGACTTCAATGGCCTGTGCCCCCTCCACCACGTGGTTGTTGGTCACGACCATTCCGTCCGAGGAGATGATCGAGCCTGACCCCTCCGCCATCGCGTTGGATGTAATTGTGCGGATGGAGACAACGGAGGGAAGTACCTTCTGGGCGACCTCCTCCACACTGCCCGGCTCAGCCGGAGCCACCGATGCCGCAGGTTTGCCCTGTTCGAGAGAGTTCACCACCGGTGCCGATGGATCGGTCATCTTCACTGCGGCGACCCCGGTGATTCCGCCGGCGGCGATCGCAGCGACGAGGGCCATCGCCACCGCACCGCCCAGCGGTACAGTGCGCCGGGTTCGCGGCTCAACAGCAGGCTCCGGCTCCAGCTCCGGCTGGGCCCCCCACGGAGATTGCCCGTAGGGTGCAGGCTGGATGGTTGCATCATTGTTCATTGTCATGGTGAGGATTGTAACAAGCCCTAGCTGGCAGACGACTGAGAAGGGACCCTAAGAATTCTTCTGATTTCGCCACAGTTGGGCAAAAAAGTCCGACTTTCCCTGAGAGGAAGCTTGGGGCTTGCTCGCATCACCGACAGGTGCCACATCTGACGGTGACTGCCCCGGCAGAACGACCGTCATCAACGCCCCACCATCATCGGATTCGCCGGCGGTGATCGTCCCACCGTGGCGAAGAATCACCTTTTGCACAATGGACAGGCCCAGCCCCGAGCCGGGCATCGCCCGGGCCTCCGGGGAGCGGAAGAAGCGTTCAAAGATCTTCTCCCGATCTTCTTCGGGAATGCCCGGGCCGGAATCGGCCACGGTCAATTCCATCAACCCGCCATCGAGGTAGCGCATCTTGATCCGCACAACGCCGTTCTTTGGCGACCACTTACCGGCGTTGTCCATGATGTTGAGGGTGGCGCGCCCCAGCCCGAAGGGATCGCCACGCATCTCCCAGGGCACGGGTTCAAACTGGAACTCTACATCGGGGCGGCGTCGCCTGACCCGCTCCAGGGAGGTGTACATGACCTCGACAAAGTCAATGTCCTCCATCGCCGCGCCCTTGCCCCCACCGTCTTCTCGAGCCAAATCGACGAGGTCCCCGATGAGCGTGGACATCTCATCGATTTGGGCCACCACATCGCGTTGAATGTCAGCCACATCCTCCGGCGACATCATCATCGAGTCCGAGTTTGCCACCATCATCAACAGCTCGATATTCGTCCGCAGTGATGTCAGTGGGGTTTTCAGCTCATGACCAGCATCGGCCACCAGCTCAGTCTGTTTTGTTCGGGAATCCTGCAACGCTGCCAACATGTCGTTGAAGCTGCGCGTCAGTTGGGCAATTTCATCGTTACCGACGACGGCCATCGGCCGCAGCTCATCGGTGCGGGCAACATAGTTGACTGCCTGTTGTAGCCGGGCAATTGGACGCAACCCCGTCGAGGCCACAACCATGCCGGTGGCAATCGCCATCAGCACTCCAGCCAAAGAAATGACCAGCAACACCAGCCCGAGCGAGCGGATGATCTCATAGGTGTTCGTCATATCCTGGGCCAGAACAATACTGGCACCGGTGTCATTGCGCATCGCCAACAGGCGCAGGTCTCCGGCGTTGCGCGTGGAAATCTGTCGCACCCCTTGGATGACATCGATCTCGTCATAGAGCTGGATGGAATCCCCGACTGGATCCTGGGAGCCAGGAGTGTACAGCTGGACTTTGATATCCGGGTTGTACGCCTTAAATGCCGCCACCCCGGCGCTGGGGTCAGCCAAAAAGCCAGGGTCAATGACCTCTTGGAGGAGGGAGGTGCCCTTGTCCTTCATCTGCACATCGACATTGCGGGTCAACGCCGTGGACACCGTCCAATACGCCACAATTGTCATGAGGGCAACGGCGATGGCCACCATGAACGCCGTCACCAATGACAGCTGCCACCGCAGGGGGGCCTTTCGCCGCCACTCGCGCGTACTTGTAGACGAACGGCCCACCGTCGAAGACGATCGGCCTAAGATCACGGCGCAGTCTCTCGCAGGACGTATCCGACACCACGGACGGTGTGGATGAGGCGGGATTGCCCATCAACCTCAGTCTTCCGCCGCAGATAACCGATATAAACCTCAAGCGCATTGCCAGAGGTGGGGAAGTTGTAACCCCACACCTCCTCGAGAATGGTCGCCCGTGATAGGACCTTCCGGGGGTTATTCATGAGCAGCTCGAGCAGAGCAAACTCGGTTCTGGTCAGGCTGATCTGATTATCACCACGGTACACATCGCGCGTTTCCGGATTCAACCGCAGATCATCAAAGGTGAGCTCCTTGACCGGCCCACCCGACGACGCTGCAGCATCCAGCGACCCGCGGCGCAACAACGAGCGCACCCGCGCCAGCAGTTCTTCCAGCGCAAACGGTTTGGGAAGGTAATCATCGGCTCCGGCATCCAACCCGGCAACCCGGTCAGAGACGCCGTCGCGAGCTGTCAACACCAGGATCGGGCGGGTGTCGCCATTGGCCCGCAGAAAGCGACACACCTCAAGGCCATCCATCTTGGGCATCATTACGTCTAAGATGACGAGGTCTGGATCGACCTCACTGATGAGATCAACTGCCTGCTGACCATCCTCAGCCAAGGTTATGTCATAGCCATTAAACCCTAAAGACCTGCGCAATGACTCGCGCACAGCCTGTTCATCGTCAGCTACGAGAATTTTCATATGCTACCTTTTTCTGGCTCCTCTAGCTCAGCTAGACCTTTATACATAACCTTCATTGTCACCCTTATTGTAACTACCTTTTTTAGATAGCCACATAAGTGACTATAGGATAACGCAAAAATCCTCAGGATTGGTTAACCCTGAGGATTTTTCTTGAATCAGTCTCACACAGAGACCGTCGATAACAGTCTAGAACTGCCTAGAACTGCTCAGTATCGACGAGACCAAGCTTGGCGGCCTTCACCAGACGGCGCGGAATCTGAACCTCGCGACCATCGATGGTGACGGTGACCAGATCGGCGTTGTTCGCCTTCCACTGTGAACGACGCATGTGGGTGTTTGCCCGCGACATGCGGAACTTTGGAGTTGCCATAACTTATGCTCCCCTCTTCTTCCGACGAGCCATGCCGCCGAAGCGCTGCTGGAATTTCTCGACGCGGCCAGCGGTATCCATGAGGCGCTGGGCACCTGTCCAGAAGGGATGGGACTCACTGGTCACATCGACGACGATGAGCGGATACTCGTTGCCGTCTTCCCACTGCACAGTGCGATCACTGGTGGCGGTTGAACGGGTCATGAACTGATGACCTGTTCCCGCATCCTGGAAGACTACCGGGTGGTAGTCAGGATGAATGTCAGTCTTCATACTTCTATATCTTTCGTTCCCGGAGGATGGACACTGGTCGTCCCGGCTCGCGTGATTATCTGCGAACTGGTCGTGCCAGTGTTGGGTACGGGCGGATAGTCTACACTGGGCCACGATAAACGCGAAATCGGCCCAGTGGTCCGGGCTATCTCTCGGCGATCTCTAGGCGATTAGGATATTTCTAGCCCAACCGGTAAGGTATTCCAACGCTGTTGTCTAAGTTTTAGGTAAAACGCCCCGATAGCCGGTTTTGTCATGCTCTTATCAAAGCCAGATATTGGTGGCGGCTAGGAGAAAGATTTATAACCATGTCGGCTATTTGCCAGGTAACGGGACGCAAGCCAGGTTTTGGCAAGTCCGTCTCGCACTCCCATCGGCGTACTAACCGCCGCTGGGATCCGAACATTCAGCGCCGCAAGTTCTATCTCCCCTCGGAGAATCGGACGATCACGCTGAACGTGTCCACCAAGGGCCTCAAGGTCATCGATCGCGACGGCATCGAGGCCGTCGTCGCTCGGATTCGCGCACGTGGAGAGAAGGTGTAAACGATGGCTAAGAACGATATTCGTCCCATCATTAAGCTGAAGTCCACCGCTGGCACCGGGTACACCTATGTCACCCGTAAGAACAAGCGCAACAACCCCGACCGCATCACGCTGAAGAAGTACGATCCGGTGGCGGGTAAGCACGTCGAATTCCGCGAGGAGCGTTAATCCATGGCCAAGAAGTCCAAGATTGCTAAGAATGAGCAGCGCAAGGCCATCGTCGCCCGTTATGCGGAGCGTCGCGCCGAGCTGAAGCGCATTATCAAGTCCCCTAACTCCACCGATGACGAGCGCTTGGACGCACAGTTCGAGCTCAACCGTCAGCCCCGCGATGCCGCCGCCGTGCGCGTGCGCAACCGCGACTCGGCCGATGGTCGTCCCCGCGGTTATCTGCGGAAGTTCGGTCTGTCGCGTGTTCGTATGCGTCAGATGGCTCACCGCGGTGAGCTGCCCGGTGTTCGGAAGTCCAGCTGGTAAATCGAGGGAGTAAAGACAAGTGAAGCGCAATAATCACAGGAAGCCGCGGATCGAGCAGTCTCGTCGCCCGAAGAAGAATCCGCTCAAGGCTGAAGGTATTGAGAAGGTCGATTACAAGGATATTCAGACCCTCCGCAAGTTCATTTCTGATCGTGGCAAGATTCGCTCTCGCCGCGTCACCGGCCTGACGCCGCAGCAGCAGCGCCAGGTGGCCACGGCCGTCAAGAACGCCCGTGAGATGGCTCTCCTGCCGTTCACCAGCCGGTAAACATCAGATAACAACAACAAACCCGCCCATTGTTTTCAATGCGGCGGGTTTTTTGTGCCTGTAGCCTGAGGCGATTAACGGATTCGTGAAAGCACGATGCGGGCCTGCTCAATGAGGGGGGCATCCACCATCTCCCCATCCAATTGAAACGCCCCCGGGTGATGCGCCGCCTCGGCGACAACGCGCTGTGCCCACACCACCGCCTCCGGCTCCGGCGCGTAGGCCCGCCGCACGGTCTCAGCCTGCCCGGGATGGATGATCGCCGAGCCAATAAACCCAGACCGCGCAGCATCCAGTGCTTCTACATAGAGCCCATCGAGGTCAGAGAAATCGGCAAATACAGCGTCGAGGCAGAACTTTCCGAAGGCGGCAGCTGTGATGAGCATTTTCTCACGCACATAGGCCATCGTGGAGCGGTAGGGACGATGCTTGTGAGACAGGTCGTAGCCAGTGGCTGTGAGCTCGTCGTCACGCAGCCGCGAGTGGGTGCCACCCAACCGGACCGTGAGATCTTCAGCCCCCCATAAGAACCCGACGAGGTTGTCCACCTGAGCCAACTGCCCCAGGTTGACCACCGCCTGCGGGGTTTCCAGCATTGCGATGACCTGGTAGCCATCGAGCTCAGCGGGGATGGCTGTCTCTACTTTTGGCACCATGACGGTGGTGTAATCGGTCTGTTTAATTGCCGCCACATCCTCGGCGAAGCCCTCTGTGTCTGGGGAAACAGTGCGCACGATGGTGTAGCGCGGATCCAGGTTGCTGGCAATGATGTTGGCGCGAGCTGCCTCACGTTCGTGCGGGCCCGCCCCATCCTCGAGATCCAAGATGACCATGTCGGCGCGCTCTGCTCCCTTGGCAAAGCGCTCCGGCCGGTTGGCTGGGGTGAACATGACAGCGGGGCCCATGATAATGCTCATGGGCCCCTATCCTACTCAGCGGTGTGGGATCCTAGTGGAAGAAGTGGCGCGCCCCGGTCATGTACATGGTGATACCAGCTGCTTTCGCCGCCTCGATGGACTCCTCGTCACGGATGGAGCCACCCGGCTGGACGACGGCGCGAACACCGGCATCGATGAGCACCTGCAGCCCATCGGCAAAGGGGAAGAAGGCATCGGACGAGGCCACCGACCCCTGCGCCCGGTCGCCGGCCCGGCTGACGGCCAACCGCGCAGAATCCACGCGATTGACCTGGCCCATCCCCACGCCGACGGTGGCGGTGTCATTGGCCAAAACAATCGCATTGGACTTGACGGAGCGTCCTGCCCGCCACACAAACTCAAGGTCGCGCAGAGTTGCCTCATCGGCCGGCTCACCGGCAACGAGCTGCCAGTTTTCAGGGTTGTCCCCATCAGCTTGGAATTGGTCCTTATCCTGGACGAGCAATCCGCCGGGGATCGGCTTGAGCTCGTGGTTCACGTTGTTACTCGGGCCATCGCAGACGAGGATGCGGAGGTTCTTCTTTTCTTTGAGAATGTCCAGGGCTGCATCTTCATAACTTGGGGCGATGATCGCCTCGGTAAAGATCGGCTTGACCTGCGCTGCCATGTCGGCGGTGACTTCCCGGTTGGTGGCAATGATGCCGCCGTAGGCACTGACTGGGTCGCACTCGTGGGCCTTGAGGTGGGCGGCCGCAATTGTCTCCGCTGTGGCGATGCCGCAGGGGTTGGCGTGTTTGATGATCGCCACACAGGGATCGGCAAAGTCATAGGCGCTGCGCCACGCCGCCATCGCATCGGTGTAGTTGTTGTAGCTCATCTCCTTGCCGTGCAGTTGCTGAGCCTGCGCCAGGGAGTTCGCCCCCTCAGCCATGTAGAGAACGGCCTGCTGGTGCGGATTCTCGCCGTAGCGGAGCTCGTGGGCGCGGGTGTAGTTGAGGCTGACATAGCGCCCCTCACTCATCCAGTGGGCGATTGCTGCATCATAGAGTGCCGTGTGGTGGAATGCCTCGGTGGCCAACCCCACTCGCTGTGTCTGCGTAAACCCACCGGCCTGCACCGCTGCCAGGACATCGCCGTAGGCTGCCGGATTGACCACCACAGCAACAGCATTGTGGTTCTTTGCTGCACCACGCACCATGGAGGGGCCGCCGATGTCGATCTTTTCAATGATCTCCTCGCGGGTGCCTCCGGCAGCGACGGTCTCTTGGAAGGGGTACAGGTTGACCACGACCAGTTGGAATGGCGCAATGCCCAATTCCTCCAACTGGGCTTGGTGCTCCGGATTCGTCGTATCGGCAAGGATTCCGGCATGAACCTTCGGATGGAGCGTCTTGACGCGACCGTCCAGAGTTTCCGGGAACCCCGTGAGGTCCGACACCTCCTGGACCGGGACACCTGCGTCACGGATGGTAGCCGCCGTTGACCCGGTGGAGACGATCTCCACACCGGCAGCTGCGAGCCCCTGTGCCAGTTCGACAACACCGGTCTTATCAAAGACGCTGATAATTGCTCGGGTCACTGGAATCCGCGTAGAATCCTCGCTCATTTACTTCTCCTTATTTTTACTCAGTATGCGGGGGTCTTCGGCCGTGCGTCGGAGGACATCGACGATGAGTTCGCGCTCCACAACCTTGATGCGCTCGTGCAGGCTGGACTCATCATCGCCGGGCTCGACGGGGACGGGACGTTGGGCAATGATCGGTCCGGAGTCAACCCCGGCATCCATCTGATGGATCGTCGAACCGGTCACCTTCACCCCATAGGCCAGTGCGTCACGGACGGCGTGTGCTCCCGGGAATGACGGGAGGAGCGCGGGGTGGGTGTTGATGATGAGCGGGAACCGATCAATAAAGCTGGGACTGAGGATTCGCATGAATCCGGCGGAGACGACACAATCGGGCTGGAATGCTTCGACGACATCGGCGAGGTGCCTGCTCCAGGTGTCGCGGTCGCTGGGATCGAAGGGGACGATGGCCGTCTCCACGCCCGCCTCCTGCGCTCGGTCAATGGCTGGACATGGAAGGTCTGCGGCGACACCGACGACTGTATATCCGTTAGTCTTCTGTGCTGCCAGGATTGCTTGGAGCAGGGTTCCCGTCCCCGATGCCAGCACCACTACTCTCATCGAGATTCTCCTCCATCACGTTAGAACCATCGGCTGTATCTGCCACAGTAACTGTAGGGGGTTGCGGGCGAATTTTCTCAATTGCCATGGCCACAGCGCCGATAACGGCTGGCCATACGGCTGTGAGAATGACCACGAGCCACCACGTTGGGCCAACATAGCCATAGACTCCCACACTTCCTGAGGAGATCACGATGAGCACGGCCGTATCGACGGCTGTGAACACTGCTGCCACCAAACCGTAGGTGGGCTCCGACCGCAGCACGACGGCGGTGGCGATGGCCATCAGCCCGATCAACAACCAGGCTGCCGGGTGGACCGTCCCCGGGACTGCAGTCAGCCACGGGTGCGCAGGCAGTGGAACAGAGTCAACGCTAAACAGAGACCAGCTGCTCTCCCCAAACCGGTAATCGCCACCGAGCAAAATCCAGCTTCCGGCCAGTGCCGCATTAGGGGCATAGAGAATAAGGAGAAGGACGGCTCCCAATGGGCTGGTCACACTCTGCCAGTTGGCGATGAGCAAAATGACCACAAAGACCAGGCCGATGCCACTCCAGGTGGCCAGTAGCCGGAGTGCGACAGCGGCAGCAGGCAGGAGAAATCCGGGCAGGCCCCAGTGGGCGAGGAGAGCTTTCCACAGCCGTGGCCCCAAGCCCAGCCCGAAGGCCACGAGATGAACGATGACAACGCGTACATACGCCGTCCACGGCGGAGGGACGACGGAGAACACCTGTGCCGCATCGAGCAGCATGAGGGCGGCGGTGACAGTGAGTAGGAACGGAATGCCGACGGTCAAGGCGAGGAGGATGTACAGCTGGCGCAGGGATGCGCGCTCCCGCACCTGGCGGTAGACCCCCACTGCCGTCACGGCGACGACGATGGTCACCGGTAGCAGGGGGATTGCCCCGATGATGACACCGTCGCTGGCGATGGATGCGCCGTTTATAACGAGGTATGTCTGGGCGATCGCGGCAGGCAGTGCAGTGAGTGTTGTTCCTGTAAATAGAAGTGACGCAAGTGAAAGTGCAACAGAAAGCGTGATGAAAATCACATTTGTTGTCAGTGTTGCCAAAAAAAGGGGACGTAGAATTCGGTCCGTCTGAGAATCCTTAAGATTCTCTTTGTAAAAATTAAGGTTATTAAGCTTTTTCCCAGACTTCCTCCGCGGGGTGCCCGCACGGCTCACACTTCGATTCACATGAGTAACTGTGCCAGAAGTTGGCTCCAATGGTGTGTGCCACACGTAACGAGCTTGCATCCCTCTGACACCTTCGCTAGTGTAGACATCCGTTAGATAACGAAACGGTCACGATTCGGTTAAAAGCTGGTATCTGAACTGTCTATCGGGACCACCGTCAGAGGAGTTACAACAATGGCAAAGCACAGGATGGTAGAAACTGCCCCCAAGGGCCGCGTTACCCTTCTCGCTATGACCACCGGTATTGCGTCCACCGCCGGTATCAGCGGTGCCCTGGCCGCACAGCTTCCCGCTGCCGATAACTCCATGCAACTGGTTGCCGAGACCGCCGCCCCGGCGACGACGACGGCCACAGCTACCGCTGACGAGGCAACGTCCACCACCACCACAACGGCTGCCGAGGAAACCACTCCGCAGATTCTGACTATTGCCGAGTTCAAACCAGATACCAGCGTTGATGCCCAAGTGTCCAAGGCCATCCAGTATGAGGCCGAGCGTGAAGCCGCTGACGAGGCAGCCCGTGCCCCGCAGATTGTGAAACCAGCTGAGGGCGTGCTCACCTCCGGATACGGCATGCGGTGGGGCGTACTACACCCCGGCATTGACATTGCCAACTCCATCGGCACCCCGATCCTGGCTGCCATGGACGGTACCGTTATCGATTCCGGTCCCGCTGCGGGCTTTGGCAACTGGATCCGCATCCAGCACGATGACGGCTCCATGACCGTCTACGGCCACATGCAGTCCCTCTATGTCAGTGTTGGACAGCGTGTCACTGCCGGCCAGGAAATCGCCGGCATGGGCAGCCTCGGATTCTCAACCGGTTCCCACCTCCACTTTGAGTACCACCCGGCCGACAGCGCAGCCATCGATCCGCTTCCGTGGTTCGCCTCTCAGGGCATTAGCATCTAGAGCTTCTCAATCGGTGTCCCTGGCACCAGCATCAAGCGCACAGACCCCGCCGATCCAAAATCAATGATCGCGGAATTGTACCTCCCTGTCGCAGTCACCTCAACGACTGTGCCCAACCCGTACTTATCGTGAACAACCTTGTCTCCGGGGGTCACATCAACCACTGGACGTGAATCTCGCACAGCAGGCTGAGACGTTCGGTTTGAGCGGTATCCCGAACTCTTCCACCCACCCCAACTGTGTTCCGCATCACCAAAGGGAGTTGCATCATCGGCAGTACGGACCCAATCCACCAATTCTTCAGGAATATCCGCTAAGAACCTGGACTCGGGGTTATTGATCGGTGCACCCCACGTCGCACGCGTGAGCACCCGTGAAATATACAGCCGCTGCTTTGCTCGCGTGATGCCCACATAGGCCAACCGCCTCTCCTCCTGCAGCTCAGCACGATTACCCAGGGACCGCTTGTGGGGAAACAGGCCGTCCTCCCACCCGGGGAGAAACACAACCGGAAACTCCAAGCCCTTCGCCGTGTGCAACGTCATCAACGTCACTACACCCTGCCCGGAATCGGGAATCTGATCGGCATCGGCAACCAGCGAGACCCGCTCCATAAACGCCGCCGACGAGCCATCCATGTCCTCGGCAATCGCCTGCGCTGTGAACTCCCGAGCCACCGCCACAAGCTCCTCGAGGTTCTCCATCCGCACTTCATTTTGTGGGTCACGGGTCCCCTCTAACGCCTGCCGGTAGCCTGACTCATCAATAATCGCCATCAGCAGATCCCCTGCCTCCAACTGCCTACTACGCAGGGACTCAATGAGTGCCACGAACTGGGCCAGTCCCTTCACTGCCGGGCCGCGTACTCCCTCGGGGCGTTTCATCGCCTCAAACAGGCTCACACCTTCGCTTGCCGCGATCGCTGACACATGCCCCATGGCCGTGTCCCCCACCCCCCGCCGGGGCGTATTGACGATGCGCCGCAGGGAGACCTCATCACTAGGGTTGAGCACAACCTTCAGATACGCCAGAATGTCGCGCACCTCCATCCGCTCATAGAACCGGGTACCACCGACAACCTTGTACGGAATACCCGTGCGGATGAAGACATCCTCAATCACCCGCGATGCCGCATTTGTCCGGTACATGACCGCGACATCGGAATACCGGATGCCCGCAGCGGTGAGCCGATCAACCTCGTCGGCAATATAGCGCGCCTCCATCTGCTCGTTATCGGCAACATATCCGGTGATCTTCGGCCCATCGCCCTGGTCAGTCCACAGACGCTTCTCCCGCCGATTCTCATTGTGGGAAATCACCGCATTCGCAGCCGAAAGGATATTTTGTGTGGAGCGGTAATTCTGCTCAAGCACGATTGTCGTCGCAGTCGGAAAATCGTGCTCAAACTGCTCGATATTGCGAATCGTCGCCCCCCGAAACGCATAGATGGACTGGTCCGCGTCACCCACGACACACAATCCTGTCCCGTCTCCGACAAGCAATTTGATCAGTGTGTACTGGGCAATGTTGGTGTCCTGATACTCATCCACCAAGACATGGGTGAACTTTCTTTGGTAGAAGTCCAACACATCCGGGTGCTGCTCAAGAATGCGTACCACGTTGACGATAATGTCATCAAAATCCACTGCATTTGCCCGCCGCAACCGCGACTGATACTCGGCATAGATCTCAGCCATCAGCCCGCTCAGCTCTTCTGGACTCTGCAGTTGGTCCTTCCACCGCGAAATCGTCGAGGCAACCCGGCGCGGCGCGAACTCCTTGATATTGACCCCCCGATCTTTGACGATCTGCTGAATGAGCCGCCGGGAATCATCCGCATCGTAGATGGTGAAGTTGGAGGTCAACCCCGGAACAAGGGCCGCATGCTCGCGCAGTATCCGGACACAGGCAGCATGGAACGTTGCCACCAGCATGCTCCGCGCGTGCTCCCCGACAAGGGCTGCCACGCGCTCCTTCATCTCATTGGCCGCCTTGTTGGTGAAGGTGATCGCCAAAATGTTCCACGGCTTCACCCCCTCATGCTCAAGGAGATAGGCGATCCGGCGAGTCAATACTGCTGTCTTGCCTGACCCTGCTCCAGCCACGATGAGCAGGGGACTTCCGGTGTGTTCGACGGCGGCACGCTGTTGCGGGTTCAGATCCATGAAAATCAGAATACTCACCCCCCTCACATAACGTATTTACGCACGATTATGGCACAATAGGCGCATGCAACAAGCAGGTACACAACCGGACAACGTCGTCGGAGCCGTCACTGGCACGGACAATGTTGACTCCGCAGAGCGCATTGCCCAACTGCGCCTGGATATCAACCGGCTCGACCAGACGATTATCGATGCGGTGCGCGAGCGCTCACAGGTGTCCCAGGAGATCGGTCGGCTGCGCCGTTCCACCGGTGGGGTCAAACTCGTCAATACGCGCGAGGTGGAAATCATCAACCGCTTCCGCGACGAGCTTGGGGAGGAGGGCCCAGTCCTGGCCTCCCTCCTCCTGCGGATGGGGCGCGGTAAGCTCGGCTAAACCGGTGTCACCGTCACCGGCTAGCGGGGTAGGGCGATGAACTTGTGCTCGAGGTACTCGTCAATGCCCTCGAAGCCACCCTCTCGCCCAATACCAGAGTTTTTCACCCCGCCAAACGGGGCTGCTGGATCAGACAGGGCCCCCTTGTTTACTGCCACCATCCCCGCCTCAATCCGCTCAGCTGCAGTCAGTGCGTTCTGTAGATTCTCGGAGAAGACGTAGGCAGCGAGACCGAACTCCGTGTCGTTGGCCATCGCAATTGCCTCCTCATCGGAATGTGCCGGATAGATGGCGACGACGGGACCGAAAATCTCATGCGACCAGATATCCGAGGTCATCGGGATGTTGTCGAGCACTGTCAACGGATACCACGAGCCGGTGGTGGGAACCGTATCCTGCCAGACAATCCGTGCCCCATCTGCCACGGCTGAATCGACCAACTCCTTGACCACCGTCACCTGATCATCGCCAGACAGCGGCCCATACTCCATCTCCTTCATAGCGGCGGTGACCTTCTCGGTGAATTCCTCAATGAGGTCGGTGTGGACGATAAACCGATTCGCTGCAATGCACACCTGACCGGCCCCGCGCATCTTCGCCACCTGTGCAGCCTCGGCCGCCACATCGACATCAGCATCGGAGAGCACGACAAACGGCGCATTGCCACCCAGTTCCAGGGAGGTGCGCGCCAGCGGCACCTTCGCTGCCAGGGCCCGGCCAACCTCTGTTGAACCGGTGAAGGTGAACTTTCGCAGACGCGGATCCTCCAGGATGACATCAGTCACCCCGCCCGAGCACGGGATGACCGAGAGCACCCCGTCCGGCAGGCCATTGCGTTTGAGCACATCGGCCAAGGCCAAGGCTGTCAGTGGGGTCTTTGATGCGGGCTTCCACACCACGGTGCAGCCAGCGGCAAATGCCGCCCCGAGCTTCCTGGTCCCCATCGAGAGTGGGAAATTCCACGGGGTGACCGCCAACACCGGCCCCACCGGCTGCTGGACCTCCAGCAGGCGCGCATTTCCAGCCGGTGCAATCCGGTAGTCACCGGCCATCCGCTCGGCTTCACCGGCAAACCAGCGGAAGAAGTTTGCACCGTAGACAGACTCTGCCACTGAATCGGGCAGGGCGCGCCCGAGTTCCCAGGTCATCAACTCGCCGAATTCATCTTTCCGCGCCATCAATTCCTTGTAGGAGTTCCACAGGATATCTGCCCGCTGTGCCGGCGGGGTTGCCGCCCACGTCGATTGCGCTGCACAGGCAGCATCAAAGGCGCGCTGAGCATCGGCGGTGGTGGCCGAGGCCACCTGCGTGATCACTGACCCGTCGTGGGGGTCCTCCACCGCGAAGGTTCCCCCATCGGAGGCATCCTCCCATGTACCGGCGATGAATAACTGTGTGAACAACTCGTCATGATTCGTCATACCCCCACCCTAGTCCCCCCAATTACTTCCGGTTTTTGCCGACCGCTAAGATCGGTGCTATCTCACACCCAATGATCTAGTTTTCTGGGGGTTAACCCGATGAAAAAGTATCGCCGCGCAGTCGGCCTGTCCATCATTCTGTCTGCTGCGACAGCAAGTTGTCTCCCCACGTCACAAGTACCTCCTGCACGCGCAGCTGTGAGTCCTGCCGCGTACCTGTCCGCCAGCATGGATAACACTGAGA
>R14__coassemble_967_pt1 | contig 16322 bp, 18 predicted proteins | sample R14__metabat2_low_PE_014 | metagenome-assembled genome bin R14
GTCGTGGCTGTCGTGGCCACTGCTCGTCATCGGCTGGGTGCTGGTTATCGTGCTCACCGTGGGCTTTGCGGTGCGGTCGGTGCTCAAGCCCTCCTTCTTTGTGATGCACGCGACTAACAAGGCGCTGGTGCTCAACTGGGGGATGATGGCGATGGGCATCATGGCCGTCGGCTCTGCCACTCCTGCCAACCTCACCGCTGACTGGGCGTGGCGGGTGGATTTTGTCACGTGGATCATCGGCACGATCATCGGAATGGCCGCCTCGGCTGGCTTCTTGATTGTCAACTTTGTCAATGAATCCGGCGAACCCCGCCCGGTGTGGGGGTTGCCCGTCGTGGCCCCGATGGTCACCGCCACCGTCGGCGGTGGGCTCGTTGTCCACCTGACCAACCTCCAGATGCAGATGCTCGTGGCGGTGGTGGCCGCAAGTGGCTTCTTCATGGCCCTATTCACCGGCACCACCGTGTTCATCATGGCCTATGCCCACCAGTGGCGCAGTTCTCCCCTGCCCCTGGCGGCCTCAGCCAGCTCCTTCATCCCCCTGGGCATTGTTGGCCAGTCGACTGCTGCAGCAAACACGTTGGCCCCGAACGGCTACTTCTTCCTCCAGCCTGAACCATTGGCGGTGCTCGTTCACTTCGCCCGCATCTACGGGGTGATTGTGTTGGCCATCGGGGTGCCATTGATGGCCTTGGCGATGTGGATCACCTACCGGGCCATCTTTATTCAGCACATGCCCGCCTCCCTGGGCTGGTGGGCGACCACCTTCCCGGTGGGTACCTGTGCACTGGGCACCCATCTGATGGGGTGGGAGGCCGTCTCCATCGGATTGACCGTGCTGTTGGCCTTCCACTGGGTATTGGCGGCAGGGGCAACCGTGAAGATGATGTCCCAGGTGGTAGAGGCCCAGCCATGACCCAGCTCCTGTTCACCGTTGCCCGATTGCGCGATCTCAGTCCCCTGGAGGTCCACCAGCTGTACAAACAGCGCGTCGACATCTTCGTCCACGAACAGCAGTGCCCGTATGCGGAAATAGACGACCAGGATGCTGCCGATGAGACCCTCCACATCCTCGCCCGCGCTGCCGATACCCGGGATATCGTTGGTACCGCCCGGGTGTTTGGGCACCACATCGGGCGGGTGACCGTCGCCAAGCACATGCGGGGAACCGGGGTAGGCGCAGACCTCATGCACGAAGCCCTCGCCGTGATTGCAGACACATCCGGTCCAGGCACTGTGGAGATTGAGGCTCAGGTGCAAGCCCTGCCGTTCTACGAAAAGATCGGCTTTACTGCGGTGGGTGAGGTGTTTGATCTGGACGGGGTACCCCATAAAAAGATGACACTGCAGCAGTAACCCGCCTGGCCGCATCCTCCACCGTTGGCCCGGTTGCCACAACCAGCCACAGGTCTTCCCCAGCCCCATCCGAGTGCGTCGTGGCGACGTGCACTGCGTCTGTCTCCGGCACCGACAACACCAGTGCCAGATCAGCCTCCTCGCCCTCAGGCTTCACCACTGCCGCCGCCCCAGGCGAGGTCAACGTGATATCCACGGGCAGACCCAGAAACGCGCGGGCATGCACAACCGACTGGCTGCACCGCTGCGTATAGGCGGTGAGCAAACCCGCCGGGGATGGACCAAAACCGAGGTGAGAGAAATACAGCTGCTCATCACTGACCGTCACCGACACCCAGTACAGTCCGCGTGTCTGCCCAGACATCGTCGCAACAATCCGTGCACTGATCGAATGGGCTGTCTCCACCATCTTGTCACTGAGCGGGGCCGGCTGCACCGTCTCGAGAGTGTCCGCACTGTCAACGGCAATGGGCTCTGCAAACCACACAACATCCTTGCCAGTCTCAGTATCCCGACTCTTGGCCACGAGGATAATAATCTCCTCCGCATCCCCCGGTAATGCCTCCACCAGCAGCTCCTGGCCCGACCAGACGATATCCGTCACACTGTCCAGGTAGGAAACCTGACCATCGGCTGTGATGATCCGCACCGGTCCTTTTAGATCGCTCAGCGTGGCCAGATCCGCCTGCTCATGCACCCCACGCCAGCGCAGTGTGGGAAGGCCAAGGTCACGGGTGGCAATCGCGCGCGCGGTCAGCGGGTTGAACACCATCGGTTCCGCCCCCTGCGGGATTCCACCGGCGACACCGAGGTGCCGGAACGCCGTGGCAAGTTCGCGCTGCGCATAATCCATGGCGAATACTGTACCCGCTGATGACACACTCCTACACTTTCCTTAACGTTTGCTTAAGTTTTCGGCTTTTTCTGAGAAATTCCAAGTTATCTCATTAAAGTTTGGAAAGAATGCCCATTCTGACTTGTTTCTCAAAAAATCAGGGCTAGTATGAACGCTTGTAAGGAATTCAGCTCCCCACCAAAGAGAGCCTCTCCAGAGGAAGTGGGTTGAGCGAATGACAATTAAAGAGCCACCTTTACTTCCATCTGGAACGTAAAGGATTGGGTGAGAGATTGGCCGGCGCAAGGATTTGTCCTTGCGCCGGTTTTTTTATGCCCCCAGCGTCGCCGCCGACACCCACGCCCCATAGGCAAACGCAGACAGTGCCAACACTGCCAACGGCACCTTCCGCATCTTCCCGGCAGCCAACACCGCCACCGGCAACCAGATCACCACCAACAGCGGATGAACCGTGTACCCGCGCGCCGCCACAATCAACGCTGCGACTCCAACCAGCCACACCACCACCGGCATGGTCTTCCGGGTTGTCGCCCACACCACCAGGCTGGCCACTAAAAACCCACCCAAGGGCGCATAGGTCTCCCAGGTAGCGGTGGCCAATTGGTGCAGCGGATTATTCAGCTCCACTGTCACAAAGGCGGTGATGAGACCCAGCCACGCAAAGGTCTTCCCCTTTCTCGAGAGGATCCCCACAATGTAGACCACCACCAGGGCCATCGCTGCCGGAGTGAAGAGGGAGGCAAGGAAGGCGAACACCGCTGAGAGAAGGTACGTGGGCGGTTCAGCAAAGCGGACCGCCAGGATGCAGAGGATCCCACCCAACCCAACAGTCGGGTCAATGTAGAAGACAGTGCTCAACGGGAATGCAGCAGCCACCAACAGGTCACCCACGTGACCAGCCGGATACACCATCCACGCCATCAGGTAGGTGGCATAGATAAATCCAGCGTGAGCGAGGACCCCCAGGCCGATCATCCACCATGGCCCGAGCATATCCAGGCCGATAAACCCGAGCCGTTCCCCCAACAGGCCAAGCCCGGTGAGGTTGGCCACAAACGCCAACACGGCCAGTCCAATGCTGGCCAGGGCCACAGCTGGAAACCACAGTTCGCGGGATTTTCGGCCAGTACCAGAGGCCACGTCAGTGGCGGGCACCTGGGTATCGGTGGCCGGGGCGGGGGTAGCTGACTCTGAAGACAAATAGCATCATTCCGTTCTGTGCGCTATATTTTTACCCATGCTGCGTGCACGGCGACTTCTTCTTTGCCGCGGCGGGATGAGTTTACAGTACTAGATAGCGCGACTGGCCTCCCGTCGCGGGTATCCTTGTGCCGGTCGCTGCTGCACCCTAGTTTACTGAAAGGCTTGACAGTCCCATGACACCCACGTTCTCCGCACCCGCTCACGTCGATACGCCTCATTCGCCTACCCCCGCCGACCAGCCCGCCTGGAACAAGCAGCAGGGCTCGCAGATGCCCTACGCCAAGTACCTGCCCTATGACAAGGAGGTGCAGGACTTCCAGTTGACCGACCGCACCTGGCCCAACAAGCGCATCACCCGCGCCCCCCTGTGGTGTGCTGTGGACCTGCGCGACGGCAACCAGGCCCTCATCGATCCGATGAGCCCGGAGCGCAAACGCCGCATGTTTAACCTGTTGGTGCAGATGGGTTACAAGGAGATTGAGGTGGGCTTTCCATCCGCCTCTCAAACAGACTTCGACTTCGTGCGCGAGATCATCGAACAGAACATGATCCCCGACGATGTCTCCATTCAGGTGCTGGTGCAGGCCCGCGAACACCTCATCCGGCGGACCTTTGATGCGTGCAAGGGGGCGAAGAACGTCATCGTCCACTTCTACAACTCCACCTCCATCCTGCAGCGCGACGTGGTCTTCCGGAAGGACAAGGCGGGCATCAAGCAGATCGCGGTGGATGCGGCTGAACTGATCAAATCCATCGCCGCCGAATACCCGGACACGAACTGGCGGTGGGAGTATTCGCCGGAATCCTTCACCGGCACCGAAATCGAGTACGCCAAGGAGGTGTGCGACGCGGTTGTCGAGGTCATGGACCCGAGCCCGGAGCACCCGATGATCATCAACCTGCCCTCCACCGTGGAGATGATCACCCCCAACGTCTACGCCGACTGCATCGAGTGGATGGACCGCAACCTCGCCCGGCGCGACTCCATCCTCATCTCCCTGCACCCACACAACGACCGCGGCACCGGCATCGCCACCGCCGAGCTGGGCTATATGGCCGGGGCCGACCGGATCGAAGGATGCCTGTTTGGCAATGGTGAGCGCACCGGCAATGTGGACCTGGTTACCCTGGGGCTCAACATGATGACCCAGGGGGTGGATCCGCAGATTGACTTCTCTGACATTCCACTCATCCGCTCCACTGTGGAGTACTGCAACCAGTTGGGTGTGCACGAGCGCTCCCCGTACGGTGGCGACCTCGTCTTTACTGCGTTCTCCGGGTCTCACCAGGATGCGATCAACAAGGGCTTCACCGCTCAGAAGGCCCGCGAGCAGGCCGGTGATTCCCACTGGGAGGTGCCATACCTGCCGATCGATCCGAAGGATGTGGGCCGCAACTACGAGGCCGTCATCCGCGTCAACTCCCAGTCCGGCAAGGGCGGGGTGGCCTACCTCATGAAGACGGACCACGGCATGGATCTGCCGCGCACCCTGCAGGTGGACTTCTCCCAGTTGGTGCAGAACGAGACCGATGCGCACGGTGGCGAGATGAGCTCCGACGACATTTGGAAGCTGTTCTCTCGGACCTATTTGGACAACTACACTCCGCTCGAGCAGATCAAGATCACCGTGGACACCGAGGATGCCGACCACGCCGCTGTCACCGCCAAGGTGGTCTTCCAGTCCAAGGAGCACGAGCTCACCGGCACCGGCAACGGCCCCCTGTCTGCCTACACCAACGCGCTGGAGCAGATCGGCATTGATGTGGAGGTGCAGAAGTACTCCCAGCAGGCCCGCACCGCCGGTGACGATGCAGAGGCCGCCGCCTACGTGTTGGCCGATGTGAACGGCCACAAGTTCTGGGGTGTGGGCATTGCCTCCTCGATCACGATGGCCTCCCTGAAGGCGGTGACTTCCGCTGTCAACCGAGCCTACAGCTAGTGAGGAACCGGAGGCCCAGTTCGCGGCACTGACGGTGCTGACGACTGGCCTCCACCCGTCCTCAGCGCGGGTGGTGGCCATCGACGTGGTCACCTACACCGCCACCGGGGAGAAGGTGCGCGCCTGGCACGGGGTGGTCAACCCACGGGTCAACCCCGGCCCACGGCATCTGCACGGGCTGTCCCGGGAGAAGATTGAGCAGTCCCGCCCGTTCCGCTCTATCATCCGGCAATTGGATTCGCTTCTCGACGGCCTCACCCTCCTCGTCCACGATGCCCCCCGCACCTGGGGGTTCATTGTCTCGGAGACGAAGCGGGCCCGGCGAAAGTCGCGCCGACCAGTTGGTCATGTGCCTCGTCCAGCCCAGATCGTCGACACGCTGGAGTGCTCGCGACGGGCGGGCATGTTTGTCGACGACACCCGCATCCGCGGCCTCGCCCAACAGTTGGGATATCGGGTGCAGCCGACGGCGACGGTGAAGCGGGCGAAGAAGCCGAGTGCGCAGATTCAGCGCACCGACACGAAGCTGGTGGCCAGCATGTACTTTGACCACTTCGCCACCGACAGCACACACACCTCTGCCACCCGTGACCCACAGACCCTCAAGGCTGACCGGTTTGGCCTGCAGCGCTCCGCCATCCGTGTGGATGCTGCCGCTGCCGCACGCCGCCACCCCAACCCGGGCCTCTTCGACGGTCAACTCGCACCCGGTATGGAGGTGGTCATTGCCCCTGAAGTACAGGTGGACCCAAATACCCTGGTGGAGGCGATCCTTGACCGTGACCTCGCCTACTCAGAAAAGGTCACCCGGGATACTTCCCTGCTCATCTGCAACAAGACGCAGACCCTGCGCGGCAAGGCGATGCACGCCAAACGCAAGGGGATTCCGATCGTCAGCGACGCGGAATTCCTCGCGCTGACTACTGCCCCAGCCACTGGCTAGGCTGGCGGTGTATCGGGTAGGATTTGCCGATATGAACACCATGTACACACAATTGGCCGAACGACAGCACGGCTATCTACTGGTGTCTCAAATTGCCCCCGAAGACACGGATCACCTTCGCTCGACAGGTTTCCTCGTCGGAGACAGCCTTGACGAGTGGGGTGGGAACGTTTACGCCACCAGCGATTACGATTTCACCCCCCGCGGACGGTGGTACGCCGAATGGCTCAGTCTGATGCCAGACACCGCCCCACATGAGCGGCTAAGTCCCCCTGTCTTTGTCCATGACACCGCCCTAAGATTCTATGAGCTCGGCATTCTGCCTGCAGATCGTCGAACGATCTCCGTTGAAAAGCATCTCTACGGTTCCTTGGATACCAGCGCCTATGGCAGTGCTCAGCCACTTCTCGTCAGCCCAATCTCTGATGACCAGTGGGAATACATAGATGGCATTCCAGTTCAGAGAATTCTTCCCGCACTTCAATGGTTGGCCGAGTACTTTCGCGGAGGTGAGTTCGACTGGGTGTCGTACGCTTATATCGATGCCTACTGTTTTGGCGGACAATCATTTGGCGATTTGGCATCAACACTCGTCAGTTCCGCAGATACTTGGTCACCTGATGATCCAACCCCGGAGGGCGCGTTAATCAACCTTTTGGGAAGTGCTTTTTCAGACAGCGGTTCACCACAATCTAGCCGACTGGCATCACGATAATGACCGACAAAACTTACAATCGAGATAGGCTAAGAGCCCAGATCGCTAGGTACGGTAAAGAACACAATATTCCGCCAAACAGCCGAGTTGAATCCTTCATGAGAGAATACGTCGCTCAACTGATCGCTGCTCATGGCGGGAACGATTGTGTTTTGGTTGGGGCGACTTCTTTGCTCATCCGCATTCCCGACATACGTCTTACTACGGATATAGACATCATTACTGTGCTCACCCTGGAAAAATTTGTCGACCTTTTCGAGACTTCCATTTCAAACGATGCCTCCGTTCCGTTCACCTTTCGAGTAGCACAACGAAGCAGAATAAAAGGTGTGACAGACGGTCAATCGCTCATCCTTTCTGCATTCCTAAACGGAGAGATCTTCCATCGAACGAAGATCGACATCTCGAACAAAGCCATCCTCCCCAGAGACAACCTGGAGGCACCGAGGCTATCGATCCCAGAGAATGACGACAAGCAAACAATAAGAATTCCCGTTCTTCCCCTTCCTGAATACCTAGCAGATAAGATCGAGACACTGTTCTCGATTCATTACAACCACCAGGGCAATCCAGTCTACAAGCATCGCTGGCACGACCTGGCAGATATTGCTCTTGTGGCCAGCAACCTTGTCTTACCAGATCGACCGCTTATCGATGAATTGGTTCGCCGACAAGCCGCCCTCCAGAGCTTTCATATCCCCGACAGTTTCCAGATCCCGGACAGCACCTTTACCCATGCGAATTGGGAAATCTCTATGAGAATTAAGAATCTTCCGGACTGGCTAACACTTGAAAGGGCTGTTGAACTAGCCAAGAGCTTTCTCGATCCCATTTTTGCGATCATCGGTGATGGCGTTCTTCCAACACTTCCCAAGGTATGGTCCCCTTCTACACGCGCATGGGACTATCCAAGTGAGCTAGTAGAGCGCGTCCATCAAGATGAGAAACCCGTACACAGTGTCAAACCTGTAGCTCCCCAACCAAGCAGCATCACCGTGCCCAACAGACGGGGTATTAAACAAGACAAGCACCATCCGCGTCTAAGATAGGTAGCGTCCCCCATCGCTGATGGGTGTGGAAGAAGACCCTGGATTCCCGGCCGGACGACCGGTGGCCAGGGTCTTCGCTTTATTGTCCGGAACGGACTGCTAGGATAACCGCCATGGGTTTCAGACGTGCGCTCGCCCAACGAGCCGGTGACCTGGCTACCTGGGCATCACAGAAGACCGGGCGTGGCTCCGGCGGCATGATCGGCGGACTAGTGGCCCGCCTCATCTACCCCAACATCCTCACTGAACTGGGCCACAACCGACCCGTCATCATTGTGACCGGCACCAACGGGAAGTCCACCACCACCCGGATGCTCGCCGCCGCCGTGCGCACTCGCTACAGTGTGGCCACCAATGATCGTGGCGACAACATGGAGGAAGGCATCGTCTCTGCCCTCTTCGCTCACCCCGAGGCTGAGGCCATCGTCATCGAATGCGATGAACTCCACGTGCCCAATGTGGCTGAGCAGCTGAATGCCACCGCTCTGGTGGTGCTCAACCTCTCCCGCGACCAGTTGGACCGGGTCGGTGAAATCAACAAGATTGAGCACACCCTACGCCAGTGCGTGAACGCCCGCCCCCAGATGACGGTGATTGCCAACTGCGACGATGTCAATGTGGCCAGTGTTGCCTTTGACCACGAGAACACCATCTGGGTGGCAGCAGGGGCCGGCTGGACTCACGACTCGGTGAGCTCCCCGCGCGGGGAAGGGCGCATTGTCCGCGATGAGGCGACCGGGGACTGGTGGGAGGAGGATGTCGACGGAGCACGACCCGGCTTCCGTCGGCCAGAACCGACATACAGTGTGCAGCCGGCAGCAGACAGCCAGGACACAGACACTGTCGTGACCCCTGAGGGCGAACACCCGCTTCACCTGCAGCTGCCCGGCCGGGCTAACCTGGGCAACGCCGCCCAGGCTGTCGCCGGGGCGGTCAGTCTCGGAGTACCCGTGGCCGATGCGGTGGCCGCCTGCGAATCGGTCACTGAAGTCGCCGGCCGCTACGCCACCGTCCACCTCGGTGACCACGATATTCACCTGCTGCTGGCAAAGAACCCAGGTGGCTGGCAAGAAGCCCTCTCCATGGTGGACCGCACCGCCGACGGGGTGGTCATCGCTGTCAACGGTCAGGTCGCCGACGGTGTGGACTTGAGCTGGCTGTGGGATGTCGTCTTTGAAGACTTCGAGGGAATCCCGGTGGTTGCTGCCGGCGAGCGCGGGGCCGACTTGGCCGTCCGCCTCCTCTACGCCGATGTGGACCACACCCTGGTGAAAGACCCTGTGGCGGCGATTAAGTCCTGCCCACCCGGACGGATAGAAGTCCTGGCCAACTACACCGCCTTCCGGGACTTGAAGCGCGATCTCGCACGCGCCACCGCCAACGGAACAACAGAGGAGGCCCGCCATGCCTAGTTCCACCGGACACACCGGCTCACGGCTCTCCATCGCCCTCATTCTGCCGGAAATCCTGGGCACCTATGGCGACAATGGCAACGCCACCATCCTCGCCCAGCGCGCTCGCTGGCGCGGCATCGATGCCGAGATCATCCCCGTCCCCTTGGGTGAACCAGTGCCCGCCACCTGCGACATCTACACCCTCGGCGGCGGGGAGGACACCGCCCAAATCCTCGGAGTGAAGCACCTGCGCGAGGATGGCACCCTGGCCCACGTCACAGCCCCCATCTTCGCCATCTGTGCCGGATTCCAGATTCTCGGCACTACCTTCCACGCCGGTGGGCGCACCGTCGCGGGCTTAGGGCTCATCGACTGTGAAACCACCTCACTGACCAAGAAGCGGGCAATTGGTGAGTTGCAGTCCATCTCCCCACTGCTCACCGGACCGGCCACCGGTTTTGAAAACCACATGGGCGCGACCCACCTGGGCCCAGATGCCCAACCCTTCGGCCGGGTCACCCGCGGAGTGGGCAACACCGATGCCCACGATGTGGAGGGGGCGATCCAGAACAACGTCATCGCCACCTACATGCACGGACCGGCCTTGGCCCGCAACCCTGAGCTCGCCGATCTCCTCCTGCAGCGCGCCACCGGCCTGGAGTTGCAGCCGCTCAAGCTGGACGAGGTCGATCAGCTGCGCCGGGAGCGACTCGCATGAGACCACCGCTCCCCGTGTCACTGACACTGCCTCCGATTTCGGTGTATTCACCGAAGAAGGGCAACCACTTTCCCCAGTGGGGTGGTGCCCACCTCATAATGGCCGTCACCACCATTGTGGTCACCGGTATCTGCATTGTCGCCGCCCGCAGCCTGTCACCGGCAACCCTGGCCCGCCAACTCATCGGCTGGCTGTTGCTGTCCCTATCCATCAGTTGGTTTGTCTACACCAACCTGCCAGGCAAGTACGATCCGGCGGAGTCTCTCCCGCTGCATCTGACGGATTGGCTGCGAGTGATCTCTCCGCTGGCACTCATCACCAACTCGCGCAAGCTCACCGCCATCTCCTTCTACTGGGGGCTCCTGCTCAATCTGCAGGCCATCATCACCCCCTCACTCACCTACATTCATCCCACGTACCTGCAGTTTGTGGAGTACTGGCTGACCCACATCGCCCTCTTTGTCATCCCGGCGGTGCTCACCTGGGGCTTCGGCTACCGGCCGAGCTGGAAAGATTGGCGGTTCATCGTGGTCTTCTCCCACGGCTGGGCGGGGATGACCGGCATCTTCAACAAGCTCACCGGCGGCAACTACGGCTACTTGGCCGGCAAATCCGGCGAAAAGTCCGCCCTGGACTTCTTCGGCCCCTGGCCCTGGTACATCGGCACCCTCTCGGTGCTCTGCTGCTCCATCTGGGCCGGAATGACCGCCCCGTTTGCGCGTACCACCGCGCCGAAAGAAGGTTTAGGCACTCACGTGAAGGGAGGTTGCGTATGAAACCCATTGACGAGGAACTTGTCGACGTAGAACTCGAAGCTGAGGCACTGCGACGCTTGGCAGCAATTGATGAAAACACCGAGCTTGTTTCTCACCAGGATGTCTTGGAGTCACTCGGTTTAACCGAAGAAGATTTGGATATGAATATCGATCTAGAATGATCGGGAACGTTTTCCGAGCCACCGAACCGCGCTAGGTGCAGATAGAATGGGGGGATGATTGACGAGATTCCCGCAATTGGTCTGGGCACCTGGCTGATGAGCCCCGAGGAGGCCGAGACCTCGGTGACGCAGGCGCTTGAGCTTGGCTACACCCACATTGACACTGCCCAAGGTTACGGTAACGAGGACGGGGTGGGTCGCGCCCTCACGGCAGCCGGAGAGGCTGGAAGCTCAGCCTTTGTCACCACCAAAATCGAGGCCCGATGGAAGACAGCTGAGGAGGCCGCTGCCTCGATTGACCGCTCACTGGTCCAGCTGCAGCGCGACCACATCGATCTCATCCTCATCCACTCCCCGCAGCCGTGGGATCACCGTGGTGAGGAATACCGTTACGGGCCGGAAAACGTGGCAGTCTTTGCGGCGATGATCACCGCGAAGGAGGCTGGTAAACTCCGCCATATAGGGGTCTCCAACTTCAACATCGATGACCTCACAAACATTTATGACCACACCGGACAGTGGCCGGAGGCCAACCAGATTCTCGCCCACCCCGGTAACATGCCCCACCAGCTCATTGCCTTCTGCCAGGAGAAATCCATCACGGTGGAGGCGTATTCACCGGTTGGCCACGGCGAGATCCTGCGCAACCCCACCCTCACAGACATGGCCGCACGCTATGATTCCACGGTCACCTCTGTCTGCCTGTCCTACCTGTTGGGCAAGGGCTTGGTCATCCTGCCCAAGACCACCAACCCCGAGCATATGCGGGACAACCTCGCCATCGCCAGGCAGCCACTGCCGCTCAGCGACGGCGACATCACCGCCCTCGACCAGCTCACGGACATCGACTACGGCGAGTCACAGGAGAAGTATTGGATTTTCAAGCGCCCGGACTACTACGCCTAGGCGCAGCAAAAGCATTTACCGTTCACTACGGAGGATGTCGATGGTCTTCTCGCTCGGCTCCGAAGGTTCCACTTTCGGTAACCGCTCCGGGTCAAACGGACGAGTCGCTTTTTTACTTATCTTCAAAGCTGACACTCGCTCGTCTTCGGGGTCTTCATCGGCTGTCTCCGGTTCGTCGGTTCTTGCGTTCGCTTTATCTGATCCCATGAGTGCGGCATCAACGAGGTTAGGATACAGTTGACCAATTACCGATTGCCCCAACGCTATCCGAGTAAAATCCTCGCTCACAAAGGGCTTAAGCGGTATTTTACTGACTTGAGCGTCCAGCGCTTTCGTGATCGCCGGGAAATCGAGCTCGCTCACAATCGTTTCAAAAACCGGCTGCAAGTTCTTGGCTAAAGATTCGTTAAGCGTCTCGCTGATCGTCTTGACAAGTTCAGATGACCGTTGGACTACTTCTTCAGGTAGCTGTACAGACTTTACGCTGGAAGTAAGGTCCCGTACTTGGTTGATCGACAGCTTCCAATCATGTGGAAGCGCTGCGGCCGCCAATGATTCATCCCGAAGAGGCTGATCAGGCTCGAGCAGGCGCACCATTGCAAAGTAGAGCCCCACTTTCGGCTCTTGCTTTCCGCTTTCAATGTTGTAAAGGGTCTGACGCGAGACCGCATACCCAAGCTCCGAGCTCAGGGCTTGCGCAAATTCCTCAGCCGTCTCATAACCAGCTTTGATTCGAGCCCGCCGAAGCCGAGAACCAAATAGTTCCTTGTCAAATGAATCTGCCATTGAGCCGCCTTGATGAATAATGGACCTCGCATAATACGGTTCTTGACTAATTGTAGCGTAAATTACGAATCTTGACAATTTTTAATAATCGAGTACCGTTATCCTAAATGACTATTGTTGGTTATTTTCGCTACTGTTACTAGGAGTTAATATGGTCAGTTTCAAAAAGCAATTAGAGCCATCTCATCAGCTCTCCCTTTTTAGCCTTCCTTTAGAAGTACCCGAGATCGATAGATCTAAAGTCACCAAGCCCCAACCAGCGAGAAAGAAGGCAAATATACTCCGTGATAGGCGGATGACGGCTCGTTGGCGAATGCAGTACGGAAGCACGCTTGTTGGGCCTCACGCAGTAGCTCAGATAGCACCGATCCATCAAGTACCGAATAAACTGATCGCTTTTTCAGAAGCAGCAGAATGCGGACAAAACTCACCCGACAAGGAAGCTTGGGTTCATTTCTACGAGGACGACCACAGATTCGAGGACATCTGGTGTCGCCCGGAATACTACCTCAAGATTCTCAAAAGATTTGGCGGGATAATAGCACCCGACAATTCAGTTCTACCCAACATGACGGAAGCTGACAAAATTGAGAACACTCGTTGGAACTTCTTTTTTGGAGCGTGGGCGCAACGACAGGGCCTAAACGTCATCGCAAACGTGCGCATGTGCGGACCCGAATCAGCGCCTTTTGCACTAGCGGGTGCACCGCAGAATAGCATCATCTCTATCGGCATCCACGGTGGCGCCAGAGATTTGGAGGTCCGACCTATCACTAAAGAGGAGGTTGGGATAATCTGCGCAACTTTACGACCTGCGGGGATCGTCGCCTACGGGACTGACGCTGATGCGTACGATGTTCTCATCTACCCGCGCGAACAAGGAATTCCAGTATATGCATTCAAAGCCGATACATGGACTCGCTCTAAGTGGAGGAAGGTGGCATGAGCAAGCGGCGCAGTAGGCTTATCAACTATCACACCGTCAAGTACCGGACTGTCGCTGGTTTTACGACAGAAATACACTTCGGAAAACAAGCTAAGCACTTGGAGGGTGCGCGGGAGCAGATCGTCGGCAGGTCACCGATCACAGTTGGAATCGTAAGAATACAGGATCTTGTGGCCAAATTTGCAGGCACAGGCCGGTGGCTGGGTAAGAATAAAGAGAGAGTTGACTTCAGGGAGATAATTGGCAAATACATAGATCCGCAAAATGGAAATGCAGTGGAGACCACCTGGGGAACTATCCACTACTCAAAGACCGGAGCACACGTCGTACCAGCACGAAGAAAGGATAAGGACAATGATCTTTCATGACGAGGAGGCTTTCCAGACTGCCTACGCAATTTCGTATTGCTTGCGAAACAGCGGCGTAACGTATCGCATTGAGTGGAACGATGGGGAATGCTACGAGGCACAATTTGAAGCAGCATGGGAGAGCGAAAACGGTGGCGAACTCGATATTGAGGAAGATGACCCGAGATACGACGAGTTCCACCAATGTGCATATTCGATTACCAAGACGATCAGGGACGGAGCTCGGAGGTACTAGGACTTCATTACGATCGACTACCGAGATTTTCCCGACCACATCACGGACCTAACGAACCGAGTATCCGTGTACCCCAATGACCTCACGCCAAAGGAAAAATAGATTCGATCTACAGCGCCACGCGCCCAGCGAGGGCACGGGATAGGGTGAGCTCATCGACGAATTCCAAGTCCCCACCCAGGGGCATCCCCGAGGCCAGGCGGGAGACTGTGAGGTCTGGGAAATCCTTGAGCAACCGGGCCAGGTAGGCTGCTGTGGCCTCACCTTCCGTGTTCGGATCCGTCGCCACGATAACCTCTTGCACCTGAGGCGGAGTGGTGCCCGGAGCCGTATCCACATCTGGCAGGACCCCGCCCACCCGCTGCACCAACTGGGTGATGGTCAGCTCCTTTGGCCCCACACCAGCCAAAGGATCCAGCGCGCCGCCGAGGACGTGGTAGCGGCCCCGGTACTCACCGGTGCGCTCAATCACCTCAATGTCCTTGGCCTCCTCCACCACACAGATAGTAGAGGCATCGCGGGAGGAATCCGCACAGATGTGGCAGATCTCCTTGTCAGAGATGTTTTGGCAGATGCGACAAAAATTGACGCCCTCCGCCACCTTCGTCAGGGCGCTGATCAGTTGATCTACCTCATCGCCATCGGTTTTCACGAGGAAGAACGCGATGCGTTGGGCGGACTTTGGACCAACCCCGGGGAGGGTGGAGAGAGCGTCAATAAGTTGCTGGAGCGGACCTTCAAACACTAGCCCAGCATACCGCCCATGCCGCCCTGCACCTGTGAGGTCAGCGGGGCGAGCTTCTCCTGGGCGAACGCCTGCACCTTGTTGGAGGCATCGGCGAAGGCACCGATGATGAGATCGATGAGGCCATCCACGTCCTCCGGATCAACCGCCTGCTTGTCAATGGTCATGTCCTTGACGTGCAGAGATCCGTTCATGGTGATGGTGACCAGTCCGCCGCCGGCCTCACCGGTCACCGACGAGTTGTTAATCTCCTCCTGAACGCGGGCCAGTTCGGCCTGCATGGCCTGGGCCTGCTGGATGATGGCGTTCATATCCGGCTGGGTCATGAGTACTCCTTGTAATGAGGTTTTTTAATTGCTTCCGACAGTCTACACGGTTAGCCAAAGAGCGCTAACTGGTAGGCCTCCATGAGCGGGGCCAGCTCAAAGCCAACCAGCGGCATCTCCTCACCGTCTGGCGTGTCTGCAGCGATACCGCTGGCCACACCAATTCCCCACCAAGCCCCATCCACCTGGGCAAAAACCGGCCCACCCGAATCGCCCACCTGCGCCACACCGGCGTACTCAAACTGGCCTCCGCGCAGGGAGCGGATAAACGTCCCACAGGTCATGCCCGTGCGGAAACCCAACTGACACACCGTTACCGGTTCGCCTGCTCTGTCGGCGGCGCGCAACTCGCGTGCGGGAAGCCATCCCGCCAACGGAACATCCACCGTTGGCTGTGAGGTCATCGGCACCCTAAGCGACGGGTCCACCTCAATAAGGCCGATGTCCGTACCGGTCACCGTCTCAGGATCATCCGGATTGACAGCACTGAAGCTCTCGCTCATCACCCCGAAGCCGACGAGGGTACGGTTGCTGCGTCGGGCCAGTTCCTCCACCGGTTCCCCTTGGCCATTGGTTTCCAACTCGCCACCCTGAAGCGCGATCGCTGTGTCATAGGCGAAGTGGTCGCCCGGGTTCCCACAGTGCCCGGCCACCGTGACAAAAGTGCGCCCATCCGGCGTTTTCACAATAAACCCGGCGGTACACTGCAGCCCCTGATCCTCATTGACGATGCGCACGCCCGGGCCAAGGACTGCTTCCGTGCGGACCACGGTAGTCCAGGGAACGTCAGTGTCCGCAGTCTCCTGTGGGCTGACAGGGGCGCTGGCTCTGCTTGTCGCCGGTAAGGGTGCAACCGGCTCCTGCGCCACAGCTGCAGTTGACTGCTGTGCAGTCTCAGT
>R14__coassemble_971_pt1 | contig 16253 bp, 13 predicted proteins | sample R14__metabat2_low_PE_014 | metagenome-assembled genome bin R14
TTAGAGGCACCGCTCACACGCTTCAACCTGTCCGAGGCCCTCATCCACACGGTGGGCTTTGTCGTCGCACTCACCATCATCACGTTCTTGCATATCCTGGTCGGCGAGATGGTGCCAAAGAACATTGCCCTAGCCGGCCCTGAGGCAACTGGTCTGGCACTGGTGCCCACACTCATCGTCTTTGAAAAGGTGTCGCGCCCCTTCCTCAACTTGCTCAACGCGATTGCCCGCATCAGTTTGAAAGTAATTGGTGTGGAGCAGAAGGACGAGTTGGACTCCTCAGTTGACGTTGGTGAGCTGTCCACGATGATCACCGAATCACGCTCCGAAGGCCTGCTCGATGCCGAGGAGCATGCCCGGCTCACCAAGGCGATCCGTGCCGATGTCACCGCTATTGAGAAGATTGCCGTACCGCTGGCGGCGATGACCACCGTCACCCCGGGTATCACGGTGGGAGAATTGAAAGAGATTGTCACCCGCACTGGTTTCTCTCGCTTCCCGGTGCGTGGCAAGCGCGGCTTTGTCGGCTACATCCATGTCAAGGACTTCCTCTCCCGATTGGCCGCCTCCACGGCAGATTCTGAGCCGATCACCCGCAGTGATATTCGCCCCCTCATCACCTTGTCTGCAGATATACCCATCGATGATGCGCTGCGCCGCTTGCGGTTTGAGCGCGCTCACATGGGCCAGGTGGTACAGAATTCTCAGATCATCGGTGTGGTGTTCATGGAGGACCTCATCGAGGAATATGTCGGCACCGTGCGCGATTGGACACACTCGGATAGGTGATCGGCTGTTAAGATAAGTTAGTCACTGCCAACATCGTGGAGGTTTATCGAACGTGGCTCGCCATGCGTCAGATGAAAATTCAACCGCTGTCGCCGGATACGTCTGGGTCGTTGCAGCAATTGTCGTCATTGCACTCATCGTCGCTGGTATCTGGGCCCTTGTTCAACCCCGCAGTCAGTCCACCGCCGCCGACTGTTCGGCCGGTCCCCTCACCTTTGAGGTTGCAGCTGGCCCCACCTCCGCGGTGCGCAGCCTTGGCGAATCCTACTCTGTGAGCGCTCCTGTCGTGCAGGACTACTGTGTGTCACCCACCTTTGGCCAAGATATCACCCAGGCTGCGGCCTTTACAGCTGCCGGTTCGAAGGAGTCGATCACCCAGACCCTGTCGGATGCTTCACGGACTCCGGCCACCGATGAGTGGACCATCGCCGGACAGACCCTTCTCGGTATTGCCCACAAGGACGGGGTGGACTTCCCGGGGGGCACATGGGGCAACATTGCCAACACCGATGTGGCCTTTGCTCGTGACTCAAGCTCCGTGTCCACCTTCATTGCCACGGCGATGGCGGGCGGGGATCCGGCTCGCACCCAGAACTTCCTCACCCAGGGTGAGGTGGAATCTATCCAGGCTGCTGTGGATGCCGGGCGGCCGTTTATTGCGGTGGCTGAGGCGGATACTCCGCCCGGATACACGTTCTACAGCCCGGATGGGTTTGCGGTTCCCACCTACTATGTGCCCCTGACCACTACCGATGAGGTGGAGGAGAATGAGGTGCGCGCCGCTAGTGACTTTGCTCGGTATATCTCCGAGCAGGTAACCACCAATCCGCTGACTGACGAGCAACAGCGCTGGCTCGTTGCTGCCGAACAACTGACCGGCTCGGCTGCCCCGAACACGGATCCGACAGCGTCGGGTGTGGTTGCCTCGGACACCCTGTTCCTGTTGGATACCTCCTCATCGATGTCCAACCCTGCCGGTGACACCACGTGGATTGCTGCGGCCAAGCAGACGATCACCGATGTTGCCCAGGCGATCGACGGAGCGGGCAAACAGGTCGCTCTGTGGAACTACTCCTCCCCGATCAACCCCGGTGTGGTGAAGGGGTGGCGCGCCAACACTGGCTTTGGTCCAGCAGCTGGTATCGCCGATCAATTGAGCCAGTTGGGTACGGCTGGCGACTCATGGACTCGCTCGTCGGTGGTGGCTGCCGTCGCTCAGGGAGCACAGCAGGCTCAGGCATCCGGCGCACCGGTGACGGTTCTGCTCATCTCCTCTGGGTCTGTCCCGGAGATGGACGATGCCACGTTTACCGCCCAGCTAGATGCAGCGCGTGGTAATGCGGACGTCCGTGTCAATGTGATCACCGTTGGCCAGGCCTCCCCTGATGCAGCACTGCAGGTGTGGACTGAGTCCCACGGTGGCTTGACGACGAATGCAGCAACCCCGCAGGCCATGGATATCGGCGTGCGGGGTTTGGCGGGAGTGTAACTAGGCCTGCTTGCGGCGACGATACTCGGCGAGCTCGTCGATGGTTTCGGCCACCTCCGGCATCTCCGAGGGATAGTTCGGGATGGTGCCGGTGAGCTCGGTGTAGATGCTGCCGATCCCAATCCCGAAGGTACCGGTGCCGGACTTCACGGCATCGAGAATCTCCTGATCGCTCGTGCACAGGTGCACTGTCTCCCCATCGGAGATCAGGGTGATCTGGCTCATCTCATCGATGTCCAGGCCGGCTACTGCATCGAGGCCGGCACGAATGTTGGCCAGCGCCACACCGGTATCCAGCAACCCCTTGACCATTTTCAGAATGAGAATGTCGCGGACGGAGTAGAGCCGCTGCGAGCCAGACCCGCGGGCCCCCCGAATGGAGGGGGTCACAATCTTGGTTCGGGCCCAATAGTCCAACTGACGGTAGGTGATTCCGGCCACTTGGCAGGCGGTGGGCACGCGGTAGCCGACTTCTTTGTCGGGACCAATTTCAAAGAGGGATTCCTGAACTACGTGGTCAGCCATACGGACACTCCTTGTCAGTGAACTAAAAGTCTAAAGTATGGCTTTAATCTTATACACACTCGTGTAATTTGTCACGTGTCATTATCTTCCAGGCCAAGATCGCGCATCAACCGGAGGAACTCCTCATCATCGCTCACGTCAATCGGAGCGGACACATCCGCACCGACAAACGGCAAGTCCGCCTCCCCATTGAGGATCTCGGCCACATCGGTACCCGCTGGCACAAAGAACCCAACCTCTTCTAGCACGTCCTGGCGAATCTCCACCGGCTTCCCCGTGATATGAGCCAAGATGAGCAGGTCAGAGACGCGACAGTCCACTGCCCTTTCAGCTAGCTCGTCTGCGTCAGCGGACTCACCTCCACCAAGTTCAATCGTGCCTGTGAACCTGCCCCGATAATAGGAATCAATCCGTAAGTTGCGTATCCCCTCATCCTCGACAACCTCAGCGAGCACATCCATCGGGTCGGGGGTGACCGGACTGTAGCTGCGCCGAGACTCCACCCGTGCGGCAATATCCGCCGTGGTCCACACCGGAACAATCCGATCTGCCGTACCAGTGGTCCGCACAATCAGGCAGGCCGCGACGCGATCGGTGGCATACCAGATAGAGTCCAGCTCTACCCGAACTGTCCTCATGCGGCCAGCTCGTTCTTCATCACTGCGGAGATGAGCGTCATCACCAACGCAGCAACCTCATGGTGATGTTGCTCACGACGCTGCTGATCGGCTGAATCAGTACTTCCTTGAGGTGCAGGGGTGACCCGACGAATGAGGTCAGCCTGCCGGGACGCACTGTTCTTGAGCATTGCAATGGCCCGCGCATCAAAGCCAAAACTGGATAGTGCAGCAAGACTGCGCACCACCGTGACATCGTCCGTACTGAAATAGCCCGCCCGATCCGGTGCAATGAATCCGCTGCGCAGAGCAGCTGCAACTATATCTGCGTCCACACCGGCACGCTCAGCCACCTCGCGGTCATTGAGCCGCTCAGCCGGCAACTGACTCAATGGGGTCACTGTTCCCGCATCAATGGCTGTCAACTGTTCACGGATGACCTTCAGTGGCAAGAACTTGTCACGCTGCAGGGTAAGTACATAGCGGAGCCGATCTACATCTTCATCGGTGAATCGCCGGTACCCGGACGCGGTGCGGGCAGGAGAAACCAGGCCCTCCGTCTCCAAAAAGCGAATCTTGGAGACGGTCACCTCCGGAAATTCCACCTGGAGCCGTTTTAACACGGTCCCGATGGACATGGTTTTCGCAGTTTTGACAGTCTTAGCGGCCCTCACCGGACCGCTAACGCGTGCTGCAGCGGCAGAACTCATTTCTCAGACTGGACGAAGACGAGCCGGAACTTGCCAATCTGTACCTCGTCACCGGAGGCCAACACCTGGGAGTTCTTCGGCTCCCGGTTGACGTACGTGCCGTTGAGGCTGCCCACATCGACAACCTCAAACTGGCCCTGGTTCTCACGGAATTCTGCATGGTGGCGAGAGACGGTGACATCGTCGAGGAAGATGTCAGAATCGGGGTGGCGACCCGCTGTGGTCACTGCCTGGTCGAGCAGGAAGCGAGCCCCTGCATTCGGGCCACGCTTCACCACGAGGAGCCCAGCACCGGCAGGAAGATCATCGGTAGTGACCGCCGAGGACGTGGCCGGGGCGGCTTCCATCTCTTTGAGCAGGTCAGCTCGGAATACTGACGTTGTCTCTACCTGGGGATCGGTCATGAATCTATTGCCTCCGGTCTATACGGTCTGTTGGAAGAATTGAATTAAATCTAGCTCACAAGCATAGTCCACCCTAGCGGAAAATATCTCCGATGCCACGAAGCAGTGATGAACCGGACTTTTGGAGCGGGTTGTCCCCCACCATATAGGTCCATGTCGCCGAGGGGCGGGCCAATCCCAGCTCCTCCAAGTGAGCACCGTCAGCGTCGATAAGCACTGTCTTAAACGTCTCCACGGCTTGAGCGACCTGGGAGTTAACCAGATCCTTGAACTCGCGCACAGCAATCCGATGGAACTCCGTCAAAGGGGTCTCGCGGGCAATTGCGCGCAGGTGAATCGATTCGCGCACCTCATCCATCACCGCCAGGTGATTCGCCCAGCCATCGTCGAGGTGGAACAGCATGATCTCGCGGGCCGCCTGAACGAGGATAGCGTGATCGAGATCGCTCAACTCTTCCACCCGTTCGGGGGCACGCTCACCGAACTCCTCAAGCGCCTGCTCGGTATCCAACAACTTTGCCCGCCGCTCGTCGATAATCACCCGTTGGTCGGCCAACAGCTTGGAGTACTTCCACGTCTGGGAGTGGATCTCCAACAACTGTCCCTCCGTCACGCGCTGACAGTGGTCAATGAAGTCGCTGACCCGCTTCTGAAGAATGAGTCCATCGCCGTCGGGATGGGCGGTGACGGTATCCCCAGCCGAGCCACTCACCACCAGATCATCCTCCAAGCTGACAAAGAACACAGAGTAGCCGGGGTCACCCTGCCGCCCACTGCGTCCACGCAGCTGATTGTCCAACCGGGCTGTCTTGTGTCGGTTGGTGCCGATCACACACAGCCCACCTGCGGCCACCACCCGATCCCGGTCCGCCTCATCGGCTCCACCGAGTTTGATGTCGGTGCCGCGTCCTGCCATCTGGGTGGAGACCGTAATCCGGCCCACGTCGCCGGCCTCGGCAATGATCTGGGCTTCTTCTGCATCGTTCTTTGCGTTGAGAACGTTGACCTCCACATCAGCCTGCCGCAACCGCTCCGCTAACTCCTCCGATTCGGCCACATCCTCGGTACCCACGAGAATCGGTTGGCCAGTTTGGTGGCGGGAGAGTATCTCCTCAACAATAGCGGCGTTCTTCTCCTCGGCAGTTGCATAGATACGATCTGCCTCATCAAACCGGATGAGCGGCTGATTTGGTTCAATGACGCTAACCCGCAGGTTGTAGAACTCCCGCAGTTGGTCAGTGGCCTCCACTGCCGTCCCGGTCATCCCACAGACCAGCCCATAGCGGCCAATGAGGGCCTGAATGGTCATCGAATCCAAGATCCGGCCCCCCTCGCTCACCGCCAGACCCTCCTTCGCCTCAACGGCGGCCTGAATCCCATCCGGCCACCGCTGCAGCTGCGCGACGCGGCCTTTCGACGCATCGATGAGTTCCACCTTGCCCTCGCGGACAATGTAGTGGACATCCCGTTGCAACAGTGCCTGCGCGTGCAGCGCCAAATTTACCTGCACCAGCGTGGTTCCCACGTGGGCCTCATCGTAGAGAGACTCAATACCCAAGGCCACTTCCACCTTGGTTGCCCCAGCGTCGGTGAGGAAAGCGGTACGCCCATCGGAACTGACGGTGTAGTCCTCCCCCGCCGACAGCTTCTTCACAATCTGGGTAATGCGCCCTTGCGGGGCGGTGCCCGGTACTGAACCGGCCAGGACGAGCGGAACGAGAGCTTCATCAACAAGCACAGAGTCCGCCTCATCGACAATCGCCACATCCGCCCCGTGTTGGATGGCATCATCGCGGCGAGTGATGAGCTGATCGCGCAACACATCAAAGCCAAGCTCATTGACCGGACCGTAGACCACATCGCAGGTGTAGATGCCCCGACGCTCCTCCCGGGGAGTGTTCTCCCCCACCGAGCCGACTGTGAGCCCAAAAAACTCGACGAGGGGGCGCATCCACTCTCCGTCACGGGCGGCAAGGTAATCGTTCACTGTGATGACATGGACACTCTTTCCCTGCAGAGCAAAACCCGTTGCCGCCATCGCCCCAACCAGAGTTTTGCCTTCGCCGGTATTCATGTGGATGACATCGCCGTCGAGAAGCCGCAGCGCCCCCTGCGATTGCACGGGAAATGGAGTAAGTCCCAGCGTGCGCTCACTGGCCACCCCCAGACAGGCTAAGAATTCCGCCGGATCACCAACATGGGCGCGTCCAAAGTCCGCAAGCTCCGCATCTGTCAACTGCGACAACTGTTCAACCAGGGAATTCGCCTGCTCGACGGTTTTTTTACTCTGCTTTTGGTTGCGGCCCTTACTTGCACCCATTGCATTCCAGAACCAGTCAAATCCAGCCATAGAGGTAAGGGTAGAACAAAACGAGGTTTAATAAAACATGCTTTAATACGTCGTATGCGCACACGAAATGAGACGATCACCTCCGCCACCGGTGTTGAGCTGGCCGCCAGCATCGACACCCCACACGGTGAGGAGCCCCACGCCTACGCCATCTTTTCGCACTTTTTTACCGGCAATAAGCAAACACCTGCGGCAAAGCGCATTTCCAAGCGCCTCACCGACCACGGCTACGGTGTCGTCCGCTTTGACTATCCAGGACTTGGTAACTCCGGTGGGAAACTGCAGGACCAGACGTTCACCTCCAATGTGGAGGACTTGCTCAGCGTGTACGACTGGATGGGTGAGCACCTGCAGTATCCGAGTCTGATTGTCGGCCACTCTCTCGGCGGTGCCGCCGTTCTCAGGGCAGCCAGTGAATTCGGGGATCGGTTGCCGGAGGTGAAGGCCATCGCCACCCTTGGTGCCCCCTTCGACCCCGCCCACGCTGTCTACCAGTTCCCCGATCAGCTCCAAGACATCGATGAGCAGGGCGAACTCACCTTTGAGCTGGTGGGCCGGACGATGACGCTGGGCCGACCGCTACTGGAGGATTTGGCCAACACCAACCCGGAAACCTACTTGCCGCTGTTACACAAGCCGCTGTTGCTGCTGCACTCACCGGTGGATACCACTGTCGGAATCTCCTCTGCCCAGCTCATCTTCCAGTTGACGCGCTACCCCAAGTCGCTGGTCTGCCTCGACGGGGTGGACCACTTGGCCACCAAACCGGGGGCGGGAGCCTATATTGGCGATCTCATTGCCGTCTGGGCGAAACCCTATACTGGGGTGTGAGCTGGGTAATTGTTGGTTATTTGAGAGTTGATGTAATCTATGTGCCCAGCGGACTGTGGCGCAGTTTGGTAGCGCACTTGACTGGGGGTCAAGGGGTCGCAGGTTCAAATCCTGTCAGTCCGACCATAACCCCGGCTCGCGCCGGGGTTTCCAGTATGTCTGAAGTCTATGTGAACAGCATCCAGGAGCGTCTATGAACCACAAAGGGCCGCATATCCGTCCCGCCACCCTCGACGATGTGGACAGCATCGTCCACGTGGTGGAGGCGGCTCACCATGACCTCCTCAGTGAGGAGGAGCGCTCGCGCCTCGGCTACGTCCACTCCCCCTTCACCGAGGAGACAGTGTCGGCATGGCTGGAAGATCGCACTGCCAGCGCCCTGGTCTGCACCATCGGACGCGATGAGACGGTTGTCGGTGTCGTGTTTTTATCCCAGTCCGTTCCCGATACAGACCAATTCCACTTTGTCCGCCGCACCATTGCCGAGTCCCCGGACCTCATCGACCAGGGCTACCTCGTCGTCGGGCCGGTCGTCGTGGCCGATAAGTGGACCGGTAAAGGCTTAGGCTGCATGCTCATGGCCGGTGCCCAAGAGATTGCCCAGAGTAATGAGCGCGGGTTCTTGGTCACGTTCTCGGAGGATGCCAACACCGCCGCAACCCGCTTCCACACCCGCCTCCAGGCAGTCATTCTGGGGCACTTCCTCTACGAGGGCGAGGGGTTTTCCGTCTATGCGCTGGCCGCAGATACCCCCATTGAGTGTGGTCCATCCGCCTAAAACACCGCACATGTGTCTATTCCGTGTGTGGATAGCGGGGTCAATCGGGCACAATTGCTCCAAACCGGTTAGGCTTATGCCCTAATACACAACCGTTCACGAATCATTCAAGATTCAAGAGACTGAACAAGAAACTGAAAAGGCGTAATTGACGTGAAAATCGTAATTTTCGGCGGCGACGGATTCTGCGGATGGCCCACCTCTCTCCACCTGTCCAACCTCGGCCACGATGTGATCATCGTGGACAACCTCTCCCGACGGGCAATTGAGAAAGAACTCGGAGCAGACTCCCTGACTCCGATTGTCTCCATCGAGGAACGGTTGGCGGCCTGGAAAGAAGTCACCGGAAAGACAATCCGCTTCGAGAACATCAACGTGGCCAAGGACTACGACCGTCTCACCGCATTTCTAGCCACTGAGCGCCCGGACGCCCTCGTCCACTTTGCTGAACAGCGCTCTGCCCCCTACTCCATGATCGATGCTGGCCACAAGCGCTACACAGTGGACAACAACATCAATGCGACCAACAACATCCTCGCCGCCATTGTGGAGAACGACCTGGACACCCACATCGTTCACCTGGGCACGATGGGTGTGTACGGGTACGGTACCGCCGGAATGAAGATTCCGGAGGGCTATTTGAAGGTCACGGTAGACACCGATGAGGGTCCGCAGGAGCAGGAGATTGTCTATCCTCCGCACCCGGGCTCCATCTACCACATGACCAAGGTGCTCGACCACCAAATCTTTGCCTACTACGCCAAGAACGACAGCCTGCGGGTGACGGACCTTCACCAGGGCATCATTTGGGGTACCAACACTGACCAGTGCAACCGCGATGAACGCCTCATCAACCGCTTTGACTATGACGGCGAATACGGCACAGTGCTCAACCGGTTCCTCATTGAGGCGGCCCTCGGCTACCCGTTGACCGTCCACGGCACCGGTGGTCAGACCCGTGCGTTTATCCACATTCAGGATATGGCCACGTGTATTCAGTTGGCGATTGAAAACCCGCCGGCGAAGGGCGATCGGGTGAAGGTGTTTAACCAGATGACAGAGACCCACCGGGTCCGCGATTTGGCCGCCCTGGTCTCCGAGCTGACCGGCGCTGAGGTGCAGAATGTGCCCAACCCGCGCAATGAGTCTGCAGAAAATGATCTGTTTGTCTCCAACGACAACTTCCTGGCCTTGGGGCTCAACCCGACAACCCTGTCCAACGGTCTGCTCACAGAGATCGAGGAAACTGCAGCTAAGTACAAGGACAGGGTGGATGTGGACAAGATTCCCGCCCGTGCCCTGTGGACGAAGAACCAGCAGGCCGGTGAGCCGACTCTGTAGGCTTTTTCACCATGCGCATTGCCCTGTTCACTGAGGTCTTTCTCCCCAAAATCGATGGTGTTGTCACCCGCGTTGCCCGCACCTTGGATCAGCTCAAGGCGATGGGCCACGAGGTGATCATCGTCGCCCCGCGGCCGTCTGTGGAGTCCTACCAGGGCTTTGAGGTGGTCACTGTGCCGTCGACGGCACTGCGCGTCTACCCCGAGTTGAAGTACGGGTGGGCCACACCTGCAGCACTCAAACAGGTCAAAGCGTTCCAGCCGGATATTGTTCACGCCGTCAACCCCGTCTGGTTGGCAGCTGCCGGTGTGTTCTTTGCTCGCAGTAACCACCTTCCACTGTTGGCGAGTTTCCACACCAATGTGGCCGACTATATGCGCACGTTGGGGTTGCGTCCGGTGGCCACCCCCGTCCAGCATCTCATCCGCTACTTCCACAATCGCGCTGCAGTTAACCTTGTCACCTCTGGTCCGATGGCTGCGAAGGCTCACGCCGTCGGCCTCAACAATGTGCATATTTGGCCGAAGGCTGTGGACACGGAGATGTACCGCCCAGACCGGGCCACCGCTGCGATGCGCGAGGAATTGACCGGAGGGCATCCTTCAGATCCGTGCCTCATCTATGTCGGACGAGTATCCAAGGAAAAGAACCTGGCGATCCTGCCTGAGATCATGTCGGCGGTGCGTGAGAAGCTCCCCACGGCCCGATTGGCGGTGGTGGGCTCCGGGCCATTCCGGGACGAGCTAGAGGCCATGCTCGACCCGGCGTGGTCCACGTTCACCGGCTACAAGGGTGGCGAAGACTTGGCGGCAGCGTACGCCAGTGCCGATGCGTTCATCTTCCCCTCCAAGACCGAAACACTGGGGTTGGTCGCCCTCGAGTCGATGGCCTCCGGTGTGCCGGTTATTGGGGCAAATGCCGGTGGTATCCCCTACATCATTCACGACGGCATCGATGGCTATTTAGCTGAGCCAGATTTCCCCGCACACTGGGTCAAACAGATCTGTGCCAGCCTGGACAACCGGGACACTGTCGGGGCGGCGGCCCGGGTGGAGGCAGAAAAATTCTCCTGGCGGCAGGCCACCGAGAGACTCGTTGGCTACTACCAGGAGACGATTGAGCTGACGGAGAAGCGCTAACCACTCCGCCAGCTCACTGCGCTACACGTTCAGCTCAAAGCCCAAGTGTGCGGCAATCTTTTCAATGACATCGGCGGCAGATTCACTGACCACCGTGCCCGGTGGGTAGATCGCTGCCACACCCATGTCGTAGAGGGCCTGGAAATCACCCGGCGGGATGACACCGCCGACGGTGACGAGGATGTCCTCGCGGCCCAACTTCTTCAGTTCCTCCATGAGCGCAGGCACCAGGGTGAGGTGACCGGCGGCCAGGGAGGAGACACCGACGACGTGCACGTCGGCATCGACGGCAGACTGGGCAGCCTCCGCCGGGGTTTGGAACAGCGGTCCCACATCGACATCCATGCCGAGGTCGGCATAGCCGGAGGCGACCACCTTCTGTCCACGGTCGTGTCCATCCTGGCCCATCTTGGCAATGAAGATGCGCGGCCGACGGCCCTCTTCCTTCTCGAAGGCATCGGCCAGGGCAATCGTGCGCTGCACCTGATCCACGGAACCCTCCTTGTTGACTTCATCCTTGTACACGCCCGACAGGGTTTGGATCTTCGCCTCATAGCGGCCGAAGACCTTCTCCAGGGCCATCGAGATTTCACCGACGGTGGCCTTCGCCCGGGCGGCATCGATCGCCAACTTGAGAAGGTTGAGCTCCAGATCACCGGGCTTCTTCTCATCCTCGTGGGCGGCAGCATAGGTGAGGGCATCCAGTGCCTTCTGCACGGCCTCCTCATCGCGCTCAGCCCGCAGTTGCTCCAGCTTGGCCAACTGCTCCTGGCGCACGCGGGTGTTGTCCACCTTGAGCACCTCAATCGCCTCATCCTCGGCGACAATGTACTTGTTCACGCCGATGAGCGTCTGGCGGCCAGAGTCAATACGGGCCTGGGTGCGCGCAGCAGACTCCTCAATGCGCAGCTTCGGGATGCCTTGGATGGTCGCGGCAGCCATGCCACCGGCCTCCTCAACCTCCTTGATGTGGGCGCGGGCCCGGTTGGCCAACTCGTGAGTCAGATACTCCACATAGTAGGAACCGGCCCATGGGTCCACCGGTGCCGTCGTGCCGGACTCCTGCTGCAACAGCAGCTGGGTGTTGCGGGCGATGCGGGCGGAGAAGTCCGTCGGCAGAGCCAGCGCCTCATCCAGCGCGTTGGTGTGCAGGGACTGGGTGTGGCCCTGGGTAGCAGCCATCGCCTCAATTGCTGTGCGCGCCACATTGTTGTAGACATCCTGGGCGGTCAGCGACCAGCCGGAGGTCTGCGAGTGGGTGCGCAGAGCCTGAGACTTCGGGTTCTTCGGGTTGAACCCGGCAACCAGTTCACTCCACAGCAACCGGCCAGCGCGCAGCTTGGCAATCTCCATGAACGTGTTCATGGAAATGCCCCAGAAGAAGGACAAACGCGGTGCGAACGCATCCACGTCCAAGCCCACCTGCTCGCCAGCGCGAATGTACTCAACACCATCCGCCAGGGTGTAGGCCAACTCCAGGTCGGCGGTCGCACCGGCCTCCTGAATGTGGTAGCCGGAGATGGAGATGGAGTTGAACCGCGGCATCTTCAGCGACGTGTACTCAAAGATGTTGGAAATAATCCGCATGGACGGGGCCGGCGGATAGATGTAGGTGTTGCGCACCATGAACTCTTTGAGAATGTCGTTCTGAATGGTCCCGGCCAGCTGATCGGGGGTGGCCCCCTGCTCCTCAGCAGTGACAATGTAGAGCGCCAGAATCGGCAGCACTGCACCGTTCATCGTCATCGACACGGACACGTTGGCCAAGTCAATGCCGTCGAACAGCTGCCGCATGTCCAAAATCGAGTCGATGGCCACACCGGCCATGCCGACATCGCCGACAACGCGCTCATTGTCGGAGTCATAGCCACGGTGGGTGGGCAGGTCAAAGGCGACCGACAGGCCCTTTTGTCCGGCCGCCAGGTTGCGGCGGTAGAAGGCGTTGGACTCAGCAGCAGTGGAGAAGCCCGCGTACTGACGGATCGTCCACGGCTTGTTCGTGTACATCGTCGGATACGGCCCACGCATATAGGGGGCAGTACCAGGCATGGAATCGAGCGGATGCGGATTCTCCCCACTGAGTACTGCGTCTCGGTCAGCGCGGTTGAACACCCGCTTGACATCGATACCCTCTGGGGTGGCCCAGGAATCAGTGGCAGCGGCAGGGGCAGTGTTCTGGTTGGTCACTGCATCGTCACCGGTGCGGGAGACCTCAGCAAAATTCGGAATCGTAACAGTCATGATAGTTCGTCCTTTCCCCTATGCGCCCTGCTCAAGCTCGGTGAGTAAGCCGTCCAAGGTGGCGGCCGCATCGATTTTCACGTTGAGATACTCATCGGGCTGATCGGGTTGGCCATCAAAGCTCTTCGGCGAGCCAGCCAACAGCACCTTCTTGCCCATCTGGTGGAGCTCCTGAACAGCCGCCAACCCGGAGTTGGCGTACTCGTCATCGGTGCCACAGATGCAGACAATGTCACTGACGGCGGCAGCGTCTTTCAACGACTGCTCACCGGGAATAACCTGGCCAGGATCATTGACGGCGATGCCGCCGGTACCCAACAGGTTGCCAATCCAACCGGTGCGACCGTTGTGCTTGGCCAACGGCCCCAGCGGAATGAGGCCGATGAGCGGACGCTTGCCGGTCTTCGCCAAAAACGCATCCGACCGGTTGCGCAGGCCCTCAAACTCAGCGGCATAGCGCAACACACCGGGATGCTCTGTGGTCTGCTCCGGGGTGAGCGGTGCCTCAGCCAAGTTCGGGAACTCGTTGATAGCAGTGATCGACTTCTTACGGGTGGCAATATCCTTGCGGCGTGCCTCAGCAGTCGCCGCCAGCATCTCGCGCACCGTGGATTCTGCAGCCCGCAGTCCGCCCTGCTTTTCGACGTCCTGGAACACTGCCCAGGCAGCATCGGCAAGCTTGTCGGTGAAGTCCTCCACGAAGAAAGAACCACCAGCCGGGTCGATGACATGGCCCAAGTGGGATTCCTCAATGAGCAACAGGTTAGTGTTGCGGGCGATCCGGTGCCGGAAACTATCCGAGGTACCGGTGATACCGCCCTGGATAGCCCAGTCAAACGGCAACACCTCCACATCGGTGGCCCCACCAACACCAGCCGCAAACGCCGCAACCGTGCAGCGCAGCATGTTCACCCACGGGTCACGCTGAGTGAACATGGCCGGAGCGGTGAGAGCATGTTGCGGAGTGGCAGGGCGATTCTCGCCAACTCCCAGCACCTTGCCTACACGCGCCCACAGTTCACGGGCCGCACGGAACTTCGCAATGGTGTTGAACTGGGTATCGGTGGCGGCGTAGCGGAAGGCCAACTGGTCGTAGGCATCATCGAGAGCCATTCCGGCATCAGTCAACAGGCGGATGTACTCGACAGCAGCGGCGAGCACGAGGCCAATCTCCTGACCATCGGATGCCCCCTGGTTGGAGAATGAGACACCGTCCACCAACACCGCACGCACATCACCGGGGGCGGCAGCAGCAGCCTTGGCCAGCTCGACTGTCTCCTCCACGGTTGCCGTGGGGGTCTCATCATACAGACCAGTCAGCGGGGCGGCACCAAACTCCAGGCGAGCCTTGTCCACACCGTTGGCGAACTCGAGCAGTGCCCCGGCAGCGGCAGCAGTGCCGGTACCAGCGTCGAGACGCACAGGAGCAGCAGCGACATCCACACCGGCCAAGACACCGGCGAGATCGCCAGCTCCCAACCCGTGATTGAGGGACACCACCAGGTGGGTGGTACCAAAGTTGAGGCCGTGAATAATCGCCTCATTGATCGCCTTCACATCCGCCCCCTCCGTGGGTGCGCCAAAAGTCTCTGTCACCCCCCAACCATCAGTTGTGTCCTCGACCGTCTGAGCCCCCCGCACGAACGGGAACGTTCCCGGCTCGGTCGGCTCACCAGCCTCATCGAGGCGAGTGTAGAGGGGGTTGATATCGACGTTGTCGTAGGAGTGGCGGATCAGCTTCTTCCACGAATCCAGCGGAACCTCGCTGACATCCTGCTTATGAACGCGCGCAAAAACCTTCGCCGTGGCCTTGTACCACGACTCCAGTCTCTCCTCCATATCTGGCGGTAGCGCGGCTGACGTTGTCACATCAGTCACCGGATATACCTTCTTCCCTAGGTGTTTAAAACGTGTTCAGGGTCAGTTTTGAGCTTAGCCTTCTCAGCGGTTACATGTATTAGTTTTTGCTGGTGAGTTGCTAGGATAGGTCACACTATGACCACTGACCGCCCGCCCAATCGGCTGCGCCTCTACCTCATCTCGCTGGTGGACTTTGCCTGGGGTACCCTCACCGCAGCAATCCGCAGCGTGCGCAGCTGGCCGTGGTGGAAGAAAGCCCTCGTCGTGGTGGCGCTCGTGGCAATTGTGGTGATCACCATCCGCACGGACATCCCCTCCCTCGCCCGCCTTCGCACCTGGGCAGATCAGACCGGCAGCTGGTTCCCCATCCTCTTTACCTTCGCCTACATCGCGATCACCCAATTCCCCATCCCGCGCACACTGCTGACCTTGAGCTCCGGCATCCTCTTCGGACCCACCCTCGGCATCCTCATCGCCCTGGTTGCCACCACTATTTCTGCCGCCCTTTCCCTGAGCATTGTGCGCGCCGGGTTGGGGGCTTGGATGGCCCCACGGCTCAACCACCCAGCCATCGCCCCCATCAACGCCCGCCTGAAAGCCCGTGGCTGGTTGGCCATCACATCACTGAGAATGATCGCCGGTGTCCCATTCTCCATCCTCAACTATGCGGCAGCGCTGACCTCGGTGCGGCTGGTGCCCTTTGTCACAGCAACTGCCGTCGGTTCCGCGCCGGGCACCATCGCTCTTGTCCTCCTGGGCGATACACTCACCGGGCAGGCAGATCCGCGCCTCCTCGCGGTGACAGCTGTGCTGCTCATGGTGGGGTTGAGCGGGCTGCTTCTGGATGCTCGCCTCCCCGTGACTGCCGATCCGACACAATGAACTACACTGGCTGACTATGTTCGCCATTGCCGCCCGCTATCTCGGAAGTGCCCCCACACAATCCGCTCGCGCCCAGGTGGTGACCGATTCTGCGGAAGCCCTGTCCACTCTCATCTCAGGTGATGGTTTTGATCTGAGTGCAGTTGATGATGGTGTCATCTCGGCTGTGGTGGCAACACCGGAGGATGCACTCGCTGTCCTATTTAACCTCATCTCCGCCGACGAGTGGACCCTCAGTCTAGGCATTGCTGAAGCTGCAGATACAGCACGTGAGCTGGCAACAGACAATGTGGATAT
>R14__coassemble_992_pt1 | contig 16020 bp, 12 predicted proteins | sample R14__metabat2_low_PE_014 | metagenome-assembled genome bin R14
GCCATGACCAGCCGTGAATAGCAGAGAGATTGGAGAGGATCCCCGTACCCATGGTAGAGCCAAACCAGGCCGGTGAGGCCGGGGGAATGTTGTGGCGACGCGCCATCACTTGCCCTGCAGGGCTTTCCCGTGGGAGGCGGCGACCATCTCGTCCCACTCGACAATCTTCTTGCGCTCGCGGCCTTCAGCTTCACCGGCGGCCTTCTCGGCGGCATCCAAGTTATGCCAGCCCTCCCAGTCGGTGTAGTCAATGCCCCGAGTCGTGAGCATGGTCAGGACATCCTCGCGGTTCGGGTGAGCGGGGGCGGGAAGCTTCCCGGCGGCGTGGTCTTCCACGAGCATGCCGATGGTCTGCTTCGCATCGGACTTGGTGTTGCCGATCAGCCCCACCGGCCCACGCTTAATCCACCCGGTCGCATACAGCCCGGGAATGATCTCTCCATCCGGCGCGGTGAGCACGTGGCCACCGTCATTGGGGATGACGGCTTTTACCTCATCGAAGGGGACACCGTTGACCGCATCAGAGCGGTACCCGACCGCCCGATAGACCGCCTGCACCGGATAGGTGCGGGTTTCCCCAGTCGGCTTGACCCCACCCGTGCCGTCAAACTCCTGCCGGGCCATCGTAATCGATTCCACATGTCCGTCAGCATCGGCGTTAATGGCTACCGGTGCCTCAAAGAAGTGCAGGTGAATGGTGTGAATCGCATCCTTCGGCTCGGCCAGGGCGTATTCCTCAATGGTCTGGGCCACCAGATCCACCGTCTTGGAGCCGCGCCGGGCCTCTTCACTGGCGGCATCGTAGTCGATATCCTCGGGATCGACGACGACGCGCACGTTCGGTGAATAGGAGAGCTCTTTCAGCTCCAACGGGGAGAACTTCGCCTGGGCGGGGCCACGTCGGCCAAACACGTGGATGGTGGTTGCCGCCGACTTGTTCAGCTCGTCGTACACGTTGTCTGGAATCTCTGTCACATGCAGTTCATCGGCAGTTTTTGCCAGCACGCGGGAAATATCGAGAGCGACGTTGCCGACGCCGATAACGGCGATCTCGCGGGCGGTCAGATTCCATGTGCGGGTGAAGTCCGGGTTGCCGTCGTAAAAGCCAACAAACGCGCCAGCCCCGTAGGATTCCGGCAGGTCTTCACCGGGAATTCCCATGTCGCGGTCACCGACAGCGCCGGTGGCAAAGATAATTGCGTCGTAGTAGTCCTTGAGCTCCTCGACGGTGACATCGTTGCCGATGTCCACATTGCCGATGAGGTGGATCTCCGGCTTGTCCATCACCGCGTGAAGGGAGGCGATGATGCCTTTGATGCGCGGGTGGTCGGGGGCGACACCGTAGCGGATAAGGCCAAAGGGGGCGGGCATTTTCTCGTAAATATCGATGGAGACATCCTCACCGGTTTTGGTGAGGATGTCGGAGGCGTAAATGCCGGCGGGGCCGGATCCGATAACTGCAACGCGCATAGAAAAGCTCCTTGAGTAAAAAAATTTCTGTGGTAAGTGTCTCGTCCATGTTAGCGGGTGCGGTGAGGGGGTGGTCAATTAGAATGATTTTCATGACTCAATTTGAACAGTGGTTGGCCACCCAGGCTGGTAACACACAAACCCGCATTGTCTTGCCGGAATCCCATGATGAGCGGATTCTGCGGGCGGTAGCAGAGGTGAGTAAGCAGCAGATATGTCAGGCGACCCTTTTGGGGGAGGAGGGGGAGGTGCGCCAGCACGCCACTGATCTGGGTCTGGATCTCTCAGCGGTTCAGATTCGCCGGATTGATGACAGCTACGCCCAACGTCTCTTTGAGTTACGCAAGGCGAAGAGGATGACCGAGGCGGAGGCGGTCACCCTCAGTCAGAACCCCAACTACTTTGCCACACTCATGGTGGTGGCCGGGGAGGCCGATGGCATGGTGTCGGGGGCGGCCAACACCACTGCCGAGACGATCCGTCCGGCCCTCCAGATCATCAAGACCAAGCCGGGGGTGTCGGCGGTGTCGGGGATTTTCCTGATGGTGCTACCCGATGGCACGGTGTGGGTGTTTGGGGATTGCGCGGTCAACCCCAACCCGGATGCACAGACCCTGGCGGAGATTGCAGTGGTGTCGGCGGAGAATGCGCAGCGGTTCGGCTTGGCCGAGCCGAAGGTGGCGATGCTCAGCTATGCGACGGGTGATTCCGCTGGTGGTCCGGATGTGGAATTGACCACCCAGGCCCTGGCGCTGGCCCGCGAAATGAATCCGCAGTTGGCTATCGATGGCCCGATCCAGTTTGATGCGGCGGTTGATCCAGGTGTCGGTGAGAAGAAGATGCCGGGGTCTGCGGTGGCCGGGCAGGCGAACGTGTTTATTTTCCCGAACTTGGTCTCGGGCAACATCACCTATAAGGCGGTGCAGCGTACCAGTGGGGCGGTGGCGATCGGTCCGGTGTTGCAGGGACTCAATGCACCGGTCAATGATTTGTCCCGCGGAGCCAGCGTCCGCGATATTGTGAATACTATTGCCATTACTGCCATCATGGCCCAGTAGGTGCCGGTAGGTGCCCGTTAGTTGAAGGAGTGTGGACTCGATGGGGTATGCCCTCGTGTTGAATTCTGGTTCCTCGTCGGTGAAGTTCCAGATTGTGGACTCGCAGTCGTCGGCGACTGATACACCGTATGTGTCCGGTGTGGTGGAGCAGATTGGGGAGCCAACCGGCACGATCACCATTAAGGCGAAGGGGGAGAAGTTCACCGAGTCGCTGCCCATCCCCTCCCATACCGCCGGCATGAAAAGGGCATTTGCGATGATGGATGCCCATGGGGTTGGTATTCACTCCGTGGACATTGAGGCAGTCGGCCACCGTGTCGTCCACGGCGGTCTGCTGTTTAGCAAGCCAGTGATCATCACCGAGGAAATCAAGGGCATGATCTATGACTTGATTCCGCTGGCCCCCCTGCACAACCCGGCCAACCTGGATGGGATTACCGTCGCTGAGCAACTGCTCCCGGATGTCCCGCACGTGGCCGTGTTTGATACGGGCTTCTTCCACTCCCTGCCCCCAGCGGCGGCGGTCTACGCCATCAACGCCGAGGTGGCTGCCGAGGCGGGGATTCGCCGCTACGGGTTCCACGGCACCTCCCATGAGTTCATCTCTAAACAGGTTCCAAAGATCATCGGCCGCGATCCCAACCACACCCGCCAAATCACCTGTCACCTGGGCAACGGGGCCTCGATGGCGGCAATCGTCAACGGTGAGGCCATCGACACCACCATGGGCATGACCCCGCTGCCGGGCCTGGTGATGGGCACACGCTCTGGTGATGTGGATCCGTCTGTGGTGTTCCACCTTTACCGGCGGGGCATGTCCATCGATGAGATTGATGACCTGCTCAACCGGAAGTCCGGGGTGAAGGGCATTTCCGGGGTTAATGACTTCCGGGAGCTGCGGGCGATGATCAAAGAGGACAATCAGGATGCCTGGTTGGCCTACAACATCTACATCCACCAGATGCGCAAGTACATCGGCGCCTACATGATCAACCTGGGCCGGGTGGATGCGATCACCTTCACCGCTGGTGTCGGAGAGAACGATCCGATTGTTCGCGCCGATGCGCTGGCTGGGTTGGAGAACTTCGGCATCGTCGTCGATCAGGAGAAGAACCTGGCCGATGTATCCGGGCCGCGGCTCATCTCCACGGATTATTCGCGGGTGGCCGTGCTCGTGGTACCGACCAATGAGGAGTTGGCCATCGCCCAGTATGCGGTGCAGCTGGCGCACCAGGCGGCCGGTATATCCTAGAACCAGCTCGTCGGGCGGACGGAGTTAGCCAGGTCGATGAGGGTGTAGCGGTGCCTGGCGTAGGGGGCCGACCGGGCCAGCTGGCGCAGCGTGGCCGACAGTCCCCGCCGCAACCCGTCGACGGTGAATGGGTAGCCGAGCAGTGAATTCACCGAGGCACCGGCGGAAATATTGTTATCGCGCAGCCACGTCAACGCCGCCACCAGCACACCGACACGCAGCTGGGTGATGCGTGGCTCATTGGTGGGAATGGCCTCTAGGCGCCTGGCCGCCCGGCGGATCCGAGACTCATTTGTCTCCCCAGAAATCAGTGTAATAATCGCTGTGAGCTGGGCCATCCGGTAGTGGCGCGAGTTATTGGGGAGTCGGTCCAACACGGCGACAGCAAGGTCGGTGTGGTTTTCTGCAGTCAAGGCGCGGGCTAGCCCGTGCGCGGAGGACACCGTCGTCGGGTTTGTCGCCCACACCAGCGCGTACAACCAAATTTCGGTGAACCGCAGGGACTTCGGATCCACCGTGGAGATGAGGGAGAAGGATTCATCGTCATCCAACTCCACCGTCAATTTCGCCGCCGCCGCCGAGGCAGTCGGGGAGAGGAGTTGCGTACTGGAGAGACCGCGTTCCTGCAAAATCAGCTCATCGGTCGCCGCAATGGCCAGCTTCGGGGCGGCCTCACCGGGCAGGATCGCCAACACCTGGTTGAAATAGTCGAGGGCACCGGGGAAGTCGTCGACAAGCATCGCCGTCACCCCCGAGTACCACAGCAGCTTCCACGAGCCCTCCAACTTCTTCTCCAAATTGGCCAACAGTTCGCGCGCCTCACTGGTCAATCCCAAATCCAAGAGGATGCGCACCACCGCAAACGGCAGCTCCACCGATCCAGCAAACTCCGGCCGGGCCATCGCAAACCGGATGGAGGCGAGGGTTTCTACCGGCTCATCGTAGGGGGTGTTGGTGAGGAAGCCCGCCCCAATGTCGGTGGCATCCACGTGGGGGACAGGGAGGGCGGCGAAGACCTCCTCAGGGGTGATGGAGACAGTGCGGGCGATACCGTCGATGAGTTGGTCAGTGCGGAAGAGACGGTGTTTGGTGCCAAAGGTGGTGCGCTGCGGGGTGAAGAGAGTGTGGGTGGCGGGGAAGAATTCGCCGTCGCGGACGGCTTTGATCTCCCGCAACACCCCGTAGAGCTGGGTGGCGAGCTCCTCAATGGAGGTGAAGCGCTCCGTGGGGTCCTCGTTGGTGGCTCGCTGCAGCAGCCGGTAGAGGGAGAGGTAGCGCCGGAACATCGGCTCCTGGGCCGGACCGGGTAGCCCAGGGGAGTAGGAGCCGTCGGGTTCTTTGGGCAGGGCCACAATGAGGGCAGCCAGGGTGCGTCCAACAGAGAAGATATCACTGGCTACCGATGGGCCAGTTTGGGTGATCTCAGGGGCCTGGAAGCCCTTCGTGCCATAGATGTGGCCGTAGGCGTTGATCCCAGACACCGCCCCCAAGTCAATGAGTTTGAGCTGGTCCTCGGTCAAAATCAGGTTGGAGGGTTTGAAATCGTTATAGACCACCCCGCGCGAGTGTAAGTAGCTCAACGCGGGCAGGGCCTCCAGGATGTAGGCGATCGCCACATCCGGTGGATAGAGGCCATTCTCCAGGGCTTTTCTGCGCTGCTTGAGTGACTGTCCTCCCACGTACTCCATGACAATGAAGCCGCCGTGGACGCGATCATCGTCGATGAAGTTATAGATCTTCACAATCTCCGGGTGGGTAATATCGGCCAAGAATTCGCGTTCGGCCTCGGCCACAGAGCGGTCCTCATCTTTCGCGTCGGCACGCATGCCCTTGAGCACCACCCACCGGTTGGACACGTTCTTATCGCGGGCCAGGTAGATCCACCCCATCCCACCGTGGGCGATCGCGCCTTGCACCTCATACTGCTTCGCCACCACATCCCCAAACTGCAGGTCCGGTGGCTCCAGCTTTCCATCGGCAAGCTCGGCGGCGATCTCGGCCTCTGACAGAATCGACTCGGCTGGATCAGTCAACGGGATAAACGGCAGGGTAACCATGCCGTCGGCAACGATGCGCCCAGAGCGGGTATCGCCACGGCGCTTGCGGAACTCCGTCAGCGCCTTCTGCCGGTACTGGGCGTTCGGGTCGATCGAGCCGAGCAGTTTATCAATGTCAAAGCCAGCCGTGCCCGCCCCAGCAACACCGAGGGTGTCATCGTCCTCGTCATCGGCGAACGGGTCAAACGGCACCGATGAGGTTTCCATCGTCATGGCTGCTCCTCCCCATACAGTGGGACCGGTGGGCGGGCTGGCCCCAGATAGTCACCCAACCACCGGTTATACAGGCTGGACCAGGTTCCATCGGCGATCAGGCGGGCGAGCGAGGCATTGATCTGCTGGGTGAGGTCCCGCTCACCATCACGCACCGCCACCCCGTAGTACTGGACACCGATCCGCGCATTGGCACCAACCCGGCGGGTGTGCGGGTCTTGGTTGGCCATCCCGGCCAGCGGCACCGCGTCACTCATAACCACATCTGTATAGCCCTGTTGGAGAGCGACCAAACAGTCTGAGCGCAACCGCACCTTGAGCAGGCGCGCCTGCGGAGTCATCGCGCGGGCATACTCCACGGTGGTGGTGTTATCGGCCACGCACACCGTCGCCTCACCGACACTGTCAAAACTGGTAATCGGGGAGGCATCATCGACGAGCAACTGCACCGTCGTCGTCAAGTACGGGGCTGAAAAGTCCACTGCCTGTGCCCGGTCTGCGGTGATCGTGATCGAGCGCATCGCCATGTCAATATCGCCGGTTTGCAGGGCCGCCAACTGGGTGGACTGGTCAATAAACCGCAGTTCGAGGGCATCCGGATTGCCAAAGATATCGCGGGCCAAGGCTTTGGCCAAATCGATCTCAAAGCCCTCCTGGTCACCGGTGCGCGGATTGCGGAAGCTCATCAAGTTCTGGGACTGATCCACCCCCACCACGATGCGGCCCCGGGCCATAATCTCCGGAATCCGCTCCTGCGGTGTGCGCGCATCCGGTGCCGGGGAGGCAACCAACTCCACCCGTGGCACACTGGCCGGTTCACTGTGTGGTTCCTCCACCACCGCTCCGGCAGGCAGTACCGCAGAAAACGCCAACTCCTCCCGGTCCGCCAGCGGTGTCGGGTTGTCAGTTATCGGCCCGGCGCACCCGGTGAGCACGCTGGCCACGATAAGGGCTGGCAGGAGCTTCTTCGTCGCTCTCTTCTTCATCGCTGTCATCACAAGTACTCCTGCAGGCGCGGACGCACCCCAATCCACAGGGCCAGTGCGGCGATAATACACAGGGCCAATGTGCCGGTGCCGAGCAAGAAATTCGCCCGATAGGCGGTGGTGATTGTGTCTCGGGCCTCCGCACGAGACGTATCGATGAGCCCCTCCAGCACCGCATCCACCGTCGCCACCGGAGTGGCCGAATCCACCGTCATAATCGCCGTAGCCTGAGCGTAGTCACCGCTCAACGCCGCATCCACAGCCCGCTTGTGGTCATCACTCCACTCCTCCAGTGCAGTCTGTGCCTCAGCGGGTGCCCCCAGGGTGGTCAACGTCTGGGAAACGCTGTCTACCGCTGCATCAAACTGGGTGGAAACCCCGGTCAAATCCGCCCGGCGCACCAACCCCAACATCTCATCGGCACGCACCCGCTGCGCGGTAACGCGCGCATCCGTCAACGCCGTGTAGGCACTGATGTCCCCGGTACCGGCCGTCCACGCCACAACCTGCACCACAGAACCCCACACGAGAGCCACCCCAACCAGTGCCGTAGCGGCCAAGAAACCCGCGTTGAGCCGCCTTCTCGTCAGGTGATACAGCCACATCTGTGTGAGCACCAACACCACCAGTGCCACCGCCAGCACACCCAATGCCACAACATGGGGCCGCGTCGCAGCCTGTTGCTGGGTGATCACCCGCTGCGAGGTCGCCGTAAACAGGGAATCGGCCGCCGGCATCATCCGCTCCCGCATGAGCGTGGAGGCCTGCCCCAGATACGCCGACCCAAGTGGATTGTCCATCCGATCCAGCGACCGCCCCGCCTCAATGAGTCCGGCATACACCGGCAGATACATCGACACCGTGCCAATATCCACAACCGTGGTATCTGCATCCGTCGCCGCTGTGCCCGCCGTCCCCGCCGCTGACTCCGTTGCCGCCAGAGAGGCGGCGTGCAGTGCGTCCCGGAACCCCGCAGCATCGGCATTCTGCTGCACCAGTGCCCCCATCGCCTGCGTATCTGCCACCGACAGGGAGGTATAGAGGTTGTGGGCGGAAAACGCGACCGGCTCGGTCACACTCGACAGCTCGGCAATATCGGCGCGCCGGGCGGACGCGGATTCAAACTGCCCAATTCCACCGATGAGCAGCAGCAGAGTGATGATGAGGGTGAGAATGAACATGGTGCCGGGGGTGGTGCGCGTGAACACGGCGAAGTTGCGCGCCCAGTCGACGGGTTGGCCAATCCACTCGCGGGCGCGGGAGCGCCGCGTGGGGGTCCAATCGACAGCGTGGTCCTCCAACCACCGGTCCAGTTCCATACTGGTTAAGGATAGTCGCTCATTTACCGCTACACTGTGAGCCATGATTGAGGTAGAGAGATTGACCAAGCGGTACAAGAACACGCTTGCTGTCGATGACCTGTCATTTTCGGTCAAACCCGGGGTGGTAACCGGCTTTTTGGGCCCCAACGGTGCAGGTAAATCCACAACGATGCGGCTCATCGTAGGTCTCGACCGCCCCACGTCCGGCGGTGCCACGATCGGGGGGAAGGCCTACTCTGAGCTGAAGGATCCCCTCCGGGTGGTCGGCTCGCTTCTCGACGCGAAATCTTTCCACCGCAACCGCTCCGCCCGCGCCCACCTCAACTGGGTGGCTGAGACCAACGGGATCCCGCGCCAGCGGGTCAGTGATGTGCTGCAGATGGTCGGTCTCACCGACGTGGCCAGCCGCAAAGCCGGCTCCTTCTCCCTGGGTATGGCGCAGCGATTGGGGCTCGCCCAAGCCCTGTTGGGGGACCCGGAATACCTGCTGTTGGATGAGCCGGTCAACGGTTTGGACCCGGAGGGTATCCGCTGGGTGCGTCAGTTCCTCCAGGCGTTGGCTGCGGAGGGCCGCACGATCTTGGTGTCCTCCCACCTGCTCAGTGAGATGAGCCAGATGGCCGATGACCTGGTTGTCATTGGCCAGGGCAAACTCATTGCCGATACGTCCGTGCACGAGTTCATCAAAGGTGCCTCCCAAATGCTCGTCGCCGTCCGGGCGGCGGGTGCTGAGGCACAGAATCAGCTGGCCGCCACGTTGCGTGAGCACGCCGTGAATTTCTCTACCGAGAAGGACTCCGAGGGCCGAGAATTTTTGCAGGTGACCGACCAGTCCTCCGATGAAGTAGGCCGGTTGGCCTTCGCCGCCGGAGTGCAGTTGGCAGAGTTGACGCAGACGGAGGCCAGCCTGGAGGAGGCCTTCATGGAGATGACCGGGTCCAGTGTGCAGTACCACGGTCAGGATGTTGCTACCACATCCATCCAGTCCCCGCAGTCCCCCGAGGCCGGTGCCTAGACAAGGTTGATGACAATGTTCTTTCATGTGTTGAAATCTGAGTTCACAAAGCTGACAACGACCGCCTCTGTCTACTGGACAACCGGTCTGTATCTGCTGTTTTCCGTCGGTTTCTCGGCGCTGACGGCGCTGTCGATCAGGCTGGACCCCGCCCAGGTGCTCGCCTTTGGGCCGCAGGCCCTCCTCATCTTGGTGTACATGCTCGGCGTGTACATTCTGGCAATTCAGGCCGTCATTGTGGTGACCAACGAATACTCGCACCACTATCAGTCCGCTACCTTCCTTGCCACCCCCAAACGCTGGGTGGTTGTGGCAGCAAAGTGGCTGCTCTACGCCGTCTATGCGGCTGTGCTGACATTTGTCGCCATCCTGCTGTGTCTGTATGTGGCCAAGGCTGTGGTGGGTGGACCGATCGGGGAATCCCTCGATGTCTTTGGTGACACTGCCGCCCAGCGCGCCCTGTGGCTGTATCCGCTGCAGGCGGTGCTCTATGTCACCGTCGCCCAGGCGGTGGCGTGGATGACCCGGCAAACTGCCGCCGGTGTCGCGTTCATGTTGATGGTTCCCCTGGTCATTGAGGGGATCTTGGGTGCGCTGCCAAAGATTGGGCAGTACATCTACTTCCTCATGCCGTTTAGCAACTTGACCGCCTACATCAACAAGGTGGACATGCGGAATGTGTGGGTGCAGGACCCGCCACCGTGGGGTTGGGAGTTTGGGCTCTGGTACTTCCTCATCTGGGCGGTGGTTGCGGTGATTGCAGCGTTGGTGCTCGTCGATAGGCGAGATGCCTAACTAGGTCTGGGGGAGGCCTGGGCAGTAGCTCCGGTGTTACCTACTGCACCGCAGAGGTCAACCGCATGACGTTGTCCACATAGCGGCGCAGTACCCCGCGCTCAGACCACTTCTCCAAGGTCAACCGGCGCGAGCGCCCGATGTACTGGTTGGCCAGCGCGGTCAGCTGGTCAGTGAACGGGCCGTGGGCGAACAGGGAGATCTCATAGTTGAGACCGAAGGAGCGCATATCCATATTGGAGGAGCCGAAGACGGCCAGCGCATCCTCGCCGGGATCCACCACCATGAACTTCGTGTGCAGCACAAACGGGGCCGGATACTGGTGGATCTCAATTCCGGCGCGCAGCAGGGTGTCATAGTAGGAGGATTGGGCGTGGCCGACGATGAACTGGTCGGCCTTCTCATTGACCAGCAGCTGCACCTGCACACCGCGATAGGCCGCAGAGGTGACCGCCTGGAGGAGCGCCTCATCGGGGATGAAGTACGGCGAGCACAAGATGAGCCGGTGTTTTGCCTCATTGACCAGGGCGGTGAACATGCGCAAGTTGGGCTCGGTGGTGTAGCCGGGTCCAGACGGCACCAGCTGGACGGTGGCGTTGCCGGAGTGGGGGGTGCGCTCGATGAGGGGCAGTTCCTCGCCGGATTCGGTGAACCAGTCGACGGCAAAGACCGAGTGGATTGCCCCGACAATCGGGCCGCGGACCTCGATCATCGCATCCACCCACTGGCGAGAGCGACGGGTGTGCTTGTGTTTGAGGTAGGACGGGTCGATCATGTTCAGGGAGCCCAAGTAGGCGACCTCGTCATCGATAACCATGAGTTTGCGGTGGTTGCGCAGATCTGGTCGGCGGATGCGCCACTTCCAGGGGCGGAACGGCAACATGGCGTAGGCCTCTACACCGATCTCGCGCAGCCGACCGGCCAGTTTGATGTAGCCGGGGTAGGGGAGGGTGCCCAGGTGATCAAACAACAGACGCACGGTGACACCGCGCTGCACGGCGCGGGCGCAGGCCTGGAAGAACGGGTCGGTGTAGTCATCCCAGCTAGTGATGTAGATTTCAATGTCCACTGAGCGCTGTGCTCGCTCGACGGCATCGGTGAGGGTGAGCAGTGCCTCCCGGTAGTCTGTGTAGAGGTGGGTGATCGTGGACTCGGTAGCCGGGAACCCCGTCAGTGCCCGGTTGAGTCGCATGATCGCATCTATCTCGGGGTTGATATGAGGATTGTGCTGGTCGGCGGTGGCGGCGCCGATGATGGCGATGGCGCGCTGTTGGATCTCGTGGCGGCGCCGATCGATGTACTTGGAGCCCCAGATGAGGTACAGGGGTAGTCCCAAGAGGGGGATGGTGAGGATGAGCAGAAGCCAGGCGTTCGCGGCGGAGGGCTTGCGCCCGCCGGGCACCACACCGACGGCGATGATTTTGATGGTGTAGTCGAGGATGAGCAGGAGGATCTGCGAGTTGGTCATGCGGTTACCCCGCCGTGTCCGGTGCGCTCACCGGGGCCGCATAGTCACAAATGAGCGGGGCGTGGTCGGAGCTCTTCGCAGCCCGCTCATCCCTGTCCACCCACGCCCGGGTGACGGTGTGGGGTGAGAGTTGGAAGTCAATGCGCATGCCGTGGTCAGCGTAGAACGCCCCGCCCTTGTAGTCCCAGTAGGTGTATTCGGCCGGGGAAACCACTGGCAATACGTCTGTGACCAGCTGAAAGGCTTGGCGTTCAGGTTCGGTGACGTGGGTGGTCATGGCGGTGGGGTCAAAGACATCGCTGTCGGTGGGGATGACGTTGAAATCGCCCATTGCCACGTCGGTGCTGGGGGCTGCGTAGCGGGCAAAGTTGTAGAGGAACTGGAGTTTATAGTGGTAGTGGGGGTGGTCGATGGCGCGGCCGTTGGGGATGTACAACGACCAGATGCGCAAGTCCCCGCAGATGGCACTGATTGCCCGGCCCTCCATTGTGCCGTCATAGCTGGGTTGGCCCTCAAAGTGGGTCTGCACATCCTCCAATCCCACCCGGGAGATGAGTGCCACCCCGGTCCACTGGTTGTAGCCCACGTGGGCCATCTCGTAGCCGTGAGCTTTCAGCGATTCGGTCATCTCCACGGGAACGTCTTTCATCTTTGTCTCCTGGAGGCCGAGGACATCGAGGTCGTGGCGCTCTAAGACACCGAGGACCCGGTCCCAGCGGGAGCGGGCGGAGTTGACGTTCCAGGTTCCGATGCGCATGGGAGAAGTTTACCTCACCTGCTATCGGCGTGGCCTTCCTTCGGTGGACCTTCCTCGCGTAGGGGAGGGGGGTGGATTTATTGACCTGCGATAGCAGGTTTTATGCCCCCGGCTACGCGAGGAGATCTGCTCGGGTCGACGCAGTAGAAGTACTTAAGTAAAAAATTTGTACTTAAGTACTTACTTAAGTACATTGTGAATTATGACTCGTCTCGATATCAACGCCCTCCTCGCGATGCTCCGCACAATGGGCACGGACACCTATCACATTGAGGTGAAAGACGCCTCGCGTGGGATGCCGTCATCCATTGATGAGACGCTATCGGCCTTCGGTAACATGCCCGAGGGTGGGATTATTGTCCTCGGTGTAGCAGAGGGTGACGGTGATTTCCCCGTCACGGGTGTGTGGAATGTGCGCGAAGCACAGGCGGGTTTAGCAGCCAAAGCACGGGAAGCAATTGTGCCCCCGCTGCAGTTAGGGGCGATCCAGAATTGGAAAGTGTCTGGGAAAGACATTGTGACGTGCATTGTCCCGCCACAACCAAAGGATCGGCGGCCATTTCGGGACGGGAAATACGGGCGCTCATTTATTCGCTCCGGTGACGGAGATTACGTTCTCAGTCAACTCGAAGAACAGTATCTGGTGGGCAGTCGAAGCCAACCCGATGCGGACATTCAAGCAGTTGACGCAGCAGATGTTGAGCGTGACCTCGTTCCAGAACTGGTGGAGCACTACCTTGCTGTTCAGCGGGAGAGGAGTTACCGGCTGCGCCAACTGACGCACGAGGAACAGCTCATCCGCACCAATGTTGTTGATCCGCAGACAGGGAAGCCCACAGTAGCAGCGGTCTTAGCCATGGGCATCTACCCGCAACAGTTCTTCCCGTTCTACACCATCAAAGCTCATGTCACGCCACGCCAAGGAGAGAAAGGAGTGCGGCTTAAATCGGCTGCTGAGTTTACTGGACCGATTGCCGACATGATGGAGGGGGCGCTCAGTTGGGTAAAGCGCAACGTTAACACCGACATTGTGTTTCGGGATGGAGATGGATTCAACGAGGAGGAGATACCGGCAGTTGTTTTCCGTGAACTGATTGTCAACGCCCTAGTTCACCGCGATCTTTCCGTCGCTAGCTCCGGAGCCTTCGTGCACCTCATCAAAACTGGTGACCACTTTATCGTGAAATCTCCCGGTGGTCTGTGGGGACTCAATGTGATGCAGTTGGGGATGACTGCCCCCCGTGCGAGAAACTCGGCACTCTATCAGATGTGTGCATCCCTCAACGGCAGCGATGGGCAGCGGCTGATTGAGGGGTATGGAACAGGTATCCCCGCAGTTCAAAGAACACTCAGGGATGCGGGCCTACCTGCTGCTTTCTTCCACGATGAGGTGGTCTCATTTTCGGCCACAGTGACTGCGGTTCCGCGATTGGATGTGCAGGAGCAGGAGTGGCTTGAGTCGCTGCCCGGTTTTGCTGAGCTGGGTCCGGCACAAAAGTATGCTCTCATCGCTTTGCGACGCGGCGAGAAACTGTCGCTGCGTACCTATCAGCATCGCTTCCCCATGGTCGCAGAGGTAGCGATGGGCGAGTTGGACCGACTGGTTGATTTTGGCCTTATCGCTCCTGCTGGCAAGTACTTCGAGCTGACGGCAGGAGATGATCCCCTGACTCGCATTTCCACCGATGACCACGGTGGTTATCTGTCGCAGGAGGAAAAGAGAGCCCGAATTAATCGGGCCCTCCGTGTGGCCAGACGGCCACTATCTAAGCGTGAACTTGTTACTGCAACGGGCATGTCAGTTGCTCAGGTTACTGGAGGTATTAGTGACCTTGTGGCGGCTGGAATCATTGCTCCGACAGAGTCGAACCCCAGGTCACGCAACCAGAAGTATTGGTTGGCGTGATCGGGGGTCTATGGTTCGACGGATGATGATTGGGAAAATTCTACAGAGGCAGGATGCCAGCCAACAATGCCGGATTTACTGCCGCCAGGACACCGGCAATGATGGCAATGAGCCCAGCCAGTGACCCGATCACGATTCCCGCAATTGCGCCACCGTCGAGGTCGTTGCTCCCATTCTTTACGGTGTCATTGTTTACGGTGTTACCAGTATCTGTGGGCTTGCCGGACGGGGTATCCGAATCGGTGGGATCAGTGGCTGACTGCGGCGCATAGGGCTTCGGATTCGTGGGCAGTTGGGTGCTCGCCGGTGTCGCGTAGTCCTCCCCGGCTAGGCAGGCTGCCTGTGCTGCTGCATCCTCCTTATTGAGGTAGTCAGCGAAATCCTTCCAGCGAGCATTAAAATCGGCCATCTCTTTGTCAAACTTTGCTGCTGCGTCATTCCACGCTTTCTCAACAGCGGCCTTGTGCTTGAGCACGGCATCACTAGGTGTGACTTGACTGTCCCACCAGTCGGAGAAGCCATCGCCGACCGAGCCCCCATCTTTGTCGGCATTAGACTCCTGAAACTCCCGCACATAGGCTGGGGTCTCGTAGGTACCGGTAGAGTCACCACTGGTGTAAGAGTCCTGCCACGATTCCTCTAGGTATGAGAGGTCGTCCGAACGTCGAAAATCCTCCGATGCGTGTGTAAGTCCACCACCGAGGGCTGTTTCCAGTTCCACTTGTGAATACTCGAGCGTATTGGCCTGTGTGGCTTGATCCCAGACCTTCTTAACGGTGGCCCAGTTTTCCTGCGACCACAGGTCGGTGGCATTGTTAGGGCGGGGTACCTCCTCGAAGCTCTCATATCCACCAGATGTCCAACCGACGAGGTCTTCCAATGTAGAAAAGTCGGAATCGCTCTTGGCCTGTGCAGCGAGGCCATCGACTTGAGCGAAATCAACACCGGGGAGATTCGCGCGAATAGCTGCAACGAGTGCATCCTTAGCCGCGAGAGATGGCAATGCAGAGAAATAGAAATCGGCGCCGTAGTACATGCGGTAGACGTCGGCCTCGTTGGAAAGCACGAGGTACGCTTCGTCTTCACTGCCGACAGTTCGGCAGACGTTGGTGGGGATGGCAGTTCCCTGTGCGACGGGGCCGCCCCCATACCGGAGAGGTGACCAGAGGTCCCTTTCAGAATCCGCATAGGAGACACTCCCATCCGATGGCAGCTCTGTCCCTTTCTCTAAATATGTCATGGTCAGGGCATCAGAGCTGGGTGTGAGAAGGGTTGTTGCGACAGCTACGGTAGACACAACTGTCAGGGGGAGGGCGAACGAGCGCGCGCGCATGGGGTACTCCTGTCAAGAAAGCGAACATGTACCCAATCAACGCTAAAACCGTTTTTTTTTTGACAAGCCCCCAAAAATGGGGGCAGAGCTGGCTGTGGGGAGGGGGTGGATTTATTGACCTGTGGTAGCAGGTTTTATGCCCCCGGCTACGCGAGGAGCCTGGCCAGGAGGGTGGCCCTGCCATCTATGGTCCCAGGGTAGTGATCGGAACCACAATGACACCGTCGTCGCGCTGGTACGCGTAGTCGCCGGTTGCGGTGAGAACCATGAGGAAGGACGGCTCCGGCATCTTCGTCGGGTCCAGCTTCTTCGCCACTGCAAGCAGGCTTTCGGTACCTTCGGCGATTAGTTTTTTCCCGCCAAGTTTCACCTCCACAAGGCCATAGTG
>R14__coassemble_1023_pt1 | contig 15561 bp, 12 predicted proteins | sample R14__metabat2_low_PE_014 | metagenome-assembled genome bin R14
TCACCGCCGTGGGTGCGGACGCGCTCATCATCCGCCACCCCTCCTCCGGTGCTGCGGAACTGCTGCGCGACTATGTGGATGAGAAAGGCACCGGCCCGAGCGTCATCAACGCCGGTGACGGTGCCCACCAGCACCCCACGCAGGGACTTCTCGACGCGGTGACGATGCGCCAGCGGTTGGGTCACATTGAGGGCCTGCATGTGGCGATTGTCGGCGATCAGCTGCACTCGCGGGTGATCCGCTCCAATGTGGACATTCTCACGAAACTCGGCGCGGAGGTCACCCTGGTCGCCCCACCCACGCTCATGCCGGCAGAGGTGGAGACGTGGCCGGTGAACTACACCTTTGACTTTGATGAGGTGGTGGAGAAGGCCGACGTGGTGATGATGCTGCGCGTCCAACAGGAGCGCATGCTCGGTGGGTTCTTCCCCTCTCATCGCGAATATGCCGCCCTCTACGGGTTGAGTAAGGAGCGGCTGGCCCGGATGAAAGACAGCGCTATTGTCATGCACCCCGGCCCCATGTTGCGGGGTATGGAGATCAATTACTCGGTGGCCGATGCCCCGGCTACTGCGGTGTTGCAACAGGTCAACAACGGTGTGCACGTGCGCATGGCGGTGCTGTTCACCCTGCTTGTGGGCGAGGAAGAGAAGTAGGACAGGCGACGAGAAGATGAATGAGACAGCTATGAAGGAAATACTCATTGAGAATGTGCGCCCCTACGGTGAGGGCGAGCCGGTGAGCGTGGTGATCCGCGATGGTGTCATCGCCGAGATCGGTAAAGACCTCACTGCAGGCGAGAATGCCCGAATCATCGACGGCGGCGGCCATGTGCTGTTGCCGGGCCTGGTGGATATGCACGTGCACCTGCGCGAGCCCGGACGGGAGGACACCGAAACCATTGCCACTGGCTCGCAGGCCGCCGCCACCGGCGGGTTTACCGCCGTGTGGGCGATGGCGAATACGAATCCGGTGGACGATGATCCGATTATCGCCGAGTCCATCTACCTGAAGGGCCAGGAGATTGGCCTGGTGGATGTGCATCCGGTGGGAGCGATCACCAAGGGGCTGAAGGGTGAAACCTTGACGGAGTTTGGGCTGATGAAGCGCTCATTGGCCAATGTCACCATGTTCTCCGATGACGGGGTGTGTGTGGCCAACTCGCAGATCATGCGCCGGGCGGTGGAGTACGCGGCCGGCCAGGATGTGCTGCTGGCCCAGCACTGTCAGGATCCGCAGTTGACGGAGGGTTCGGTGGCCCATGAGGGCAAGGTGGCCGGTGAGTTGGGGCTGCGCGGGTGGCCGCGGGTGGCTGAAGAATCGATCGTCGCCCGCGATATGCTGCTCACCCGCGACTACGGTACCCGCATGCACCTGTGCCACCTCTCCACGGTCGGTTCTGTGGAACTGGTGAAGTGGGGTAAAGAGCAGGGCATTCCGGTCACCGCTGAGGTGACTCCGCACCACCTGCTGCTCACTGATGAGCTGTTGGTCGGCTACGACGGTGTCTACCGGGTGAACCCGCCACTGCGGGAGGAGCCGGACACGATGGCGCTGCGCCAGGCGCTGATCGACGGCATCATCGACGTTGTCTCCACTGATCACGCCCCGCACGGAATGGAGGACAAGTGCGTGGAGTTTGAGAACGCGAAGCCGGGCATGATCGGTCTGGAGACCTCGCTGGCGATTATTCACGAGATCTTTGTTCGGTCTGGTGTGGCCGACTGGCGCTTTGTAGCGAAGGTAATGAGTGAGCGCCCGGCGGAGATCACCCGGTTGAGTGATCAGGGTCGGCCGATTGCGGTCGGGGAGCCGGCAAATCTGACCATTGTCGACGATACCTACACGTGGATTGCTCGCGGTGATGAGATGGCCTCGAAGTCCTCCAACACCCCCTATGAGGGGATGGAGTTCCATGCGAAGGTCACTCACACCTTCTTGCGGGGAAAGCTGACCTTTGAGTGTGGTGGACAGGAGAAGTAAGTACCAATGACTACGTCAACACATACACCTGCGATTTTGGTTCTCGCCGATGGCTCCACCTACCGGGGTATCGGTTGGGGGGCGACTGGTACCACCCTCGGGGAGGCCGTGTTCACCACGGCAATGACTGGCTATCAGGAGACGATGAGCGATCCGAGTTATCACCGCCAGATTGTGGTGATGACCGCACCGATGATCGGCAACACCGGCTACAACGATGAGGACTGGGAGTCCAGAGGAGACAAAATCTGGCTGGCCGGCATGGTTATCCGTGACTTGGCCGTCGCCCACTCGAATTGGCGGGCGAATCGCTCCCTCGAAGATGAGATGAAGGCGCAGGGCATCATCGGCATCCGCGGGGTGGACACCCGAGCTCTCGTGCGGCATTTGCGTAACGACGGCTCCATCGCCGCCGGCCTGTTCTCCGGGGAGGATGCTGTGAAGCCGGTGGAGGATCTGTTGTGTCAGGTGCGCGATCAGCCGCCGATGGCGGGATCCGATTTGGCCCAAGAGGTGAGCACGGACTCCGTGTACACCGTCGAGCCGTCGGGTACGACGGAGCCAACGCACACGATTGTGGCCTATGACATGGGTATTAAAACCAATACTCCGCGTAACTTTGCCGCTCGCGGCATGCGGGTACATGTAGTGCCTGCCAACACGCCGTTTGATCAGATTCAGCAGTACCACCCAGACGGGGTGTTTATTTCCAACGGTCCGGGTGATCCAGCCACCGCCGATGAGATGGTGGAGATCACCAAACAGATTCTTCGGGCAGATATCCCGCTGTTCGGCATTTGCTTTGGCAATCAGATTCTCGGTCGGGCCTTCGGGTTGGAGACCTACAAGCTCACCTTCGGCCACCGCGGTATCAATGTGCCGGTGCTCAACCATCTCACCGGCAAGATTGACATCACCGCCCAGAATCACGGCTTTGCCCTCAAGGGCACAGGGGGAGAGGAGTTTGAGACGGAGTTTGGTCCGGCAGTTATCACCCACACGTGCTTGAACGACGGTGTTGTGGAGGGGGTTGCGCTGAAGAGTGGCCGGGCGTTCTCGGTGCAGTATCACCCGGAGGCTGCGGCTGGTCCGCATGATGCAAATTACCTGTTTGACCAGTTTGTTGAACTGTTGGATGGGGAGAACGGAAAGGTGGCTGAGTAGCAATGGCCAAGCGAGAAGATATTTCCCACGTCCTCGTCATCGGGTCTGGCCCCATCGTCATTGGTCAAGCCTGCGAGTTTGACTATTCGGGCACCCAGGCGTGCCGTGTCCTCCTGCAGGAGGGTATGCGGGTAACCCTCATCAACTCCAACCCGGCAACCATCATGACGGATACGGACTTTGCCGACCACACCTACGTGGAGCCGATCCAGCCGGAATACATCGAGAAGATCTTTGAGAAGGAGGCCCACGAGGGCCACCCGATCGACGCAGTGCTCGCCACCCTCGGTGGGCAGACCGCCCTCAACGCGGCGATGGAGCTCAATCAATTGGGCATCTTGGACAAGTACGGGGTGGAGCTCATTGGGGCCGATATCGATGCGATTGAGCGTGGCGAGGACCGCCAAAAGTTCAAGGACATTGTCGCCGAGGTGGGTGGGGAATCAGCGCGCTCGCGGGTGTGTCACAGTCTCGAGGAGGTCCACGAGACCGTCGCCGAGCTCGGTCTCCCGGTGGTTGTGCGCCCCTCATTTACAATGGGCGGGCTGGGCTCTGGTCTGGCCTACACGATGGAGGAGCTCGACCGGATCGCCGGTGGCGGTTTGGCCGCCTCTCCGGAGGCCAACGTCCTCATTGAGGAGTCCATCTTGGGCTGGAAGGAATATGAGCTTGAGCTGATGCGGGATGGTCACGACAACGTTGTGGTCATCTGCTCCATTGAGAATGTCGATGCACTCGGCGTGCACACCGGTGATTCGATCACCGTCGCCCCGGCCCTTACCCTCACTGACCGGGAGTATCAGAAGCTGCGTGACTTGGGCATTGCGATCATTCGCGCGGTGGGTGTGGACACCGGTGGCTGCAACATTCAGTTCGCCGTCAACCCCACCGATGGGCGCATCATCGTCATTGAGATGAATCCGCGTGTCTCTCGCTCCTCGGCGCTGGCCAGTAAGGCCACCGGCTTCCCGATTGCAAAGATCGCTGCGAAGCTGGCGATTGGCTACACCCTCGATGAGATCACCAATGACATCACTGGGGTGACCCCGGCCGCCTTCGAGCCCACCTTGGACTATGTGGTGACGAAGGTGCCGCGGTTCGCCTTTGAGAAGTTCCCTGGCGCTGATGACACCCTGACCACGACGATGAAGTCCGTCGGTGAGGCGATGGCGATTGGTCGCAACTACATTGCCTCCCTCAACAAGGCGCTGCGCTCGCTGGAGAACAAGCGGGAGAGCTTCTGGACTGTCGACGACGAGGTCATTGCCCCGGGCTGTTCCACCGACAAAGACGCAGTGTTGGAGCTCATTGAGCGGCCGACCGATGGACGTATCTATCAGATTGAGCTCGCCCTCCGGTTGGGGGCGACCGTGGAGGAGGTGCACGCTCACTCCAAGTTGGACCCGTGGTTTATCACGGAGTTGCAGGCCCTCGTTCAGTTCCGTGAGGTGCTCGTCCACGCCCCGGTGCTCACTGAGGACCTGCTCAGACACGCGAAGTTCATGGGGCTTGCCGACACCCAAATCGCCGCCCTGCGCCCGGAATTCAACGGGGCCGACGGTATCCGCCGGTTGCGGTGGCGGTTGGGGATTAGGCCAGTGTTTAAGACAGTGGACACCTGTGCGGCGGAGTTTGAGGCGACAACCCCGTATCACTATTCGGCCTATGAGCTCGATCCGCATGCCGAGTCCGAAGTCGCACCCCAAACAGACAAGCCTAAGGTCTTGATTTTGGGCTCTGGTCCGAACCGTATCGGCCAGGGTATCGAATTCGACTACTCCTGTGTCCACGCCGCCCTGGAGCTGTCCCGAGTGGGGTACGAGACGGTCATGGTCAACTGCAACCCGGAGACCGTCTCCACCGACTACGACACCTCCGACCGCCTCTACTTTGAGCCCCTCACCTTCGAGGATGTCATGGAGGTCTACCACGCGGAGAGCGAATCCGGGACGGTTGCCGGAGTCATCGTTCAACTCGGTGGGCAGACCCCGCTCGGGTTGGCGGAGAAGCTCAAGGCTGCCGGTGTGCCGGTGGTCGGCACCACCCCGGAGGCTATCAACCTGGCCGAGGACCGTGGCGAATTTGGCGGTGTGCTCGAACGTGCTGGCCTGCCGGCCCCGAAGTATGGCACTGCCACCTCCTATGCGGAGGCTCAGGCGGTCGCCGGTTCCATCGGCTACCCGGTGTTGGTGCGCCCGTCGTATGTGCTCGGTGGGCGCGGGATGGAGATCGTCTACGACGATGCCTCCCTGCACGACTACATCGACCGGGCTACCGAAATCACCGCTGACCACCCGGTGCTCGTCGATAGGTTCTTGGACAACGCCATCGAGATCGATGTCGATGCCCTCTGTGATGGCACCGATGTCTACATCGGCGGGGTGATGGAGCACATCGAGGAGGCCGGTATCCACTCCGGTGACTCCGCGTGTGCGCTGCCACCAATGACGCTGGGGCCGGAGGACTTGGAGCAGGTGCGCCGCTCCACTGCAGCACTCGCCTACGGCATTGGCGTGAAGGGCCTGATGAACGTCCAGTACGCGCTCAAAGATGATGTGCTCTACGTCATTGAGGCGAACCCTCGGGCCTCCCGCACGGTGCCGTTTGTGTCCAAGGCCACCGGTGTCCATCTGGCCAAGGCGGCCGCCCGCATCATGGTGGGGGCGACCATCTCCGAGTTGAAGTCCGAGGGAATGCTGCCCACCAGCTACGATGGGGCATCACTCCCGTTGGACTCGGCGATTGCCGTGAAAGAGGCGGTGTTGCCGTTTAACCGGTTCCGCCGCGCTGATGGGTCCATGCTGGATACCATCCTGGGTCCGGAGATGAAGTCCACCGGTGAGGTCATGGGGTTGGCCCCTAACTTTGGCGGTGCCTATGCCAAGGCAGAAGAAGGAGCATTTGGGCAGCTGCCCACCACTGGGACGGTGTTTGTGTCGGTGGCCAACCACGACAAGCGCACCCTCATCTTCCCCATCCAACAATTGGCTGAACTGGGCTTTAAGTTGTTGGCGACGGGAGGTACCGCCCAGATGCTCGCCCGAAACGGGGTGGAGTGTGAGGTCGTCGCCAAGGCTTCGCAGGTGCGGGATGGTCAAGCCGAGGTCTCCATTGTGGACAAGATTCTGGCCGGTGAAGTCGATCTCATCCTCAACACGCCGGCTGGGTCCTCTGGTGCCCGCCACGACGGCTATGAGATTCGTGCGGCGGCTGTGTCGATGGGGGTGCCGCTCATTACGACCGTTCAGGCTGTGACTGCAGCTGTCCAGGGCATTGAGGCGCGTGCGAATAGAGAGGTGACGGTGTTGCCCCTGCAGGAGCTCAACCACTCGGGGGCGACCACCCCGGCAGCACAGTCGCGGCAGCGGACGGCGGTGCACAATGGCTAACACAGGTGCCTATGTACCAGTCTTTGCTGATCGGTTGACCGCAGCCAGTGGCGTGCACTCGCGCCTGGTCGTCGGCATTGACCCGCACCCATATCTCCTCGATGAGTGGGGAATGGGGTTGGCCGGGTTCTCCCGCACCTGTGTGCGCGCCTTCGCCGGACAGGTGGCCATGGTCAAACCCCAGGTTGCCTTCTATGAGCAGGCGGGATCGCGCGGCTACTCTATCTTGGAGGAGATGATTGGGGCGTTTAGAGATGCTGGCACGCTCGTCCTCGCCGACGCGAAGCGCGGTGATATTGGCTCGACGATGAAGGCCTACGCAGGGGCATGGCTGATGCCCGGTGCGCCCCTGGAGGTAGATGCTCTGACAGTGAGCCCCTATCTCGGGGTCGGGGCATTGGCTCCGGCGTTTGAACTGGCTGCCGAAGCAGGAAAAGGCCTGTTTGTGCTGGCAGCGACATCAAATAAGCAGGCTGTCCGGTTGCAGACGGCGGTGACTGGTGATGACGTGATGGTCTCTCAGGCGGTGACTGATATCGTCGGAGCAGCTAATCGGCAATACTTTGCTGTGGGAGACGGGAACCGCATGGGCAGCTTTGGGGTAGTCCTTGGGGCCACCGTCAAGCAGCCTCCGGCCGTGAGCACTCTGCATGGACCGGTCCTCCTGCCCGGGGTGGGGGCGCAGGGGGCGACTGCAGAAGATGTGAGAAAACTCATGTCTGGGCACGTGGAGTGGGGTTTCCCCAATCAATCCCGATCTCTGTTAGAAGCCGGACCAGACCCCGCTGACCTGCTGAAAGCTGCAATTTCGGCGGGTAGAGACTATGGTGGTACGGCGGTGTAGGTGCCAGCACTTGGCAAATTGCTGGGACGATGTGAAAAATACTGCGATTTTCCGCGTGTTTTCCTCCCCGCAACGCCGCAAGTGCGTGGTACACTTCAACCGCAGATGCGCCACGGCGCATCGGAATGTAAGACTTTTTGAACAATCGAACGATTCGGAGGAATCATATGGCTCTCCCTCAACTGTCTCCCGAGGACCGCAAGAAGGCTCTGGACAAGGCGGCCAAGGCTCGCAAGAAGCGCGCTGAACTGAAGGAAAACCTGAAGAAGGGGCAGATCAAGCTCGATGCCGTCCTGAAGAAGGCGGACACCGACGAGATCATCGGCAAGACTAAGGTGTCGGCTCTCCTCGAGTCCATGCCGAAGGTGGGCAAGGTGAAGGCTCGTGAGATCATGGAGGATCTGAAGATTGCTCCGACGCGTCGTCTGCGCGGTCTCGGCGATCGTCAGAAGGCTGCCCTGCTCAAGCGGTTCGGATTTGGAGATTAATTTCATCCATGACTGATGTCACCCGTCAGGGGCGTTTGGTAGTACTCTCAGGCCCCTCGGCGGTAGGTAAATCAACCGTCGTCAGTCGCCTTCGAGAAAACATTCCCGATCTCTACTTCTCGGTGTCAATGACAACCCGGGACCCGCGTCCCGGGGAAGTAGACGGTCGGGATTATTTCTTTGTCTCAGCTGACCAGTTTCAAGCTCACATCGATGCAGGTGAAATGCTCGAGTGGGCGGATATTCACCACGGCCTGCAACGTTCGGGAACTCCCCGTGGCCCGGTGGAGGCGGCGCTGGCAGAAGGACGTCCGGTGCTCGTTGAGGTGGACCTGGCTGGGATGCGCAGTATCCGCGAACAGATGCCGCAGGCAGTGACGGTGTTCTTGGCTCCCCCCTCATGGGAGGAGTTGGTGAGACGGCTCACCGGCCGCGGCACTGAGTCCGAGGATGTTGTCAACCGCCGGTTGGAGACGGCTCGCGAGGAGATGGCGGCGCAGGATGAGTACGATGTTGTGATAGTCAACGACGATGTGGATACCGCTGTGGCGAAGTTGCAGTCGCTGATGTAGCTGTGGAATAATGGCTGATTTGGTATCACTGAACGATAACGGAGTTTTTAACGCATGAGTAGTGACAACAAGGCTGTCTTCGATCCGCCCAAGGGCATTGCCAATCCGCCGATTGATCAGCTGCTGGAGAAGGTAGATTCGAAGTACGCCCTGGTCATCTTTGCCGCCAAGCGTGCCCGCCAGATTAACAGTTACGGTCAGCAGCAGGACGAGGGTGTCTTTGAGTTCGTCGGTCCGCTGGTGCCTCCGGAAAAGGGTGAAAAGCCGCTGTCGATTGCGCTGCGTGAGATCAACCAGGGTCTCCTCGAATACGACGAGGGCTAATCGTGGCGCGCATCATCGTCGGAGTGACGGGGGGAATCGCGGCATACAAGGCATGCCAGGTGATTCGCAATCTCAGGGAAGCCGATGGTGGTGCCCACGATGTGACAGTCGTTCCCACAGAGAACGCTCTCAAGTTTGTCGGACGGGCAACCTTTGAGGCCCTGTCCGGCAACCCGGTGACCACCTCCGTTTTTGAGATGGTTGATGAGGTCCGCCATGTCTGGCTGGGCCAGCACGCAGATCTTGTGGTTGTTGTTCCGGCGACGGCAGACTTCTTAGCCCGGCTGACTGCAGGCCGCTCCGATGACCTATTGGCTGCGACGTGCTTGACGACGACCGCTCCGATCGTTGTCGCTCCGGCGATGCACACGGAGATGTGGCGCAACCCGGCAACCGTGGCCAATGTAGCGACCTTGCGCGAGCGGGGGATTACCGTGCTGGAACCGGCCTCAGGGCGGTTGACCGGCAAAGATTCGGGCCCGGGCAGGCTACCGGAGGCGGAACAGATTGTTCAGATGGCGCTGGCCCGCCTTGAGGGGGCGACGTTTCATCACACACTGGCTGGGGTGCGCGTTGTGGTCACTGCCGGTGGCACCCATGAGGCCATTGATCCCGTCCGGTTTATCGGCAACTCCTCGAGTGGGCGGCAGGGGTTTGCGTTGGCAGAGATGGCCGCCCAAATGGGGGCAGAGGTGACGGTCATTGCCGCCCACACTCACAGTGACCGGGTGCCGTTGGCGACCACACGGATCAACGTCTCCAGTGCCCGTGAACTGCGGGAGGCCACCCTATCGGCGGCGGCTGATGCCGATGTGGTCATTATGGCGGCGGCGGTGGCTGACTACCGTCCTGAGTCGGAGGCAACGGCGAAGCTGAAGAAGGGTGTCAATGATGACAGCTTGTCTCAGTTGCGTCTGGTGCGGAACCCGGATATCCTCGCGGACCTCGTTGCAGCGCGGGCTGAGGGGACCATTCATCCGCAGGTGATTGCCGGCTTCGCTGCCGAAACCGGAGACAGTGAACACACACCCCTCCAGTTGGGGCAGGAGAAGATTCTGCGCAAGGGGTGTGATCTGCTCATGGTCAACGAGGTGGGCAAGGACAAGGTGTTCGGGCAAACCACCAACGGCGGCTGGCTGATTGAACCGAGCGGTACGTTTACCCCGGTTCCAGTCGCCTCTAAATATCAGGTTGCGGATGTTATTTTGGGGCGTGTTAGCGGGTTACTGGACAATTTGCGCTCTTAGACAGCTTGGTCTATTTTGGGGGTTATGAATTACCGACTGTTTAGTAGCGAATCCGTCACCGAAGGCCACCCCGACAAAATCTGTGACCTCATCTCCGACACTGTCCTCGATGCCCTCCTGACAGAGGACCCCGATGCGAAGGTGGCCGTGGAAACCACCGTCAATACCGGGATTGTGCACGTCTTCGGGGAGGTGCGCACCTCAGGCTACGTCGAAATTCCCCAGCTTGTCCGCCAGCGACTGCGCGATATTGGTTTTACCTCCTCTGATGTTGGCTTTGACGGGTCGACCTGTGGGGTGATTGTGAGCATCGGCGAGCAGTCCTCGGAGATTCACGACGGTGTTGTCCACTCTGCGGAGGAACGCTCTGGCCAGCTTGGCGATGCCGATGACTCGCTGGGGGCGGGAGACCAAGGCCTTATGTTCGGATATGCGGACAGTGAAACCGATGAACTGATGCCGCTGCCCATCGCATTCGCCCACCGGCTGGCGAAGCGGTTAACCGATGTCCGCAAGCAGGGCATCGTCGACCACCTGCGCCCAGACGGAAAAACACAGGTGACCATCGCCTATGATGAGGCTAATAATGCCCAGTACATCGATACTATTGTCATCTCTACACAGCATGACCCCGGCGTGAGCCAGCAGTGGCTTGAGGACAACCTCGTCTCGCACGTGATCGAACCGGTTATTGCTGACCTGGGTATTGAACACCTCTACCAGGCTGACAAGCTGACTCTGCTGATCAACCCGTCGGGTTCGTTCATTCTCGGCGGTCCTGCTGGGGATTCCGGGTTGACCGGTCGCAAGATTATCGTTGACACGTATGGGGGCATGGCCCGTCACGGCGGCGGGGCCTTCTCCGGCAAGGACCCCTCGAAGGTGGACCGCTCTGCCGCCTATGCGCTGCGCTGGGTGGCCAAGAACATTGTTGCCGCAGGTCTAGCCTCACGCGTCGAGGTTCAGGTGGCCTATGCGATTGGGCGGGCAAAACCGGTGGGAATCTATGTGGAAACCTTTGGTACCGCCCAGCACGGATTGACCAATGAGGCGATCCAGGCAGCTGTGGAAGAGGTCTTTGACCTGCGTCCGGCGGCGATTATCCGCGAGCTGGATCTGCGGCGACCTATCTATGCACAGACTGCGGCCTATGGGCACTTCGGGCGTACCGACATTAGTGTGCCGTGGGAGGAGACGAACCGGGTCGATGCGTTGCGGGCGATCCTGTTACCATAACCAACTATGACTACAACCCGCCCACTGTCTTTCCATCAGCCGGTGGCGCGGGTTCTGCCACTTATGCAGGTCCCTCAGGTAGATCGCCTGTTTGACTATGCTGTGCCCGCAGAACTGGACCAATCAGCTCAACCGGGGGTGCGGGTGCGCATCCACTTCCACGGGCGGCGAATTGTCGGCTTCATCTATGAGCGGGCAGACGAACCCGAGTTCGAGGGTGACCTGCTGCCCATCGATTCGGTCATCGCCCCCGATATTGTTTTACCTGCGCGCAGTCGCCAACTGGTGGATAGCCTCGCCGCCCGCTACGGTTCCACCCGTGCTGACATTGTTCGCCTCGCCGTCCCACCCCGTCACACTGCAGCTGAACAGGCTGACACCACGACCAGCTGGGACGAGTTGGGGGAGGTGGCAGAACCCGATCTCTCCGAATGGGCGCAATATCAGTTTGGGATGAGCTTTGTTGATGCGGTAGTAGGTCGGCGTGGCCCACGGGCGGCGTGGCAGTGGCTTCCCTCCCGCGACTGGACTGAGCCACTGGCAGCGCTCGCCACCAAGATAGCCAAGGATGGGGGAGGAGTCCTCATCGTGGCCCCTACCAGTCGCATGGTGGCTGGGATTGTTGCTGCGCTGCGTGTCCACCTGTCCGCTGCCCAGGTTACCGTTCTTGAAGCTCAACTTGGCCCCCAGGCCCGGTACCGCCGGTACCTGTCTGTGCTACACGGCCAGGGGCGGATCGTCGTCGGTACCCGGGCGGCAGCCTATGCGCCCGTTGTCGATCTCGCTCTGGCGGTCTGCCTGGACGATATCGACGATAACCACAAGGACACCCGTCAACCCTACCCCCATGTTCGTGATGTGCTTGCTGTTCGAGCGGCAGCAGAACACGCTGCCCTGATCGTCGGCGGTTACGCCCGCAGTGCCGAAACTCAACAGCTCGTCGAATCTGGGTGGATGAATTCCCTACCTCCCGCAACGGATGCGCTCAGCCGCCACCTGCCTCATGTTTACCCGGCCGGGGGCGGGCGTATCCCACCCGTGGCCTATCAGCGCATGCTGGACACATTGAGTGCCGGCGGGAGCGTCCTCGTTCAGGTGCCACGCACCGGTTACGCGCCGGCCATCGCCTGTCATCAGTGTGGCAGTCCCGCCCGGTGCCCCTATTGTGGTGGGCCTCTCCAGCTCACCGGCCACGGCGACACACCGGCCTATCCCTCCTGTCGCTGGTGTGGGCGACCAGATACCCACCACCACTGTGATGTGTGTGGCAGCAGTGGCCTGCGTCCGGTGATTAAGGGAACTGACCGAACAGCTGAAGAACTCGGTCGCGCCTTCCCCGGGGTTCCCGTTATCAACTCGTCCGGTGATGACATCACCGACACTGTCACCTCAGGCAAGAAACTCGTTATCGCCACTCCCGGTGCAGAACCAACCATTGAGGGCGGCTTCACACTCGTTGTCCTGCTGGATACGTGGCTCCTGCTCAGCGGCAGTGACCTGCGCTCCCACGAACAAGCCCTGGCCAGCTGGATGAACGCTGCCAGTCGCGCCCAGGCGAAGGCCGATGTGATCATTGCTGCCGACCCGTCACATCCCGTTGTGCAGGCTCTCGCGCGGTGGGATGCAGTCGGAGCAGCAGCTAGAGAGCTGGCCGCCCGTCGGGATGTGAACTTCCCCCCAGCTGTTGTCTTTGTCGCCATCGATGGCTCCTCGCGCACGGTCCACAGTTTTGTTCACAGCATTGAGTTTCCGGACGGCTGTGAACTCCTGGGACCGGTGGAAATGCCCGCATTCGAGCGCCTGCCCGCCGATTACGACATTGCCCGCTCCGGACGCCCCCAGCGTATCCTCGTCCGTTGCCCCCTCAGTCAGCGGAGCCAACTCACCGAACACCTCCACGCGGCGATCGGGGCGCGGATTGCCCGCCGGGAAACCGAGCCACTGCGGGTCCAGGTAGACCCGCGCCACATTGGCTGACTAGACTGGTTCACCATGCAATTGGAGATTCGACTGATGGGCGACCCCGTCTTGCGCAGTGAAGCCACCGACATTGAGACAGTCGATGACACAACCCGCCGCCTCATCGCAGACATGCTCGAGACCATGGATGCAAACGAGGGGGTAGGGTTGGCGGCCAACCAGGTGGGGGTGCTCAAACGAGTCTTCGTCTACGACTGCTCCACCGAGGACACTCCACTGCGTGGGGCGATCGTCAACCCCGTCTGGGAACCAGTTGGAGACGAAACCCAGATCGGACCGGAGGGGTGCCTATCCATTCCCGGAATTATGGAGGAGACCGAACGCTACAACCATGTTCGTGTCACCGGCCTGAATGAAAACGGTGAACCAGTGGACATGGAGGCCACCGGGCTGATGGCTCGCTGTATCCAACACGAGACTGACCACCTCGACGGGATCCTGTTTCTCAAGCGGTTGAAGCCGGAGGACCGCCGCCACGCCATGGAGATTATCCGCGCCTCCGACTGGTTCAACCAGGACTAAAAAAGGGGAACCACCATGCGTATTGTCTTTGCCGGAACCCCCACTCCAGCACTGGTGACCTTGCAGGTGCTCGTCGCCTCCCACCACGATGTTGTCGGTGTCATCACGATGCCCGATGCCCGGCGGGGGCGCGGGCGCAGTCTGCATCCGTCGGCGGTCGGTGACTATGCCGAAGGGTTGGGAGTTCCCGTGTTTAAACCTCAGACCGTGCGCGGCAACGAGGAACTCTATACGCAGGTTAAAAACCTGCAGCCGGAGGCGATTGTCGTGGTGGCCTACGGGGCCCTCATCGCCGAACCGTTCCTCTCCCTACCCCAGCACGGATGGCTCAATGTGCACTATTCCCTGCTGCCAGCCTGGCGGGGGGCTGCTCCGGTCAACGCCGCCATCGCCCACGGGGATGCAGAAACCGGTATTTCCATCTTCCGGTTGGATGCGGGATTGGATACCGGCGATCTTCTCACCCAAGTCAGTGAGCCAATCCAGACCACAGACACAGTAGACAGTTTGCTGGAACGGTTGGTGTACATCGGTGCGCAGGCACTCGTCGACACGCTCGACAGCTTGGAGGCCGGCACAGCCACCCTCACCCCCCAGCCCGACAACCTGGACCCAGCCACCGCCTATGCACCCAAGCTCACCACCGCCGACTCCCGGATCGACTGGACCCAGCCAGCCGAGGTAATTGACCGACAGATCCGTTCAGTCACCCCAACACCTGGTGCCTGGACAACGTGGGCGCAGGTCGGTGGAGAACCAGAGCGAGTCAAACTGGGGCCAGTCCACCTGGTCCGTTCACCAGAAGCAGAAGCTCCTGCACCACTCAACCCCGGGCAGGTGAGCATTCTCTCCGGCAAACAACCTCGGGTGTGGGTGGGCACGGGCACCGACCCCGTCGAGCTCGATCACGTGCAGGTGCCCGGAAAGAAGATGATGGCCGCTGACGCGTGGGCACGCGGAGTCCATGAGCAGGAAGGAATAGTGTGGCAGTGAGTAAAGGATTCCGTTCCCGGACACCCGCCAGTGAAGAGGCTGCCCGCCAGGCAGAGACTGCCCCGAAGAGAAAACCCCGCCACGGTGATCAGGCCAGGGGCAGGCAGGACAACCACCGCAAAAAAGATGCCCGCCACCCGCAGGCACGCGTGGACCTGCCCCGCCAGACCGCCTACGACGCACTCCACGATGTCTTTGTCGACGGGGCCTACGGCAACATCGCCGTCAACAAGCGCCTGCGCAGCTCCGGATTGAACGGACGCAACGCCGCCTTCGCCACAGAGATCTCCTATGGGGTCATGCGCACCGTCGGAGTCCTCGATGAGATCATCGCCGACTGCTCCACCCGGCCCATCGACGAGCTCGACGACGCCGTACTCATCAGCCTGCGCATGGGCATCTATGAAATTCTGTACATGCGGGTAGAAGACCACGCCGCAGTGAGCACCACCGTCGAGTTGGCTGCCGCCAACGCCCACAACGCCTCCGCCGGGATCAAAGGGTTTGTCAACGCCATTCTGCGCACCGTCACCCGCACCAGCCTGGACGAATGGATAAAAAAACTTCAACCAGACGGGGAGGTAGCAGCAATGGCCTTCGCCACCGCCCACCCCGAATGGATCGCCGAGAGCTTCGTACGCATCCTCGGGATTGAAGGCGCGCGAGAAGAACTCATCGCCGATTCACAGCGCCCCCGTGTACACCTCGCCGCCCGCCCCGGCGAAATCACCCAAGAAGAGCTCGCCTTAAGCTGCGGGGGAGAAGAAGGCACCTATTCCCCCTACGCGGTGTATCTACCCAAGGGCAACCCAGCGAAGG
>R14__coassemble_1031_pt1 | contig 15475 bp, 14 predicted proteins | sample R14__metabat2_low_PE_014 | metagenome-assembled genome bin R14
TTCTCGGGTGTCCAGTTGGATACGACTGTAGCCTAATCGGCGGCGGATACCCATTCCGGGCCGATCCAGTCTGGTCCCGCTCGAACCCCGGGCTGAACCACGGGCCTCCTCGCGTAGGGGAGGGGGGTGAAATTTTTGACCTGCAGTAGCAGGTTTTATGCCCCCGGCTACGCGAGGAGGGCCAGGGTTGGAGTCGAGATTGGGGCCAGGAGGGCAGGAAGCCAGGTAGAGAAAGGCCCCCACAGGAAAACCTGCAGGGGCTGGGCACTCGGCCCTTGGGGCCGGGGTACCTGGCACTGGGGAGTGCCGGGGTTGTGCTAGCGCTTAGGCGGCGGAAGCCTGCTCGATGGCAGCCTTCATGTCTGCGGTAGCGGTATCCACATCCTTGTCACCGTTGATGGCGGCATAGGCGTTGTCCTGAATCGCCTTCGAGATGGCGGTGTAGAACGGGGAGACCGGACGCGGGGCAGCAGCATCCAGCGACTGCTTGAGCGCGGTCATGTAGGGGAACTGCTCAATGATCGCCGGATCCTCGTAGATGGAGGCGAGCACCGGCGGGAAGGAGGCTTCCGCAAAGGCCTTCTGGTTGTCGGCGTTGACAACGAACTTCATGAAGTCCAAGGCAGTGGCCTTGTACTCAGAGTTGATGTTGATGGCGTTGTTGTAGCCACCCAGTGTGGAAACCCCCACACCGTTCTCACCGACGAGCGGCTGAACCTCAAAGTTCAAGCCGGCCTTCACCGCGTTGTCGTACATGTACGGCCAGTTGATGGCGTAGGCCACCCGGCCCTCAGTGAAGGCCAGGTTGGTCTCTTCCTCGGTGGCGGAGGTGGACTCACCGGAGATGGTGCCATCGGCGACACCATCGACAAGGGCCTGCAGGCCAGCCTTGGAGCCGTCGGCATCCACATTCGGCGTGGTGCCGTCATCGGCGAGGATGGAGCCACCCCAGCCCTCCATGAAGCCGGCCGTGTTCACAGTCAAGCCCTCATACTGCTTGAGCTGGGTGATCAGGCAGTCCGTTTCAATGCCCTCACAGGATGCCTGCAGTTCAGCCCACGTTGCCGGGGCGGTGGCCACCTGGTCGGTGTTGCGGAAGAGGAGCTGGCCGTTCGTGTTCATCGGCAGGCCGTAGAGGGTGCCGTTGTAGGTGGCGGACTCCACTGTGGCCGGCAGGAGGTCGGTGGTATCGGTGGCCAGGTCGCCGGTGAGTGGGGCAACCCACTGGTTGGCGGCGAACTCACCGGTCCACACCACATCCAGGGCCATCACGTCATACTCACCAGAACCGGCCTGCAGGGACTGCACCAGCTTTTCGCGCTGAGCATCGGCCTCCTGGCCGAGGTCGGCGAAGGTGACCTGCTCATCGGGGTGTTCAGCATTCCAGGCATCGATGATCGGGGTGATCTTGTCCTTGTCGTTGGAGCCCATCGCAAAGGTGATCGGACCGCGATCGCCACCGGCGGCATTGGCCACGGAGGAGGCGGCCGAGCTGACGGCATCGGTGGCATCGGTGACGGTGCCGGAAGAGCATCCGGCCAGCGCCAACCCGGCGACAGCGAGGATGCTACCAAGTCCAGTAATGAGTTTACGGCTCATGAATTTTCCCTTCCTGTTTGGAGACTGGTTGCTACCAGCGTACCGGTTATGGCCACTACAGGTGGGAAAACGCGCCGGTTAGTCACTCCAGGCGCATACCGGTGGCCAGATCAAACAGGTGTGCTTTGGATTCATCCAGACCAAAGGTGACACTGTCGCCGTGGTTGGGGTGGGTGTCCTCCCGGACCCGACACACCAGGCTGACTGTGGGATCTGACTGCGGGTGAGCATAGACAAACGCCTCATTGCCCAGCTCTTCGACGAGGTCCACCACCACCGGGATGAGGCGCAGTCCGGGATTGTCAGTGCCCGCACCGGTGACCACGCAGACATCATCGGGGCGGATCCCGTAGAGCACTCGTCCGTGGCTGGGCACATCCGCCTCAAAGAGGTTCATCGCCGGAGAGCCAATGAATCCGGCGACAAACGCATTGATTGGATGGTTGTACAGGTTCTGTGGGGTGTCCACCTGTTGGAGCACCCCCTGGTTCAGGACGGCCACCCGGTCGCCCATCGTCATCGCCTCCACCTGGTCGTGGGTGACATAGACGGTGGTGACATGGAGGCGCTTTTGCAGGGCGGCAATCTCCGAGCGGGTCTGTACACGCAGCTTCGCGTCCAGGTTAGACAGCGGCTCATCCATGAGGAACACCTGCGGGCTGCGCACAATTGCCCGGCCCATCGCCACACGTTGGCGCTGTCCGCCGGAGAGGTCCTTGGGCTTGCGGTCCAAGAACTCGGTGAGGCCGAGAATCCGGGCGGCTTCAGCGACCTTTGCATCGATCTCCTGCTGCGGCATCTTCGCCAGTTTCAGGGAGAAACCCATGTTCTTGGCCACACTCATGTGTGGGTACAGTGCATAGTTCTGAAACACCATGGCAATGTCGCGTTCTGCAGGTTCCTCGTCGGTGACATCGTTCTCACCGATGAAAATCTGCCCCTCACTGACTTTTTCCAGTCCGGCGAGGGCGCGCAGGGTGGTTGACTTTCCGCAGCCGGAGGGGCCAACGAGAACTAAGAACTCCCCATCGGCGATGGTCAGGTTGAGCTCACTCACACTGGGGGAGTCTGCGCCGGGGTAGGTGATTGTGACATTGCGGAAGTCGACTGAAGCCATGTGCGACAGTCTAGTTGACCAGCTCGGCTTTGGTGAGCTAGTTCACGCAGCGTGGGCCGTCACCACCGGCGGTGATGGTCGGTGTCAGCTGGCCTTCCACGGCCATGCCCTCTTGCCCCACAATATTGGGTGTGGCACTGAGGGAACTCTCGGCTGCGTCGGTGGTGGTGCCGGTACCGTCGGCGAGGGGGCCGGCGTAGTCGGTGTGGATGATGACGGCGACTTCACCATCGCCCAGCGTGTCGGAGACAGTGATCGGTAGCCCACCGAGCTCGGCGGCGAGAGCCCGAGCATCCGGGTCGTTGCTACCCGCTGCTGGGCTGACGATGAGTTGTGAGTTGGTGTACAGCCCGTCCTGTGCATTGGCTACTTCGCTGACGGGCAGGTTGCGCTGGGTGAGGTAGTCGCCGAGGCGGGCACCCTGGCCGTCGATTCCGGAGGCGTTGTACACGTAGACGGAGGTGAGGGAGGGGAAGGTGGTCGTCGGCAAGCCGGTGGGGGCGGCGGAGGTGGACTGGTCGGCCCCGGCGGTGTCCTTGTCGCCGAGGGTATCGGCAAAGAACTTGTGGACCTCGACGGTGTCCACGGTGACTACGGATTCGCCGTAGTCGCCCACTCCGTCGATGGAGGTGACCGGGATGGTGTCAAACCGGACGTTGCCGCCGACGAGGTTTTGCAGTTGGGTGGCCATGGACATGATGTCCCAGCCGTCGTCGATGATCACTGATCGCTTCGCCGCCGCAGCCAAGTCAGTGAGCTTCGTCGGGTTGGTCAACACGTCCGAGGAGAGCACTTTTTGCACCAGCGATGCCGCATAGGCCTGTTGCCGGACAATCCGGTCCAAGTCGCCGCGCTGGAGGCCGTGGCGTTGGCGAACAAAGGCGAGGGCTTCGCCCCCGGAGAGGGTGTGCACACCAGCGGTAAAGTTCGCCCCGGAGAACTCATCGTAGGTATCGTTGAGCAGGCACACGTCCACCCCGCCGACAGCATCGGTGAACAGGGCAAAGCCGAGCAGACCGATCTCTGCGTAGTGGTCAACGGTGATGCCGGTCAAGTCACTGATGGCGTTGATGAGGCCGCGTCGACCGGCCTCAGCCCCGGCTTCAAAGAGGGCGCGCTCGTTGGTGACACCTTCGGCGGCCAGTTCGTCGCGGGCCTGCTGCATGTAGTAGAGGTACACGCCGTTGATCTTGGTGTTGCCCATCTCCGGCTCGTTGATATAGGTATCGCGGGGGATGGAGATGGCGGTGGCGGAGGAGCCGTCGTTGGGCACGCGGATGACCATCATCGTGTCCGTGTTGTTGTTCTCCTCATCGCCGGCGTGGAGGAGCGCGATTTCCTCATCGGTGAGCGGGTTGCCCTGCGCGTCGGAGCGGGAATCGGAGCCGACGAGGAGAATGTCGGTGGCCCCGTCGCGGGCGCGCTGGAGGCCGCCACCCTCGCCGAGTTCCAGGTTGGAGGCACCGGCGATCTGGGAGCCGACTTTGCCCACTGAGTAGTAACCGAAGGCGGAGAAGATGAGCACGATGACTGCGAGTACTGCGAGTGTGCCACGTAAGGTGGCCGAACCGGCCTGTGTCAGGGGAGCTTGGCGTTGAGGGGCAGCGTGGATCTGGCGCGAGTGGCGGTACCGATTAGACGCTGTAGACACCATCTGCTCCCTTCTGTGAGGCGATCTCGAACTTGGAGCCTATTGTGCACCAGTTTAGCAATCAGTGCCAACGTAGCCCGAGTGCGGAGGTTGACTGTGTAGGATAGTGGACTTGTGAATGTTCCTCTTGCAGTAGTCACGGTGACGTATTCGCCCGGTGAGCACTTGGCTGAGTTCATTGAATCAGCGCGCACAGCTACCGAGCAGCCGATTGTGGTGGTGCTGGCGGACAATGGGTCAACCGATGGGGTGCCGGAGGCGGCGGCTCATGCCTCCGACGGGTCGGTGGTGTTCTTGCCCACGGGGGCGAATGTGGGGTACGGGACGGCGATCAATCTGGCTGCTGAGGCACTGCGGGACCAGCGTGAAGCCGGGCTGATTGACCCAGACTTTTTCCTGGTGGCCAATCCCGATGTGGTGTTTTCACCGGGGTCAGTAGATACCCTTATCCAGTGTGCGCGCCGGTGGCCCAATGCGGCCGATGTGGGTCCGCTCATCGTGGAGCCGGACGGGTCGTTCTATCCGTCTGCGCGGGCGGTTCCCACCCTCAAGAATGGGGTTGGGCATGCGTTGTTTGGGTCGATTTTTCCGAACAATCCGTGGACCAGTATGTATCGGCGGGAGTCGGATATGACCAGGGAGCGCCCGGCGGGGTGGCTGTCTGGGTCGTGCTTGCTCATTCGCTGGGATGCCTTTGATGAGGTGGGCGGGTTTGATGAGCGCTACTTCATGTATATGGAGGATGTGGATTTGGGGGATCGGTTCGCCCGGGCCGGTTACGTCAATGTGCTGTGTGCTCAGGCAACGATCACCCACGCCCAGGGGCATGCGGCGGGCAAGCATGTGGAGACGATGGTTCCGGCGCACCATGAGAGCGCCTACCGGTTCCAGGCGGACCGGCATGCGCACCGGTGGCAGTTGCCGTTGCGGGTGGCCCTCTGGGTGGGGCTGAAGGTGCGGGCGTTGCTCGCTGTTGCTTTGCGACGCTCACCGTAGCGCCACTGACCGATAGAGGTAGAGCCACTGACCGATAGAGACTTTATTGAAGCTAAGGAGTATGTACCGTGAGTGAACAGGATATGTCACAGGTTGATGCCGTTGTGCTCGTCGGCGGCAAGGGGACGAGATTGCGGCCGTTGACCGTGCAAACCCCGAAGCCGATGCTGCCGACGGCGGGATTCCCCTTTCTCTCCCACTTGCTGTCAAGAATCCAGGCCGCTGGGATCACTCACGTTGTTCTGGGGACATCGTTCAAGGCAGAAGTCTTTGAGAAGTACTTTGGTGATGGTAGTGACCTGGGGTTAGAGATTGAGTACTGTGTGGAGGATGAGCCGCTGGGTACCGGTGGGGGCATCCGCAACGTGCTCGACCGATTAACACACGAGACGGTGATGGTCTTCAACGGTGATGTGTTGGCGGGAACGGATTTGCGCACGTTGGTGGCAGCACACCGGGAGAAAGATGCCGATGTCACTTTGCACCTGGTGCATGTGCCGGACCCGAGTGCGTTTGGCTGTGTTCCGACGGACTCATCTGGGCGTGTGGAGGCGTTCTTGGAGAAGACGGAGGATCCGCCGACCGACCAGATCAATGCTGGCTGTTATGTGTTCAAACGAGAGATCATTGCGGGGATCCCGGCTGGTCGGCCGGTGTCAGTGGAGCGCGAGGTCTTTCCGGGGTTGTTGGAGGCTGGGCGACGCGTCTTTGGGCATGTGGATATGGCCTATTGGCGGGATATGGGCACGCCGATGGACTTTGTTCGTGGATCCTCTGACCTCGTGCGCGGCATTGCCCCCTCGCCGCTGTTGGCGGGCAAGCAGGGGGAGAGTCTGGTTGATCCGTCAGCGGGGGTGAAGGATGGGACGTATCTGCTCGGCGGCACTGTCGTGGGGCGTGGCTGCGAGATTGGGGCGGGGTGCCGCCTTGATGCCACCGCTGTCTTTGACGGGGCAGTCATCGAGGCCGGTGCGGTGATTGAGAATTCAATCATCGGTGAGGGTGTCCATGTTGGGGCAAATGCGCGAATTTCTGGCTGTATTATTGGTGACGGTGCGCGCATTGGTGCCCGCTGTGAGCTGCGCAATGGTCTGCGACTGTGGCCAGGAGTGGAGATTCCAGACAAGGGTATCCGGTTTTCTTCCGATGCCTAGTCTGGCTTAGCATCACCGACTCAGTGCCTCAGCCTTGACACGCCGATGATGTGGTCTATTGCTCGGGGTACCACAATATGTAGTACCCCCGGCCATCACCCCTGTCGTGTGACTAGAGTGAATACTGTGATTCATGGGGTGAAAATCGTGGAATTTTTCCCAAACTTCCCAGAATCTGACGATGAGAGGTTGACTGCATTTTGTGGTTCAGTGGATAATCACAGTCATGTAACACCACGGGTGTAACCCGCCGATATCCGGTGGGCGAAACCCGTCGACGTTAAGCAAGTTGGCTGGCTCAGTCGCTGGCACACCGACTCACAGAAAGGAAGTGGCCATGGAAGAGATGTACGTTCTCCCTGGTGTCGATTCTGCTGAGTCCGATACCGCCCGTCGCGACGCATTCGTCGAGGGGCTCAGCTTCAATGAACTCTTCGCCGCTATCGAGCAGGAGTGGCAGGATCAAGCCCTGTGTGCACAGACTGATCCGGAGGCATTCTTCCCCGAGAAAGGTGGCTCCACCCGGGAGGCCAAGCGCATTTGCAAGGCCTGCGCAGTCCGCGATGATTGCCTCGAATATGCGCTTGAACACGATGAACGCTTCGGCATCTGGGGTGGTCTCTCCGAGCGTGAGCGGCGGAAGCTGAAGAAGAAACTGGGCTAAAAGTAGGTCAAACCTAGTCTAGGGAGGGGTCAATGTCGCGCGGATCCACGCCGACGTAATTGGCAACCAGGATCACCAACACCTCGTGGATGATCTCATCGAGCAGTTCTTTCCTGTCACCGGATTCACGGGCATCGTTGGCACGGTTCATAATCGGGGCGCGGAAGAGCACAAGATGCGGACGAATCGGATGGCCGTGCCGGTCAACACCGGTGGGAATGATCCTGCCCAACGGAACCGGCCCGTCGGCGACAATATCGTCTGAGGCAAGAATCTCATCAGGGCTGAGATTCATCCGAGGCACGATATCCACCGCCAAATCCACCGTCGACAGTTCATCCGGAAACATCTCCACCAGTGGCCCGTAGGCAGCCAATACGGCCGCATCAAACTGCTGAGAACCAGTCCGATAGGCTGGCACGTCATGGGGAAGTAGCTGGCCACGGAGACCGCGCCCATGCCGGTCACGGTGCGGCGGGAAACGACGTGTGGAGGGGTCAACCATGGTCTCACAGTCTAGTTGTAGACTTGTCCGATGTGAGTACATTTCGCCGCTGCAGCAGACCGGGTTGTGGGCGTCCCGCTGTTGCCACCCTCTCCTATGCGCACGCGGAGTCCACGGCCTTCATCGGGCCACTGGCCCCCACGTCCTCCCCGCATGCCAGGGACTTGTGCGAAAAGCACGCCGCCTCCGTCTCCGTCCCCGTCGGCTGGCAACTGGTCACAGTCGAGGAGGACGACTTCTTTGACGACGAGGACCTCACAGCCCTCGCAGAGGCCGTCCGTGAAGCCGGTCGAAACACCTCCGGCCTGCAAATAAATCCCTCCACGCACCCGGACGAGGGGGCTCAGTACAATGACGGCGGCGGACGACACCGGCGGGAGGGACACCCTGCGCTACGCAAGCGTGCTGAGACGGCCGAAACCACGACGCGCCGGGCTCACCTGCATGTCGTTCGAGATAGTGAGTGAAGAGCGAGGAAGAAATATGAGCACCGATGACACGATGGCAGACAAGGTAGCTCGCGCCATCAAGGCCTACGATATTCGCGGCATCGTCGGCGAGGAGATGACTGAGGACTTCGTCGCCGCCTGCGGGGCAGCCTTCGGCGAACTCATGCGCACGGAGGGAGCGGACACTGTCATCGTCGCGCACGATATGCGCACCTCCTCACCGGTGTTGGCGGAGGCGTTTATCACCGGTGTACTCTCCCGTGGGGTCAACGTCTCCATGATCGGCCTGGCCTCCACCGATGAGATGTACTGCGCCAGTGGACTGTGGAACTGCCCGGGCGCAATGTTTACAGCCTCACACAATCCTGCCCAATACAACGGCATCAAGATGTGTCGCGCCCAAGCCAAGCCGATCGGAGCAGAGACGGGTCTGCGCACGATTGCTCAGTGGCTGGTCGAGGGGCTGCCCGCCTACACGGGCCCAACGGGCACGCGCACTGAGCGCCCGATGCTGGAAACATACGGTGAGTTTGTGCGCTCACTCGTGCCCATGGGTCAGAACCGGCCGCTGACAGTAGCCGTGGATGCGGGCAACGGAATGGCTGGCCACACCGTCCCTGCGGTATTTGCTGGACTGCCGGTTGACGTGCGCCCACTCTACTTTGAGCTCGATGGCACCTTCCCCAACCATGAGGCCAATCCGCTGGATCCCAAGAACCTTGTTGACCTGCAAGCCTTTGTGCGAGAGACCGGTGCAGATATCGGGTTGGCCTTTGACGGCGATGCCGACCGCTGCTTTGTTGTGGATGAACGCGGCGAACCAGTCTCCGCCTCGGCTATCTGTGCCCTCATTGCCACCCAGTATCTTCAGCGCCAGCCCGGCTCCACCATCATCTACAACGTCATCACCTCGCGCGCGGTCCCGGAAATTGTGTCAGAAAATGGCGGGACACCGCTGCGCTCTCGGGTTGGACATAGCTTCATCAAGGGGCTGATGGCTCAGTCCGGTGCGGTCTTTGGTGGTGAGCACTCCGCCCACTACTACTTCTCTAACTTCTTCAATGCTGACTCGGGGATCGTCGCTGCCCTCCACGTGCTTGCAGTCTTGGGTGGGCCCGGCAACCCCGAGCACCTGCCACTGTCGGAATTGATGGCCACCTACACCCGCTACGCTGCTTCCGGGGAAATCAATACCCGGTTGGCCGGGGCAGACGAGCAGGCGGAAAAGACGGCTGCAGTGCTCGACCACTTTGCTGACCGCATCGGAGAGGTTGACCGCCTCGACGGGGTAAGTGTCTTTCTCAAGGGCACCGATGCGTGGTTTAATCTGCGTGCCTCTAACACAGAACCCCTGTTGCGCCTCAATGTGGAGGCGCGTACCCCCGCAGAGGTCGATGCCTTGGTTGAGGAGGTACTCGCGATTGTTCGCCAGTGATCAGGTGGAAGCTGAGGTACGTCGGTTCTTCTCCCTCGCCCAAGAGGGCGCACAGGTGCGCGCTGTAGCTACCTGGGTGCGCGACGGCAGCTTAGATAGCCTTGCCGGTTTCTCCCCGCGTGCACTGGTGATCGTCGCTGTCGATCGTCTCACCCGGGCCGCTGTGGATATGGTTCTGTCCCTGAATCCCGCAATCCCCTTTCCGGCCTGCGTGGTGGACACAGTGCCGTCCTTTATCGGTCCCCTCGATATCGTGGTGATTGCTGGTGAGTGCCTAGACATTGAGCGCATCCAACAGGCCGCTGAACGGGCGGTGCAGGTGGGTGCAGCCACTGTAGTCATCGCTGCCGCCGATCTCCCCCTCCCAGACGAGGTGCTTCGCCCGGAGGAGATACCGTTTGGGGCGGACTACTCGGTGGCGAAGATTGCGGCCACACTGGCGGCAGTGCTCTCCGGACCGGGCGAGCATACGGCGGTGATGGTAGAGCAACTTGCCCGAGAACTTGATGACGAGATCGCAGCGGTCCACCCGGAGCGCGGCATTGAAATCAATGCCGCCAGGCAGTTGGCCGAACTCTACACGCGGGGCCCTATCGCGCACGCCGGGATGCCACCACTGACTCGCCTGTTGGCCGAGCAGTGGCTGCACAGTGGGTGGGTGAGTGCGGTAGTGCCTGCTCAACTTTCAGTAGATACGGCTGCCGCCCCGGATGTGGCATGGACAACGATTGGCTGGGATGGCTCAGCGGGGCGGGGTATCGAGCAAACCGTGGATTCGGACGGGGCAAGTGACCTTGCTCGGGCGCTCCGGTATTATATTCGCGCAGCAGCAGCACCCGTGATGGAAGTCGAGCAATGGACAGATTAGTTGGCTCCCCTCAGCACTATGCGTGGGGTTCTCGGACAATGATCCCTGAGCTCATCGGTGCTGCCGAGGAATCCGCACAGCCGCTGGCTGAACTCTGGTTCGGAGCCCACCCCGCCAACCCGTCGACTCTCGCCACAACCGGCGAAGATCTGCTCACTGTGATCGATCGGGATCGGGTCTTCGCCCTTGGCCCGAACCAGGCACGGCTGCCATTCTTGGTCAAAATACTGGCCGCTGAGCAGCCGCTATCTCTCCAGGCCCACCCCTCGAAGGAGCAGGCTGAGCTGGGCTTCGCGGCTGAAAACGCAGCGGGTATTCCAATTACTGCACCCGAACGCAATTTCCGCGATGACAATCACAAACCGGAACTGCTCATTGCCCTCACACAATTTAGAGCCCTTGCCGGTTTCCGGCGCATCGGTCAGGTCAGGGAACTGTTCACCGCATTCTCGTGTCCGCAGCTAGACACCTACAAACTGATGGTCAGCGGTGACGAAGAGGAGGGGTTGCGGGCACTGCTGACCACGTGGGTGTCCATCCCGCAGACAGCCCGCACAGAGCTCATTGCCGCTGTGATGGAGCAAATTGACCGCTTTGTTGAGCGCTCCGCAGCTCACCCGAACCAAGCCCAAGCGTGGATTCTCGATGTCGCCACTGTGATTCAGCAGTTGTATGAGCAGTACCCAGATGACATTGGGATTGTGGTGAGCCTCTTGCTCAATGTGATCACCCTGCAGCCAGGGGAGGCGATGTTTGTTCCGGCCCGTCAGTTGCACAGTTATGTGCATGGGCTGGCCGTTGAGGTGCAGGCCAACTCCGACAATGTCCTGCGTGGCGGGTTGACCGGCAAGCACGTTGATGTCCCGGCACTGGTCAAACTGCTGGACTTCACCTCCTTGCCGGATCCGCGTATCCTGCCCACTGACGATGGCGACTACCCAGTGCCAACCGAGGAATTCCAGGTGCATCGGATCGCGGCCAGTGGTGGCACGAAGCTGCCGGACGGCAGTCCACTCATCGCCGTCTGTGTATCCGGCAGTCACACATTTTCTGCTGTTGATGGCACACAGTGTGAACTTCGCCCAGGTGAGGGGCTGTGGTCTCCGGCGAAGTCGGCCCCCCTCACGGTGTCTGGGGATGGCGTGTCCTTCGTGGTCACAGCAAAAACTCTCGCCCAGTCAGAGAGAACGTGTTAGCGTCTGTAGTGAGTATCAGTACTCGGACGGTCCAAGTCACAAGGAGGAAGCGATATGGGAGCATGGGACCTCACCGTTTTGAACGAGCCTGACAACGAAGAATTCCTCGATGAGCTCGCTACCCTTGAGGGTGAAGACCTCGTCACTGGCGTGTTAGATGCTGTCTTGCTGGTGACTAAACAGCATTCAGATCGCCCGGAGGATCGCACCAACGCTGAGGTAGCGGCGACGATTGCCGCCCTGTGGAATGGTGCACCGTATTCGGCATCGGATGCCATTGAGAACTATCCCTTTGTCCTCGACCCGGACTATGACATCGAGGAGGATGTGATGGACGCTCTCCGAGAGGCCAGCGTTGAGGTACTCGAGGCCGCCGACACGGAGAATGACGTGGACCCCTACATCGAGGCTCTCAGCTGAGGCTCCGGTGAATCTGCGCGATGATTATTGCCGTTGAGGGGATTGATGGGGCGGGGAAGAACACGCTCGTGCACGCCCTACAAGCACGGTTTCCGGCCACAGTGCTGTCTTTTCCGCAGTATGAGACCTCCGATGCCGCGCGGGTGGCGCGCCTGGCACTGTACGGGAAAATGGGGGACCTCACCGATTCTCCGTACGCGATGGCTGCACTGTTTGCTCTCGATCGGGCTGCCGCGCGCGAGCAGCTCGTTGCCGCTGCGGCCTCGCCAGATTCACTGCTGATCTGTGATCGCTACGTCGCCTCAAATGCGGCCTACACAGCGGCCCGGCTGGAGGACATGGCAGCGGCACAGTGGATCTACCACCTGGAGTTTGAGACCCTGGGATTGCCCATTCCCGCCCTCCAGGTACTCCTGGATACCCCGACTGATATCGCCGCATCGCGGGCGGTAGGGCGAGCCGCAGCCAATGCCGCCCGTCAGCGCGATGTCTATGAACGCGATGGAGGCTTGCAAGACCGTACCCTCCAGGCCTATCAGGCGCTGGCCCGCGATCAGTGGGCGGGCGAGTGGATTGTTGTGCCCGCATCAACCTCGCGTGAGCTGGTTGCGGAGCAGATCGGTGAGCGGATTTAAAAAAATTTTTTTGACTCCCGGCGATTTTTCCCACACGTAGCTGAAGCCTCGCTATAATGTTGTTATAACAACCCCGGAACGGACTGAAACAATAGTAGCCCTGGTTGCACACGAGAAGTATTCCAATAGGGCCCGTGCTCCGTTACCGGGGTTTTTCTTGTGAGTTTTCTTCCATAAACCTCAAACGTGTGAGACTATGGAGACCATGAGTGCGAAGATTCTAGTTGTCGATGATGATCCCGCTATCTCGGAGATGCTCACCATTGTCCTTGAAGCGGAGGGGTTTGTGACTGCGACTGTGATGGACGGGGCGCAGGCAGTCGATGCCTTCCATCGGGAAGACCCGGATCTCATCCTGCTCGATCTGATGCTTCCATCGGTCTCCGGAATCGATATTTGCAAGACTATTCGCAGTCACTCTCAGGTACCCATTGTGATGCTTACGGCTAAGACAGACACCGTGGACGTGGTGCTCGGTTTGGAGTCCGGGGCCGATGACTACATCACCAAACCGTTCAAACCCAAGGAGTTGGTGGCCAGGGTGCGTGCGCGGTTGCGTCACACGGACTCGGTCTCCGATGAGTTGCTTGAGGTCGGGGGACTCTCCATCGATGTTCCCGCCCACACTGTGCGCCGGGATGGTGTGGAGTTGCAGTTGACTCCTCTGGAGTTTGACCTGCTGGTGACGATGGGAGCCAAACCGGGGCAGGTCTTCACCCGTGAGGAGTTGCTGCAACAGGTGTGGGGCTACCGCCACGGCACCGATACTCGGCTGGTCAATGTGCACGTTCAGCGGCTGCGTTCGAAGATTGAGACGGATCCGGAGAATCCGCAGATTGTTCTCACGGTCCGCGGGGTGGGCTATAAGGTGGCCACAGCCCAGTGAGCCGAGCTGTCAGCCGCGCGCAGGAGAAGGTGGTGGGTGCCTGGCAGGGGCTTCTCCACCGGTGGAGAACATCACTCCAGGTACGCGTCGTCGGGTCCTTCTTTCTGCTGTCAGTGCTCGTTGTCGGCTTCTTCGCCTTCGGCATGGTCGTTGCCGTCGCCGACAATCTCGTCAGCAGCAAGGAGACTGCTGCAAAAACCGAGATCGAGCGCGCAACGGTGCGTGTGCAAGAACAGATTGCCTCCTCTGATCCGTCATCATCCATCCAGTCGCGGCTCGGGCGGGCCCGTGATCAGGTTATTTCACGCGTCGGCACGCCTCAGACGACCGAGACGGACACGCCGGTAGTCTTTGACAGCATCATCATTGCCACCTCGGCGACAGGCCAACCGGTCAGTGCCCCAGACAATTCCAGCGAAAAGGTACCCGAGCAGCTGCGCAGGCAGGTTGCAGAGGGAATGATTGCGTACCAGATTTCCACCTTTGCCCGCACGGGTGGTGGCACCTATAAGGCCGTGATCATTGGTTCACCGGTGGATTCGGAGATGTCGGGGTTGGAACTCTACCTCATCTTCCCGCTCGATGCGGAGGAGGCGACCATTGGCTTCATGCGCGGGTTGGCCATCTTTGGTGGTATTGCACTGATGCTCTTCCTGTTGGGGTTGCTGTTCATCTTCACCAAACAGGTAACCCAACCGGTGCGTTCTGCCAGCCGGATTGCTGAGCGCTTTGCCCAAGGACACCTGCGGGAGCGGATGGTTGTGGAGGGGGAGGATGAAATGGCCCGGCTGGCGCTCAGCTTTAACGCCATGGCGGAGTCACTGTCCCGGCAGATTCAGAGCCTGCGCGAATACGGCAACCTGCAGCGGCAATTTACCTCCGATGTATCCCATGAGCTGAGGACCCCGCTGACCACTGTGCGGATGGCCGCGGACCTGATCTATGACAATGCGGACTCGTTGGACCCGTATGCTCAGCGTGCCGCTGAGCTCATGGTCACGGAATTGGACCGCTTTGAGCTGCTGCTGGCCGATCTGCTCGAAATCTCCCGCCACGATGCCGGTGTGGCGGAGCTGTCGGCAGAGCGCATTGATGTGCGCTCGATCATCACCTCCGCCTGGGAACAGGTGCGCCACATCGCTGAGGAAGTCGGTGTTGATGTCGGCTTTGAGCTGCCCGAGGAGCCGGTCTTTGCCACCGTCGACGCGCGACGGATTGAGCGCATCCTGCGCAACCTCATTGCCAACGCCATCGACCACTCCGAGCAAAAACCAATTACAGTGGTGCTCTACGGAGATGAGGACGGCGATGAGGACACGGTGACTATCCAGGTCATCGATCACGGTGTGGGGCTCAAACCAGGCCAGGAGAACCTCGTGTTCAACCGGTTCTGGCGGGCGGACCCCTCACGCAAGCGACATTCCGGCGGGACCGGGTTGGGTCTGGCGATCTCCCAGGAGGATGCCCTACTGCATGGTGGAATCATCACCGCCAGCGGCGAATATGGTCAGGGCGCAACGTTTACCCTCACCGTGCCCACGGAGCCGCAGCCGCAGGCCTCGTCCTCGTTTGTCGATGCATCCGGGCCGCTGGTTCTCGATTTGGTCGGTGATGTCGATCTTGATGAGGATGACGGTGACGAGGAAAAGTCTAAGGAGGATCAGTGACTGGGAGAGGACTACCCTGGGCAACCATGACCGTTTCGCGCCGTGTTACCGTGATGGTTGCACTGCTCAGTGCCGTGTTGCTGCTCACCGCCTGCGCAACCATTCCCAACTCCTCCGCACCCACCCCATACAAGCAGTATCAGGCAGGGACACAGTCCTCGGCCCCGCAGGGGCCCACCCCGGCCGCGGATGGCGATATTGTGGTGCGCGAGTATCTGGCCGCTCTGCTTGAT